>QMCD01002287.1_pt1 | contig 10765 bp, 12 predicted proteins | sample 1821841 | NCBI WGS metagenome assembly QMCD01 (sample SAMN01991225, study PRJNA193472) | Termite gut metagenome, whole genome shotgun sequencing project. | isolation source: worker | host: Macrotermes natalensis | reverse complement strand
GCCAATGGATACAGGGATCTTAGGTCGAAATGCGAAGTTATAGAACTCGTTAAAAATGTGTATAGAGAGTAGCCCAGGAGGAGGAGAATAGAGATACTCTTGTTAATCATTTACTTCGATTATTTACTCCAATTAATTACTCCAATTAATTACTCCAATTAATTAATTATTTACTTCTAATCAATTACTTACTCCTAATTAACCATTTACTCCTAATTATTCATTTACTCCTAATTAATCATTTCGTCAATATGCAACTCAAAACCAATACTTGTTTGCAAAAAGATAGCTAAAGCTTCTTTTCCCTAACACACCATTCTGCAAAAGAACGAGAAATAGAAACTACAGATACAATATTCTGAATATATATACACTTATTCCGTATAAATCACGACTGATATACGAGATTTATGCAGTAAATGCCTACCTCTTGCGCGAACTACAATACATGGAGTGCGAACAGCAATATGCCGTCCGCGAACAGCATATATCCCGTCCGCGAACCATCTATATCCCGTTCGCGAACCACATATATCCCGTTCGCGAACCACATATATCCCGTCCGCGAACCATCTATATCCCGTCCGCAAACCACATATATCCCGTTCAAAAGCCACACATATCCGGCAAAAATAAGCCCTTAAAGTCCCCCTCCAAGCGAAGCTTCCGCATTTTTTTAGAGATGTACAGATTTCGATATCCCACTATCCGTCAGTCAGATACGAATTTTCACTTCCGTATTTCCAACCGCCCCTGTCTACGGACGGAAATATCGCATTCTGAAGCATACAGAAAATACAAAAAGTCAATCTGACAGCTACGATTTGTGCCATCTATCAAATTGTTCAATATAAACTCCGGTACTTATTTGAAAAGTAGAAACTAATTCTCTACTTTTGCGTTATTTCATATATATTAAACATCAACCCTTATGCTTCTGAAACTTTATGAAAGGAATAACAGCATCCAGAATCTGCAACAAGTCGTGGACATTCTGAATAACGGCGGACTTATCATCTACCCCACCGATACGATGTACGCCATCGGCTGTCATGGGTTGAAAGAACGCGCCATTGAGCGCATTTGCCGCATCAAAGACATAGACCCGCGCAAGAACAACCTCTCCCTCATTTGCTATGACCTGAGCATTATCAGCGAATACGCAAAAATGGATAACAACATTTTCAAACTAATGAAGCGGAACTTACCGGGCGCCTTTACTTTTATCCTGAGCGGTACTACCCGGCTACCCAAAATCTTCCGTAACCGAAAAGAAGTAGGTATCCGCATGCCCGATAATTCTATTATCCAGGAAATAGCCCGCATGTTGGACGCTCCCATCATGACCACCACTCTGCCTCACGACGACCACGAAGATATAGAATACAGTACCGACCCTGAACTGATTGACGAAAAATACGGAGACCTGGTTGATTTAGTGATTGACGGAGGCATCGGAGGAACGGAATTCTCCACCATTGTAGACTGTACCAGTGGAGAAGCAGAAGTTCTGCGCCAAGGAAAAGGCCGGTTAGATGAAGGATAACCCCAAAATGAGATGAAGAATAACAAAAAAATGAGATGAAGGATAACCTCAAAAACAAAAGATATGACCACAAAAGATATGACTGCAAAAGAACGATATTGGAAATATTCATTAATCGCCATAATAATCGGGCTTGGTATCATCCTATTCCTGCAAATCACCTCGTTTTTAGGCGGACTGCTGGGAGCGCTGACTATCTATATCCTGGTCAGGAAACAAATGATATACCTGACAGACAAACGGAATATGAAACGTAGCATAGCCGCCATCGCCATTACCCTGGAAGCCATCTTCTGTTTCTTAGTTCCGTTAGCACTCGCCGTGTGGTTATTAGTCAACAAGCTACAGGGATTCAACCTGGATCCGCAAGCTATCATCACTCCCATCGAAAAGATGGCAAACGCCATCAAATACCAAACGGGGTATGACGTACTGGGCAAAGATACCATTTCATTCATCATTTCCGCACTCCCCACCGTCGGGCAACTCGTAATGGGAAGCATCAGCAGCCTTGCCGTTAATCTCTTCGTACTGGTCTTTGTGCTTTACTTCATGTTGACGGGCGGAAAGAAAATGGAGAAATACATCATTGAAATACTACCTTTCAATAAAGCCAATACGGAACACGTAATCCATGAAATAAATATGATTATCCATTCCAATGCCATAGGCATCCCTTTACTGGCAGTCATACAAGGCGGCGTAGCCATGATAGGCTATTGGATATTCAACGTCCCGGACATTCTTCTTGTTGGATTCCTCACCTGCCTTGTAACAGTTATTCCGATGATAGGTACAGCATTGGTATGGTTTCCCATAGCCGCCTACATGGCAATATCCGGCGATTGGTTCGACGCCATCGGGCTTACCCTGTTCGGAACGTTGATAATCTCGCAACTGGATAACCTGATACGTTTTATCCTGCAAAAGAAGATGGCTGACATACACCCGTTAATCACCATATTCGGGGTAGTTATAGGATTGTCTCTGTTTGGTTTTATGGGAGTTATTTTCGGCCCGGTATTGCTTTCGTTGTTTTTCCTCTTCGTGGACATGTTCAAGAAGGAATATCTGAACAGATAGAGATTGTATTCAATCAATAATAAAAATCCCACATTTGGCGCCAGAAAGAACTTTCTTTCGACTCTCTCTGTGGTATCATCTTCTCTTCCTGCAAGGCATAAAGCCTCTCCAGCAAAGCAACGACTTGTTTCTCAAAAAGATGCATATCGCAAATCTCTTTGACCCAGTTCACTGTTTCATCAAAAACATCAAGAGAAAAGATATTAGATATCTCCTGCTTATCCGACTTACGGAGTATATCTGTCAGAAAAGAAAGTATCTTAGAAACCATCTGCTTGTTACGGCTCTGGTGACGGGAGCGGTCATTCTTTACGCGCAGCAGGAAGTACTCTCCCAGCCACAAGAATACGATATATTTTTCCAGAAAGGATTTCTTTTTCCTTTTCCATTCCTTAATCAGAAAAGCGTCAACGTCCGAAAGCATACCATCCGTATGCCCATCTATATAGAACTTATGGGCAAGACATTCGATAGTACATCCCCATTTAGCGATACAAATATTATCTCTGGTATCATTAATTATTTTCTCCGCTTCTCTCAGCAACTTAAAAGCATTTTCTCCTTCTATAGGATCATCATACAAACGAAACTGACGGAATAATGAAAGGGAACGGTATAGTAAGTCATCAAAAGCACAATCCGTATCATTCATCTTCAAACGATTTTTTTTATTCAACGGGATAAAGATACAAATGATTAAGATGATAACAAATAAACAAGAGTGGATAAATTTCTAATAATTGAAAGATTGAAATAAAAAATTGCACAATCCATTCCATTTTAACTTACCGGGGATGGATTGCGCAACTAATTGTATTTAAGAACCTGTTATTCATACGAATCAGAAGTTAACCTGAATAATTCTGGTTACTCCTGATTCACATTATTCCTTACTTCAGCAAAGAAGCCGGTTCCAGATGTTCTGCTTCAATATCCTTAAAGTAACGATATGTACCGACCTTCAGCTCGAAAGTAGCGGCATCGTCTGCAACAATGATACCCTTTTCGTGCATCTGCAGAGCGCTGATTGTCCACATCTGGGTGATAGCGCCTTCTACGGCATGATAAAGGGCGCGCGCCTTGTTGTGCCCGTTTACGATAATCATCACTTCCTTAGCGGAGAGCACAGTACCCACACCAACCGTCAATGCAGTCTTAGGCACTTTGTTAACATCATTATCGAAGAAACGTGAATTAGCGATGATGGTATCCGTAGTCAATGTCTTCCGGCGTGTACGTGAAGATAAAGAAGAACCCGGTTCGTTGAAAGCAATATGTCCGTCAGGCCCGATACCTCCCATGAACAGGTCGATACCGCCATAGGATTTGATTTTTTCTTCATAACGTGCACATTCGGCATCCAGGTCAACGGCATTACCATTCAGAATATTGGTATTCTCCGGCTTAATGTCAATATGCCCAAAGAAGTTGTTCCACATGAAAGAGTAATAGCTTTCGGGATGTTCTTTTGGCAAGCCGACATATTCATCCATATTGAAAGTTACTACATTCTGAAAAGAAACAAGTCCTTTCTTATTCAGATCGATTAACTCCTTATACATACCGAGCGGCGATGAACCGGTAGGGCATCCCAAAACGAACGGTTTATCAGGCGTTGGATTCGCGGCTTTGATTTTAGCGGCAACATAGTACGCAGCCCACTTGGATACGGATTGGTAATCCGGTTGAATGATTAGTCTCATTGTGATTGTTTTTTTATCTGGTTAAACTTGTTCAATTTTGAATTATGGATTTTGAATTATGAATTATGAATTATTACCCATCCCTCTACTTTACGCGATTTCGCATAATTCAAAATTCAAAATTCATAATTCATAATTCATAATTTTAAATTCATATCTCCTTTTTAAGGCGTCCTGCCATAGCACGCGCCAGGCATTCGCATTGTTCGTAAGTTATGTCCTTCATAGCTTGCTTCATCTCAACCGGGTCGGCTACAAGTTCGAATTTACTCTTTTCGGCGAATTCAGCCATACGCTTCACCGCAGCGCCAGCCCAGGTAAACGAACCGAAGTAACCCAAGTAGCGCCCTTTGATTTCACGGATTAATATTTTGGAAAGCAAAGATTCTATATCAGGGTAAATCTGGTTACTGTACGTGGGACTGCCAATAATCAGACCACGATACTTAAAGATATCTGCAATAATATAAGAAGGATTAGTCTTGCTGACATTATGCATCACAATATTCCTGATACCCTGCGCCGAAAGTTCGGCAGCAATCGTTTCAGCCATCTGCTCAGTGTTGCCGTACATGGTTCCATAAACTATCACAACTCCTTCATCGGCTGCATAGCGGCTCAGTTTATCATAAATGTCTATAACACGGCTTATGTTCTCTGTCCAGACCGGACCGTGCGTTGAACAAATAGTCGTAACAGGCAGCCCGCTTAACTTTTGCAAAGCCTTCTGCACCGCCGAACCATACTTGCCGACAATATTGGAATAATAACGTAGCATTTCATCCCAGTAACGGTCTGTATTGATACACGCATCGAGGAAACCACCATCCAGCGTACCAAAGCAGCCAAAACCGTCGCCGGAGAAAAGCACAGCTTCAGTCTCGTCAAAAGTCATCATCGTTTCGGGCCAGTGTACCATAGGGGTCAGGTGGAAGCGTAGTTTATGATGCCCCAAAGCCAGGAAATCTCCGTCGGTAATCATATATCGTTCGCCCGTCACACCATAAAAGCCTTCAATCATGCCGAAAGTCTGTTTATTGCCAACAATAATGATATCAGGATAATGTTGTTTTATAAGACGGATAGAACCGGAATGGTCAGGTTCCATGTGATTAATGATAAGGTACTGAATAGGACGCTCACCGATAATGCTTTTTATCTTCCGCAGATATGTCTCAAAGAAACAAGCATCCACCGTATCAATCAGCACTACTGTTTCGTCATCTATCAGATAAGAATTATAAGATACTCCGTAAGGCAAAGGCCACATACCTTCAAACAAATGCTTGTTGCGGTCATTGACTCCTACATAATGTATTTTTCCTTTTATCAATGTTTTTTGGTTCATAATTTCTTCTTTTTTAGATTGATTCCGCATTCAAACAGCTGCAAAAATAATTCTTTTTTCTCATATTTCATATTTCCTTCCCTGATAAGCGCCAAGCTGCCGCATTCTTTTTTGTACAAGGTGATTAAACTCATAGTTTTTCAGCCCCCAACCGGGAACTATTAACAATTCTTTGGGGGATTGCGACACAAAACGTTCCAAAACCAAACCGGGACGTAAATGTTCCACATAATCCACAATCAGGTCAACATATTCTTCTACGCCGAACAGGTGGAAGTCTTCGGGATGCTGTTCATACTCATACGCCATGCGCGTGCCACGTATCAATTGCAACTGATGCATCTTCAATGTAGTAAGCGGCAAGCGGGATAAGATTCCGGCCTGCGCCACCAACTTCTCATGCGAATCTCCGGGAAGTCCCAGTATAACGTGCCCGCCGGTAAGGATACCACGGGCGGCGGTACGTTCTACGGCATCTATGGCATCCTGATAAGTATGTCCGCGGTTAATGCGCTGCAACGTGGCATCATCGGTACTTTCAATACCATATTCCACTAAAAGGAAAGTCGTTTTATTCAGTTCTTCCAGATAGCTAAGCAAACTGTCGGGCATGCAATCGGGACGGGTGCCCACAACCAGCCCCACTACATCAGCAACAGACAATGCTTCTTCGTACCTCCGCTTCAATGCTTCCAATTCGCCGTAAGTATTGGTATATGCCTGAAAATAGGCGAGGTATTTCATTTCGGAGTACTTATGGGAGAAAAAGACTTTCCCCTCTTCAAGTTGCCGGGTAATGCTCTTCTCCGTACGGCAATAATCCGGATTAAAAGTCTGGTTGTTGCAGTACGTACAACCACCGTACCCTTTAGTCCCATCACGATTAGGACAGGTAAAGCCGGCATTGAGTGATATTTTCTGTACCTTATATGGAAAATAGCACTTCAGAAACAATGGGAACTCATTATATAATAAAGGTGTAACGTCCATATATCTGTTTTTATACGAAGACAAAAGTAGGCTTTTTATTTGAGAAGGCAAAAAGGAAGCCGTTCAACCTCTTATGTTAACAAACACAAAAGCATAAATAATACACTGCACTAAAAAACGTTATATGCCTTTATTATCAAGCCAATACAATAAGTTGCATACAAGCAACAGCGAGTATACTAAATACTTTTTAGTGATTAGTGACATGTTTTACACACATTTTCCCTCTCAAGAAGCATTGGGAAGAGAAAATTAATTCATAGCTTTGCCTGAAACCTCGATAAATCAATCTAAAATAATTTAAGTACTATGGCTACCATCGCTCTTGATATAGGCGGAACTAAAATAGCAAGCGCCATTTTCCTCCCCGACGGAAGTATGTTATTCAACCGGAAGCGCCTGTTGAAAGGAAGAACCGGACATGACGTAGGTAAACTCGCCGCAGAAATACTATCCAAACTGCTGACTGTTGCCCGCAGGAGCCGTATCCCCATAGACAGTGTCGGAGTATGTGTTCCCGGCATTGTTTACTCACAAACAGGACGTGTGTGGGCGCCCAATATCCCGGAGTGGGAGAATTATCCTTTGCAAGAAGTATTGAAGGCCGTGACCACGCCGGGGATTGAGATTTTTATCGACAGCGACCGCACTTGCTACATGTACGGAGAAATGTGGCAGGGATCAGCCAAAGATTGCCACAGTGCAATATTCATCGCCGTGGGCACAGGCGTAGGTGCGGGAATTATCATTGACGGTCGTGTACTGCATGGTTCAAGCGACATTATCGGCGCTACGGGCTGGATGGCCCTTCAACCACCTTATAAAGAAGAATATGATGCTTGCGGTTGTTTTGAATATTACGCTTCGGGCAATGGTATCGCCGCCAGAGCGCGGGATGCGGTTCATGCAAACAAAGCGTATAAAGGACGCCTGCGCCAGAAACCCATTTGCCGTATCTCCGCTTATGATGTGTTCAGTGCATACAACGAGCATGACCCGATTGCCGTTGCCGTTCTGCACAAAGCCATAGAAATGTGGGGAATGGCTTCCGCCAACCTTGTCAGCCTGTTAAACCCCCAAAAGATTATCTGGGGCGGAGGCGTATTCGGCCCTGCAAATATATTTATCGACGATATCTATAAAGAAGCCTGCAAATGGGCGCAACCGCTCAGTATCAAGCAGGTGGAATTTGTAGCTTCTCAATTGTCCGGTAATGCCGGACTGATAGGAGCAGCTTCTCTCGCTATCAAAAAACACGTATTATGAGTAATTACAAAAAGAATCTGGTATTTGCGGCTGCGTGTATCGGCATGTGCTTTTTCGGCATTTCAATGATTACGCTGGGAGCGGTATTGCCGTCCCTCACCACCAAACTGAACTTGGATAATCTCCAAGCCACCGCATTGGTAACGTTCTTGCCTCTCGGCATACTGGGAGGTTCCCTGTTGTTTGGTCCTATAGTAGACCGTTTCGGACACAAGGCTTTGCTGTTGCTTAGTTGTTTAGTGGTACTGTTGGGATTGGAAGGAATTGCCTTCTTCACAAGCATCCCGTTACTGCAACTCTCCATTATCGGCATCGGGCTGGGCGGCGGCATACTGAATGGTGAAACGAATGCTTTGGTTGCCGATATCTCAAACGAAGAGGAAAAAGGTTCACGCCTCAGTCTTCTCGGAGCATTCTATGGCATCGGAGCATTGGGCATTCCTGTATTGCTGAGTTTCTTATCCGGATATTATTCTTTTGAAACCATACTGCAAGGCACGGGTATTGTGATGCTTGCGGGTATTATGTTCTGCTTCGGCGTACGTTTCCCCGCTCCCAAGCAACCACAGGGATTTCCTATCAGAAAGGGATTGGGGTTATTAAAAGAAAGCAGCCTGTTATTGCTCAGCTTCATCCTGTTCTTCCAGAGTGGTATTGAAGGCGTATGCAACAATTGGACTACACTCTATTTGGGACAGACTACTGACATCCCCGAGAACCGGGCGCTCATGGTTCTGACTTGTATGGTAGCCGGTCTCACCGCTGCCCGCCTGTTACTGGTGGTTCTCTTCAAGAAACTAAAGCAGGAAACCGTTCTCCGTTTCAGCCTGATTACAGCCGCCGCAGGTTTTGCACTGCTGACTTTCTCGCCCGACTTTATACGCGCCGCCACAGGTATGGCGCTTATTGGTGCGGGACTGGCTTCTACTTTCCCCGTCATACTCAGTATCGTAGGCAGCCGGTATGCCTCCCTCTCAGGGACGGCATTCAGTGTAGCTCTTGTCATAGCCCTTATCGGCCAGACCTTGCTGAACAGCCTCACCGGAATTCTTTCGCAAGAATATGGCATCGGGGTATATCCTTATATGATGATAGTATCCCTGCTCATCATGCTCCTTTTGTTTAAACGTTCACTTAAATAAAAAAGTTATTCATTCCTTTAAAACAAAAAAATTATGTTAGCACTTGAATGGTTAAAGAATGCGCACGGCATCATGGAAACATTGGAAGCCACGCAATTAGAGAATATCAAAAAGGCAGCCACCGCTATGGCCGATTCCATTGAAGCCGGACGCTGGGTACACACGTTTGGTTGCGGTCACGCAACGATTCCTGTTGAAGAAATGTATCCGCGTATCGGTAGCTTCGTAGGTTTCCACCCACTGTGCGAACTCCCGCTGACGTTCTTTACACAAATCATCGGACAGATGGGTATCCACCAGTTCCTTTTCCTCGAAAGAGCCGAAGGTTACGGACAGGAAATCATGAAGAATTATGATTTTGACGCTAAAGATTGTATCTGGATATTCTCTCACACAGGTATCAACGCTGTCAACATCGACGTGGCAATGGAAGCAAAGAAGCGCGGCATGAAGGTTATCGTTTACGGTTCTGCCGGAGAAACGGGCGACAAGGCAAGCCGTCATTCCAGCGGTAAGAACTTGTTCCAGCTTGCGGACATCGTAGTGGACTCTTGCGTTCCATTGGTAGACGCTTCGGTTCCTTTGAAAAATCATTTCGATAAAGTAGGCCCGTTATCAACTTTAAGTTTCATTACGCTGGTGTGGATGACTATCACTACCGTTGCCGAAATTCTGGCAGACCGTGGTGTACACTTGTATATTCATCCGTCGCACAATGTTCCGGGTGATACAACTGCTCACGAACGTTTGGACGCCGCTATCGCCGAATACCAGAAGAAGGTGAAATGCCTTTGATTATAAGGTATAAGGTGAAAAGCCTTTGATTATAATAGTTAGTAAATTCATCATCTATGAGTGACGCCCGTCCTTGCTCAACCCCCATTGAGCAGGACGGGCTTTTCGGTACTGACATCTCTATTTTTCTATCAACTTCTTATATCACTTCAAAACCTGACGACTCCCCCTAATTATCCCGCAATTATATGCGAGAATATTTTCGCATAACCAAGCATGATCTTACTAACCTGTATTATTCATACCGCAGGAGTTAAAGGAGTTGTCAGATTGACAATTTGTATTTTTAATCGCCTGAGAATGCGTTATTTCCACCCGAAGGCAAGGTTGGTTAGAAATACGCGAGCGAAAAGCAGTTAAGTGTCAGACTGATAGAGAGATATCGAAATGATTACATTTATTCTGGAACAAAATATCTCCTGAAAGTGGGCTAATAAGGAGAAAATAGGATAGCATAAGCCAACTACTTACAAGTAACAAGTCAATTACTTATAGATAGTTAGTGATCTACTTATAGATAGTTAGCCTTCTACTTGTAGGTAGTTGGTGTTCTACTTATGGATAGTTCGTGTTTCATCCCTAAGCAACAGGCTCTTTTTGCATAAATAGCTTGTAAATATGCAATAAAGCACGTGAATACTGTATTTTTATTCTTTGTTTATTCATCAAGCATGCTAAAAGATGAATTTACAAACCAGTGTGTGTTACGAAAAGCGGGATAATTCTATCATAATGAATGCAAATGGCGGTTATTTATTGCCATTTGGATAGTTGTGCAAACTCTTAGCCTGTATTATCCCTTTGTCATAAATCTCATGTTTTCACCGCATATAGATGGTGTTTACACCATCTATATGCGGTTCTTGGACGGGATATAGATGGTTCGCGCACC
>QMCD01004122.1_pt1 | contig 10773 bp, 8 predicted proteins | sample 1821841 | NCBI WGS metagenome assembly QMCD01 (sample SAMN01991225, study PRJNA193472) | Termite gut metagenome, whole genome shotgun sequencing project. | isolation source: worker | host: Macrotermes natalensis | reverse complement strand
GGAGAACGTACCTTAGTGAAAGAAATCAGAGAAGCTGTCAGCGAAGCTAATAGAGATACTTCTGCTAATCATTTACCAGATCCTAATTACCTTTTAAAGAGAAGAATCCGCGCTCGTCCGCGTTCATCCGCTTAATCCGTGCCATCCGCGTACCCATTCACACCGCTAAATTCTCATTTATGACGAGACACTTATGAATAATACAGGCTAAACTATCACCAAGGCAACCGCATCAAAATGAATATATAAAATACACAGCTCAAGTTTCATTTTGATACGGTTGCCCTGAATTCTCTCTTCTTCATGCCGTAATATAAAAAATGTTTCGTATTTTTGCCCCAAATTGTGTTAATGTACAACGAAATGAATGTATTAGAACTAAGTGAACAGGAAATCATTCGACGTAACAGTATGAATGAACTTCGTGCGATAGGTATCGAACCCTATCCCGCAGCAGAGTATGTAACCAATGCTTTCTCCACAGATATAAAAACGGAATTTAAAGACGACGCAGAACCTCGCCAAGTATCCGTAGCCGGACGTATGATGACACGCCGCGTAATGGGCAAGGCCTCGTTTATTGAACTACAGGATTCCAAAGGTCGCATCCAGGTATATATCACCCGCGACGACATCTGCCCGGAAGAAGATAAAGAACTTTACAACACTGTATTCAAACGCCTGCTCGACTTAGGAGACTTCATAGGAATCGAAGGTTTCGTATTCCGCACCCAGATGGGCGAAATCAGCATTCACGCCAAGAAACTGACCGTACTGGCTAAGTCCATCAAACCGCTGCCTATCGTGAAATACAAAGACGGCGTAGCATACGACTCCTTTGAAGACCCCGAACTGAGATACCGCCAACGCTATGTAGACCTTATCGTGAACGACGGCGTAAAAGAGACCTTCCTGAAACGCGCTACCGTCATCAAAACAATGCGCGCCGTGCTGGACGAAGCCGGATACACAGAAGTGGAAACCCCAATCCTGCAATCCATCGCCGGCGGAGCAAGCGCCCGTCCATTCACTACCCACCACAACTCGTTGAGCATAGAACTTTATCTGCGTATCGCTACCGAGCTTTACCTGAAACGCTTGATTGTAGGCGGCTTCGAAGGCGTCTATGAAATCGGGAAAAACTTCCGCAACGAAGGCATGGACAAGAATCACAATCCGGAATTTACCTGTCTCGAACTATACGTACAATATAAGGATTACAACTGGATGATGAGTTTCACGGAACAACTGCTGGAACGCATCTGCATCGCCGTAAACGGCAACACAGAAACCACCATCGACGGTAAAACCATCAGCTTCAAAGCTCCCTACCGCCGCTTGCCTATCCTGGACGCCATCAAGGAAAAGACCGGTTACGACCTCAACGGCAAGAGTGAAGACGAAATCCGCCAAATCTGCAAAGAACTGAACATGGAGATTAACGACACGATGGGAAAAGGCAAACTGGTAGACGAAATATTCGGCGAGTTCTGTGAAGGAACCTTCATCCAGCCTACCTTTATTACCGACTATCCCGTTGAGATGAGTCCGCTGACCAAGATGCACCGCAGCAAACCCGGACTGACCGAGCGCTTCGAACTAATGGTAAACGGCAAAGAACTTGCCAATGCCTACAGCGAGTTGAACGACCCTATCGATCAGGAAGAACGCTTTGTTGACCAATTGCGTCTCAGCGAAAAAGGAGACGACGAAGCCATGTTCATCGACCAGGATTTCTTGCGCGCCCTGCAGTTCGGTATGCCTCCCACATCCGGCATCGGCATCGGCATTGATCGCCTGACAATGCTAATGACAGGCAAATCATACATTCAGGAAGTACTATTCTTCCCACAAATGCGCCCCGAAAAAGTTACCCCGAAAGATGCCCCCGCCAAATACACGAACCTGGGCATTGCCGAAGAATGGGTAGCTGTTATCCAGAAAGCGGGCTACAACACGATAGAAGAGATGAAAGACGTTAATCCGCAGAAGCTTCACCAAGACATCTGTGGCATTAATAAGAAATATAAATTGGAATTGGTCAACCCATCCGTAAACGATGTTGAAGGCTGGGTAGAGAAAATTAAATAAATGAAACTACCCGGAAAGATAGCCATAATGGGCGGGGGAAGCTGGGCGACAGCCATCGCAAAGATGGTACTTGCCCAGGCAGATTCGATTAATTGGTACATGCGGCGCGACGACCGCATTACCGATTTCAAACGACTGGGCCATAATCCTGCCTACCTGACGGGCGTCAAGTTCGATATCAAACGTATTAATTTCAGTTCTAACATCAACGATGTAGTGAAAGAATCCGATACGCTGATATTCGTCACCCCTTCCCCTTACCTGAAGAATCACCTGAAAAAGCTGAAGACACGGATACGGGACAAATTTATCATCACTGCCATTAAAGGAATCGTACCCGACGACAATATGATTGTATCGGAGTACTTCACAAAAGAATACGGAGTTCCACCCGAAAACATCGCAGTACTGGCAGGCCCCTGCCATGCGGAAGAAGTAGCGTTGGAACGTCTCTCTTACCTTACCATCGCTTGCCCGGACACGGACAAAGCCCATATTATTTCCCAACGACTGGCCAGTTCATTCATTAAAACATCCACCAGCAATGACGTAGTGGGTATTGAATACAGTTCCGTACTGAAAAACGTATATGCTATCGCCGCCGGTATTTGCAGTGGTCTGAAATATGGTGATAACTTCCAGGCAGTACTGATATCTAACGCCATACAGGAAATGAACCGTTTCCTGCAAACCGTACATCCGCTGAACAGGAACGTAAACGACTCTGTTTATTTAGGAGATTTGCTGGTAACGGGATACTCCAATTTCAGCCGTAACCGCACATTCGGTACCATGATAGGCAAAGGATATTCCGTAAAAAGCGCGCAAATTGAAATGGAAATGATTGCCGAAGGATATTACGGAACCAAGTGCATCAAGGAAATCAATAAACATCATCACGTTAATATGCCAATATTAGATGCTGTTCACAACATTTTGTACGAACGCATATCACCGATGATAGAGATTAAGTTACTGACCGACTCGTTACGATAACTTCTTTTAAAACAGACATTATATAGATATAGAATAAGGTATTGGAAAACATCAAGTATCAAAACGCCTTAGTTCCGTATAAGCCCTAATGAATTTACTGAATTTAAAACCTAAAATAGTATGATTAGTTTGAATATTGAAAAGACTTTTGGATTTATTTCCGAAGCATCTGTTTCCGCTTATGAAGCTCAGGTAAAAGCTGCACAAGAAGCATTAGAAAACAGTACCGGAAAAGGGAACGACTTCTTGGGATGGTTGCATCTCCCATCGTCTGTCAGTAAAGAACACCTTGCCGATTTGAAAGCCACAGCACAAGTGCTGCGCGACAATTGCGAAGTAGTAATCGTTGCCGGAATTGGTGGAAGTTATCTCGGTACACGCGCCGTTATCGAAGCCTTGTCCAACAGCTTCACCTGGCTGCAAGATAAGAAAACCGCTCCCGTTATGATTTATGCAGGACATAATATAAGCGAAGATTATTTGTATGAACTCACTGAATTTCTGAAAGATAAGAAGTTCGGCGTAATCAATATCTCCAAATCGGGAACTACTACTGAAACCGCTCTCGCTTTCCGTTTGTTGAAAAAACAATGTGAAGATCAGCGCGGTAAAGATATGGCCAAGAAAGTAATCGTAGCTATTACCGATGCACAAAAAGGAGCTGCCCGTGTGACGGCTGATAAAGAAGGATACAAATCATTCATCATCCCCGATAACGTAGGCGGACGTTTCTCAGTACTGACTCCTGTAGGTCTGTTGCCCATTGCAATAGCAGGATTCGACATTGAGAAATTGATTGCCGGCGCTGCCGATATGGAAAAAGCATGTGGCATAGATGTACCGTTTGCCCAAAACCCTGCCGCACAATACGCCGCCACTCGTAATGAATTGTACAAGAACGGTAAGAAGATTGAAATCCTTGTAAACTTCTGCCCGAAGCTGCACTATGTAAGTGAATGGTGGAAACAGCTTTACGGAGAGTCCGAAGGTAAAGAGAACAAGGGTATCTTCCCTGCAGCTGTAGACTTCTCTACAGATTTACACTCTATGGGACAATGGATTCAGGAAGGTGAACGTACCATCTTTGAAACAGTAATCTCGGTGGAGAAAGTAGATCATAAATTGGAAGTTCCTTCTGATGAAGCCAACTTGGACGGTCTGAACTTCCTGGCTGGAAAACGTGTAGACGAAGTAAACAAAATGGCAGAATTGGGAACTCAACTGGCACATGTAGACGGCGGTGTACCTAATATGCGTATTATTATCGAAAAACTGGATGAATACAACATCGGACAGTTGCTTTACTTCTTCGAAATCGGATGTGGCATAAGCGGTTACTTGTTGGGTGTAAATCCATTCAATCAACCGGGCGTGGAAGCATATAAGAAGAATATGTTCGCACTGTTGAACAAACCGGGTTACGAAGAAGAATCAAAGGCTATTCAGGCAAGGCTGTAAACTCGAACGAATAGTATTGTAGTGATTAGTGGTTAATGGTTAGTGGTTAGTGATTAGTGATTAGTGATTAGTGATTAGTGATTAGTACCATGCGGCATGATAGCGCAGCCCACTAATCACTAATCACTAATCACTAAACACTAATCACTAAACACTAAACACTAAACATTAATATTAGCTATTATGTTTCAAGAAGCTGTTACCCGTTATCTACAAGCACACGGATACCCACAAATCCAACTGAAAGCCGTCCTTTTCGATATGGATGGCGTATTATTCAATTCAATGCCTTATCATGCCGACGCATGGCACAAAGTTATGGAACATCACGGATTGCATCTAAGCCGTGAGGAAGCATACTTGCACGAAGGACGCACCGGAGCTTCGACCATAAACATCGTCTATCAGCGCCAATACGGAAAAGACGCTACCCCTGAAATGATACAAAGCATTTATGCGGAGAAGAGCGCTGAATTCAACACTCACCCCGAACCGGAACGTATATCCGGCGCATGGGAAGTATTGCAAAAAATAAAAGCAGAGGGATTAACTCCAATGGTAGTTACAGGTTCCGGGCAACATTCTTTATTAGACCGCTTGTCACACAACTTTCCGGGAATATTCCATCGCAACCTGATGGTAACGGCATTTGATGTGAAATATGGCAAACCACATCCGGAACCATACTTAATGGCTCTGCAGAAAGGAAGATTACAACCAAACGAAGCAATCGTGATAGAAAATGCCCCACTGGGAGTACAAGCCGGAGCTGCGGCAGGCCTTTTTACAGTAGCTGTAAATACAGGCCCAATCGACGGGCAAGTATTACTGGATGCCGGCGCCAATATACTCTTCCCCTCTATGCAAGACTTTTGTAGTCATTGGGAAGATTTACGTAAAGCCCTTGAATGAAGAGTATAGTTAAAACGCCAATGGATGAAAACAGCTCATGCCTATATAGGAAATAAAACGAATACCGCCACATCCCACACTGCATGAGACACAATCAACGCACCCAGTTTCTGCGGATAAAGCCTGTAAAGCAGTCCCCAGATAGCGCCAACCACCAAAGCTGCCATTACCAACATAAAATTGAATGACCATATATGCACCAACGCATAGATAAGAGTCGTAACAATAAAGCCCACGTTCGGATTCCAACGTTTAGAAAAGGCGTTCTGCACATAGCCACGCCAGAATATCTCTTCCGCAGGCCCTATTAATATAAGGAGTAGTATTGAAAGCAGCCAGGGACTTTCTCCGGTTTTCATTCCATAAATAAGTTCCACCTGAGGACGTGCGAAGTCAAAAAGCCAGGCAGAAGCCTTATCTCCCACCCAAAACACTCCCCAAAGAACTGCCGCCAGTAGAACACCGCCTGCTATATTCTTCCAATCAAAACTCACATCTTCCGCCCACCACTGCGGACGAAGCCGGAAAGCCATATTCATCAACACAATAGCCGAAAAGCTCATTGCTGTCCAAAAGTTGAATATCCCGCTTGTCCAAGGTGAAAACATAAAGAACCAAAGGAAAGCGGCTGCCAATAACGGAATGATTACTCGTTTCATAGTAGAGTTAATGCAGAAAAAGAAATTCTATATCAGGAAACCGACAGTTAACAACAAGCTGAACAGAAGCTGTAGTTTTGCCGTCTTCTCATCCAGATTGTAAATGGCACGAATACCCTCTTTCGGCAAGCGTAGCATGGTACGCACATTGGCTACGGCAGGCAGAACGGTCACCACTGTCAGCAAAGACCACCAGGGGAAATAGCCCAAAACCACACATACAACAATCCACAAAATCGGGAAAAGCACTTCAAACAGATACAAAACGATATTCGTCTTCATTCCTGCCTTCATAGCAAAGGTAGTAATACCTGCACGGACGTCCGTCTCTATATCGCGGGTATTATTAGCATGCAAGATTGCCACAGTTATCAGCCCCACCGGAACGATAATCAGCAAAACCTCGGGTATAAATGCGCCGACAGAAATATAAGATACTCCTAATGTAGGCAGTATGGCATAAGCTACGAAGATAACAGCATCTCCGAAAGCCCTGTATTTCAGCCACGGATAAAGCAGGGAACAGGCCAGTCCGCCCAATCCGATCCAGAACAAAGGTAATCCTGTACGGTACATCAGCCAAAGACCTAATGCCAAAGCCGGAACCAACAAGCCCAAAGCCAGATTACGTATCTCCCTCGGCGTGAATTGTCCGCTCGTCAAGGTTTTCACACCAAACGTATCCTCCCGGTCTACTCCTTTTTCGAAATCAAAATAATCACTCCATGCATTGCCTGAGGCATGAAAGAAGATGATACTGGCTAATGCCAACAATCCGTTTACCCACAATATCGTACTATGTGCCCAATACAAATATACCAGCGTCACAAGCACCGGCATTGCCGACGCCGGAAATGACCAGGGGCGCACGGCTATTAACCAATCTTTTAAGGAATGTTTTTTCATTGATTATAATGTTTTATCCAACAAATTAAGAGTTTCTTTCTCACTGTAATTGATATACTTTCCTTAATTGTCTTGAGACAAAAGAGGATATAAGAATAGATTAGTACTTAAGCATATTTTCATAATTAACTTATACTGTTACTATAAATGATTATTTGGCAATACAAATGATTGATAAGAGTAAAGATTAATAGAGTATCTCTATTCTCCTCCTCCCGGGAGGTTGCTCTCCCCCGATAACGGGGGAGTCGGAGGGGGTGAGTACCTCGCAAGGGGGGAGGTGATAGGCAGAAAGAGTTCCTTAGAGTTATGATTAATAGGTATTTGTTTTACCTACCACCTCCCCCTACGGGTACTCCTCCTCCCAGGAGGAGGAGAATAGAGATACTCTTATAATCCTTATCACTAAACACTTATCACTAAACACTTATCACTAAACACTTATCACTAAACACTTATCACTAAACACTTATCACTAAACACTAATCACTAAACACTGCAAAGTGCAAAGTGCAAAGCCCCGCTTCGCTAAACCATCATTCACAGTATAAACCAATTATGAACAGCTTCTTATATAATTTATTCGCCTGCAAAAATACAAATTATCCTCGCTTTTAAGTACTTTTGCACACAAGTAAAACGAAAATAATATGATTAAAGCCCTGTTTTTTGATATCGACGGCACTTTGGTGAGTTTCAATACCCACGCCATCCCCGAAAGCACCATTGAAGCCATTGCCACTGCCAAAGCCAAAGGTATCCGGATTTTTATCGCCACAGGACGTCCAACCGCTATTATCAATAACCTTTCCGCTTTGCAAGACCGCGATTTGATAGATGGTTACATAACCATGAACGGCGGATATTGTTTTGTCGGTAAAGAAGTGATTTACAAAAGCGCTATTCCTACCGCAGATGTACAAACGCTGGCGCATATTGCCGGCAAAGAGAAATTCCCCTGTATCTTTGTAGGTGAACATGATATTTGTGTCTGCCAACCGGATGAAATGGTAAGAAAGGTATTCTACGATTACCTGAAAGTAGATTCACTCCCCGTAAAAACACTTGAAGAGGCTATACGGAAAGAGGTTTTCCAAATGACACCGTTCATCACCCAGGAACAGGAAAAGCTAATCCTTCCCCAATTACATGGCTGCGAAGCCGGGCGCTGGTTTCCCGCCTTTACCGACATGACAGCCAAGGGAAGCACCAAACAAAAAGGTATTGATGAAGTCATCAGGCACTTCAACATTAGCCTGGAAGAGACTATGGCGTTCGGCGACGGTGGCAATGACGCAGGTATGTTGCGTCACGCAGCTATCGGCGTAGCAATGGGTAACGCGCTTGAAGAAGTAAAGGCATACGCCGACTACGTAACCACTTCGGTAGACGAAAATGGAATTGCGAACGCACTTAGAGAATTCTCTATTATTGAATAGAGCGAATACAAGATAAGGAATAGGAGAATAGATTCTTGTCACAGTCAATAGATACCAATAACAAAGAATTTCAGGATGCCCTGAAACTGATACAGTACACCCGCCAGTCCGTATTCCTGACCGGAAAGGCGGGTACCGGTAAATCTACCTTTCTGCGATATATATGCCAGAATACCAAGAAGAAACATGTGGTACTGGCTCCTACGGGTATCGCCGCTATCAATGCCGGCGGCAGTACCCTGCACAGTTTCTTTAAGCTCCCGTTCCACCCCTTGCTTCCCGACGACCCGAATCTGAGCCTGCAACGAGGACGTATCCACGAGTTCTTTAAATACACCAAACTCCAGCGGAAGTTGCTGGAAGAGCTGGAACTTATCATCATCGACGAGATTTCTATGGTACGCGCCGACATTATCGACGCCGTAGACCGCATCCTCCGTGTTTACTCCCACAACCTGCGCGAGCCTTTCGGCGGGAAACAGCTTCTGCTGGTAGGCGATGTGTTCCAGCTTGAACCTGTAGTAAAAGGAGACGAACGGGAAATACTGAACCGCTTCTATCCCACCCCTTACTTCTTCTCGGCAAGAGTGTTTAACCAGATAGACCTCGTTTCCATCGAGTTACAGAAAGTCTACCGCCAAACAGACCAGGTCTTTGTCAGCGTATTAGACCATATCCGCAACAATACGGCGGGGGCTGCCGACCTGCAACTGTTAAACACACGTTATGGTACTGACATCGAGAAGCACGAGGAAGATATGTACATCACTCTCGCCACGCGACGCGACAATGTAGATTACATAAACGACCGGAAACTGGCAGAGCTTCCAGGCGAACCTACGACCTTCCAGGGAGAAGTCACCGGCGACTTTCCCGAAAGCAGTCTGCCCACCTCACGAGAGTTAGTATTGAAAGCGGGCGCACAAGTTATCTTCATCAAAAACGATTTCGACCGCCGTTGGGTTAACGGTACCATCGGCGTAGTCAGCGGTTTCGATGAGGTAGAAGAAACCCTCTACATCATTACCGACGATGGAAAGGAATGTGACGTAAAGCGAGACCACTGGAGAAACATCCGTTACAAATACAACGAGAAGAAGAAAGAAATAGAGGAAGAAGTACTGGGCACCTTCTCCCAATTTCCCGTTCGACTGGCGTGGGCAATCACCGTTCATAAAAGCCAGGGACTGACTTTCAGCCGCGTTGTCATCGACTTTACCGGCGGTGTATTTGCCGGCGGGCAAGCTTATGTGGCGCTCAGCCGCTGTACTTCACTCGAAGGTATTCAGTTAAAGAAACCCGTCAACCGTGCGGACATTTTCATTCGCCCGGAAATAGTAAACTTCGCCGGACGCTTCAACAACCGGCAAGCCATAGACCGTGCCCTGAAGCAAGCGCAGGCCGACGTGGAGTATGTAGCCGCCATAAAGGCGTTCGACAAAGGGAACTTTGAAACATTCCTCCATCACTTCTTCAAAGCCATTCACTCGCGGTACGACATAGAAAAGCCTGTAGCGCAGCGCCTCATTCGCCATAAGCTGAACCTTATCAACAAGTTGCGTAACAGTAACGAGCAATTAAAGTCCCAGATGGCGGAACAACAGAAACGCCTTCAAAGCTATGCGCGCGAATATTATTTAATGGGAAATGAGTCGATTACTTTAGCTCACGACTCCCGCGCCGCCATCGCCAACTACAACAAGGCGCTGGAACTCTACCCCGAATATACGGATGCTTGGATACGTAAAGGTATCACTCTGTTCAATGACGGCAAGTATCTTGAAGCCGAAGAGTGTCTGAACCGTGCGGTCAAACTGCGCCCTGCCGAATTTAAAGCTGTTTATAACCGTGGAAAACTACGCCTCAAACAGGATGATACCGATGGGGCAATAGCCGATTTGGATAAGGCTACCACTCTGAAACCTGAACATGCCGGTGCGCACGAGCTTTTCGGCGATGCTCTGATGCAGGCAGGAAAAGAAGTGGAAGCTGCTCTGCAGTGGCGTATTGCAGAGGAACTGCGTAAGAAGAAGAAGTAAGTAGCGGGTGGTGGTATTTTGTTTGTACTATGAGATTTAGCGGAGAGGGGCGGTGGTTAGGTTAGTGGTTAGTGATGAGTGGTTAGTGGTTAGTGATTAGTGATGAGTGATGAGTGATGAGTGATGAGTGATGGGTGATGAGTGATGAGTGATAAGTGATGAGTGATGAGTGATTAACAAGAGTATCTCTATTCTCCTCCTCCTGGGAGGAGGAGTACCCGCAGGGGGAGGTGGTAGGTAAAATAAATACCTATTAATCATAACTCTAAGGAA
>QMCD01003846.1_pt1 | contig 10775 bp, 14 predicted proteins | sample 1821841 | NCBI WGS metagenome assembly QMCD01 (sample SAMN01991225, study PRJNA193472) | Termite gut metagenome, whole genome shotgun sequencing project. | isolation source: worker | host: Macrotermes natalensis | reverse complement strand
TATAGTCCTTTATATTCTTGGAATAATCTTTGCATTTATTTCCGGCATCTTAAGTGCCATTATTTTTATTGTTATAGGATTGTTTGCCTTAGCAATAGCAATTCCGGGTTTAGCAGTCGGCATCAGACGCATGCATGATGTAGGTAAAAGCGGCTGGTATCTGCTTATCCCAGTTTACAGCTTTATATTAGCTATCACCGAAGGAGAAAAAGGAGACAATCAATATGGTCCCGATCCTAAAGCAGGTGAGCGTTAATTGTATATATAAGTACATAAAAAATGAGCCGGATTTTATTTTGGCTCATTTTTTATCATTTATCTTATTATCCCTTATTTACCGATACTTAGTACGCTGATTTGCCTGATATTCTGTAAATCGCTATAATCATATTGATACAAACCGTTTTCAGCAATCATCATCAATGTATTGCCATGCGGTATTACATCGTATCCGTTCATGCCTTTATGGTGAGCCAGTTGATTTGACATCAGCTTCTGAGGGTCGTCCGATTTATAAACTTTCAGACCGTCATCACAAAGGAATAATGTACCATTATCTATTCCCAAACCCTTAGGGCCGGTCATTGTATAAGATACTATCTGTTTTGGCATTTTTACATCACTTACATCTACTATAAACAATTCATTTGCATTTTGTCCGCACATATTTCCCGAATGAATGGTGACATAGGCCAGATCATTTTCCACAACCACAGGGTCACAACCATAGACATGTTGCAAAGATGATTGATAATCGGGCTTTAGAGGATCTTTTACCGAATATATCAACATTCCGGTAGGTGTGCCCATAAACAAGTTATCCTTGTAACTGAAGATTGTTTCTACATTTCCTCCAATATAAATATTATCTGCAGCTTTTACAGGTTTCTCCCCGGACAGGTTAAATATACTCATGCTATTATTAATTACAGTATATAGGTAGCCCTGGTATAATCCGAAGCGGGACATGGAACCATTCAAACCGCTTGCACTGTTACCGCTACTACTATTATCCATATATGCATAATCGTAATACCAACCCGGATTCCGTTTAACAGTTTCGGTTCTTTCTACCAATGTCCAGCCTACTATGATATCTTTATTATCATTATTTGGATAGCACATTGCATAGTCATATCCAAACTGGAAATCTTCCATTGGAGGTAAAGCTTTTTCAAAGACATTTTCTAACCGACCTTTGAGTTCCGGTTGTGCAGGATTGCTTATATCAAACCATACAAGGTCTATATAGGAATCTGCATAGAGCATATTGTTACGGATGCTCAGGTCTGCATTTCCCATAAGTTCTATGTAACCCACATTTTTGGGAGCAGAAGGAAAGCGGTTGTCAATGATGTGGATACCTTTGTCCGGCTCAGATATATAGAGATAATTCTCATAGAAGCAGATTTTGCCTTTTTGCGAAATCTCTTGAGGTGTGACTGATACCTTTACGGAATTGCGAAAAGCGGTGGCATTCATAAATACCGGTTCGTGGATTTTGTAGGTGATGGTTTCAGTATTGTCATTGTCGCTACAGCTATACAATACACAGAATGTGCTAATGTATAATAAATACAATAGTTTTCTCATTGTTTAAAGATTTAAGTTATTAAAATTTCCGTGTTGCTTTTAAAACTTGTATCTGAGTCCGGCGCCAAGACCAAATACTGAAGGTTTTTCTGTTCTAATGCTAATTGGTTGTTTATTATCAAAATAGTAAGAGAATCGAGGTTCGAAATATATACTCCAGTCATTATAGAACATATAGGATGCACCCAATGATGCATTCAATGACCATTGCAGCCCACTTATACTACCCTTGTCATGAACAACAGCAGCACTATTATTCTTGTCATATATATCTTCTGTATATTTGTAGGTTAATCCTTTTTCCACCATACCTCCGGCAGACAGGTAGATATTCCAGTTTGAACTGTTCCACAAATACAGGACTACATTGACAGGAATACCCAGATAATGCAATTCCTGACGGGCTTCTAACGATTTAATCGCTTTCTTCTGGAATTTTGATGACAAGTAGGTATATGTCAATCCGGTTTCAAGACCGATATACCTGTTAATATCCTTGCGAACATTCACGCCGAATGACAGCGGCAAAGAGTGATCTATTTCTGAAAAATCATTAACATTCAATTCTCTATTTAACAAGGACGAAGCCGCATCAGAGAATGATTCTGAAACGTTTGCCAACGTAGCATAGTCATACATAAGACCCTTATGCATATTTCCGTTGGATGAGGAACCTCCTCCTGATGACACCGATGCAGACATGAGCCATTTGTTGTTATTATTCTCAGCCTTTGCAATTAATAGCCTGGCAGGTTCTTTTGATGTCTTCTCTATGGGTTTCTTTTCCTGTATAGTCGGAGCACCAGAAATAGTATCAGTAATATTGACGTTATTCTCAGCCAGATTATTGTTTTCAGCAGCTACTTCCTGTACAATCTCTTCTACATGCGCCAGATTAATGGTATCGGTAATCGTTACAGGCAATGACTCGTTCAAAGTGTTGCTTTCCTCAGCTAACAGTTTCCCTTTATCTGTCTTGCCGGAGATAGATACCGGATATCTTTTAGCTTGTAGTTGTAATACATCGTTGTTAGTTGTGCTAGTAACTGTGGCTGTTTGTTTCTCCGGTTTTGATATTCTAATATCAGTAGCATTGAAATTATTTATTCCTGCTACCGGATTGAAAGGGGGCTCGTCATTTTTGGGTATAGAGAGTAGTAAAATCACGATGACAGCTATTGCTGCAACAGAGCCCCCAATCCACCAGACAGACTTCCTCTGTTTGGGCTTCATCTGAAGCTCAATCTCGTCCCAGCAGCCTGCTTCTACAGGCATCCGGTAATCTTCCAGTTTTTGCCTTATCAGTCTGCTGAACTCGTCAGGTTGTTCGTTATGGTTTTTCTTGTCTGGCATTTTCATGCATTAATAGAGATTCCACTTTATTTTGTAAAACTTTTCGCGCCCTGATAAATTGAGAACGCGAGGTACTTTCTTTGATATTCAGCATATTTGCTATTTCGCTATGTGTGTATCCTTCTATAGCAAAAAGGTTGAAAACTGTCCGGTAACCTTCCGGTAATGCAGCTACACATGCCATCAGCTCATCTGCCGAAATCTGATCCAAAGCCGAAACATCAACATTTTCCATCGCTTCATTGTAATCGTCGATGCTTACACTTAGTTTCAGAGCGTCGTTTCGCCGGAGATATTCGAGTGCTGTAGTTACAAAAACCCGGCGCATCCAACCGCCTAGCGAACCTGTTTCGGAATAGGTGTCTATTTTGGTAAATACCTTGATAAACCCATCCTGAAGTATATCTTTAGCCGTCTCCCTATCGTTAGTATAGCGCATGCAAACTCCCATCATGACCGGTGCATGCAACTCGTATAATTGCTTACGAGCCCATGATTCGCCACGTTTACATCCCGCTATTAATAACTGTTCGTTCATCGGCTAACTATACTCTCTACTTACATTGATGCAATATTATTTCCAAAAGTTGCATTTATATAAAAATAAAGGATTTTTTTGTCGGACATTTTATAACTTGTAGTTTAACAGGTTATAAAAGTACGATAATTTTTATAATGCATAATAAAAAAACTCCCTGAGGGAGCTTTCTGTTAACTGGGGAAAATCTTTTCGATTCTTTATATTCTCTATTCTTTTATCTTTCGCAGCCTCATCACTATCTTCTCCGGATCGTCTTTATCCATAACAATAAGAATGTTGTCTTTCAGTACAAATTTACACTCCCGATGTTTTCCGTAGCTATCTGTTATTATTACGCTGTCTCCTTTAATGGTGTAGATACCTATGCACTGGCTTCTGACAGAGCCTTCGCTTGTCCGCACATCCATGTATACGGTATCATATTCGAAACGGAGTTCCGGTGACACAATGGTATCATCAGGCATTTTGATAGATGTCTCATCTGTACCGTCTATCTCCATTGCCCATCTTCCTATGATGGCATTTCGTTCACCACAAGCCATCAAGGCAAAAATACACAGACAACAAAATACTAATTTTTTCATTATTTTTTCTTTCAGAGAAAAGCAATGCAATATATAAAAATATCCGCTATCTTATGATATTTTTTCTTAGATTTGTATAGTATCTAATCTACATATCATGAGAGCGAAAAATACCATTTTATTACTTGTGTTCTTATTATCAAGCATATATATGTGCGTCTGTCAGAAGATGCTTTTGGATGTTGAATAATTAAATCACCGGATATGAAAAAGCTATTGTTTCTTATATTGTCAATAACGATGTTCGTCTCTGTACTGGGGCAGGAGGGACATAAGTTGAATATAGATATAGATGCATCTTTTAATCTCAACTATGCATTTGATAGCAAAGACGGGATTAAAGACCCTGCCGCTCTTGGGGCGAGTTTCGGTTACGAATATGATGTGAATATGTTCTTTGGCATAGAAGCCGGATTCAGAGCCGGAGGTTTTAATCAGGGTATCCGTTATTATGATCCTAATATAGGGGTTGATGGTTTTGATAATCCTTACAGCTATACCGAAACATCCTATAAAGGAACGTATTGGGCTCCATATATAGCTCCAAAACTTTATCTTCCGATAGCATATGACGATAAAAAAGACAGGGCTAAATATATTTTTATTGAAAACAGGTTTTCATATACCCGTATCAATCTGAATAAAGCAAAAGGAATGGATGCCGCTGCGCATAAATACCGCCTGGTATACGAAATAAGGTTAGGATATCAGTTTCCGATAGATGACAGATGGGCTATGAGTTGCTGGCTGGGATATAACACATTTGATTTTTCGAAAGTGAAGCCGGAAGTTATTGAATACAAAAACGCAACACCTATACAGATAGGGATAGGTTTTAATTACATTATCAAACAATAGAGGTTAGCAGCTCAGATATTCACATTATCATGTAATTGGAGCAATTAAGTTTAATTAGGAGTCGGGAGACATGAATATTCCGTTTTTTTGATTATCTATACATAGTCAAAGCAGGTAAGTAAGCATAAATAGGATAAGAAAACTCGGATTTATTATAATAATGTTATCTTTGCCGCATTTTAAACCCAAAATATTGTAGATGACCAAGACAGCAATTATAATAGGAAGTTCTGGACTCACAGGCTCACAACTACTGAAAGCATTACTAACCAGTAATGTATATGAGAAAGTTATCAGTTTTGTGCGTAAGGGATCGAAAATATCACATCCTAAGCTGATACAGCATGTTGTAGATTTTGATAATCCTGAATCATATCAGGATTTGATAGAGGGGAATGATATGTTTTGCTGTATGGGCACAACAATAAAGAAGGCCGGAACCGAAGAGGCTTTCGAAAAAGTAGACCTGCATTATCCTGTCCAATTCGCTAAAGCCGCAGTGAATAGAGGGATAAAACAATATTCGATTATTTCTTCGATTGGTGCAAATGCCAAATCCAACAATTTCTATTTGCGGACAAAAGGCAGGTGTGAAGAGGAATTAAGAAAACTGCCATTCCAATCTATTTCAATATTCCGTCCGTCGTTGCTATTAGGCAACAGAAAAGAATTCAGACTTGGGGAAAAACTGGGTGAATATGCCATGAAGATATTCGGAATTTTCTTTGTTGGCAAACTGAAAAGATATAAACCGGTAGACGTAAAGAAAGTGGCATATGCCATGTATAATATTGCACAAAAAAACACAGTAGGCTATCACATTTACGAATCTGAAGAGATTGCCGAAATATATGTAGAGAGCCATAGATAAAAGTAACGTTATTCCCCCACTGTGGGAATAATCGTGAAAACTTAGCCGAATAAAATTTAAACAAGGTCCAATAGTTATTTTTATATAACTACTTTCCTATTCATTATTAATTCATTATCTTTATGGGGTACTTAATTTCTTGTTACCATGGAAGATAAAGACATGAAGGTCGAAATAAGACAGGAAGAAGCATGTGACTTTCCGGCGGTTTACGATATCAATCTAAAAGCATTCAACAGAAAAGAAGAGGCACGGTTGGCAGACCGTTTACGCCTGAGTGACGGATTTATACCCGAACTATCGCTTGTCGCGATAGTCGAGAATAAGATTGTGGGGCATATTATGTTTACTAAAATCAGTATTGTAGACGAGGGCAGATCTCAGGATAGTCTGGCGCTTGCCCCCATGGCAGTCAGCCCCGGCCTGCAACGTAAAGGTGTCGGCCAGCAACTGATCCGCTACGGATTGGACAAGGCGCGTGAACTTGGGTATAAATCTGTTGTCGTTTTGGGGCACACCGAGTATTATCCGCGTTTTGGCTTTGTACCTACCAGCAAATGGGGAATAAAGCCTCCGTTCAATGTTCCGTCCAATGTATTTATGGCAAAAGAGTTAATTGACGGTGGTTTGTCGGATATTAAAGGTACGGTAAAGTATGCCAGAGAATTTGGAGAACTGTAAAAATCTATAGTTCTTTCTCTATTATTTTTTTCAACTTATCGGGAGTCAATATTTCATTTGTAAAGAATTTCCCGTTGATAAAAACACAGTAGCTTGTCACTGGGGCCAAGTGGTTTTGCGCCATTTCTTTTGTCGTGATCTGGTGTAACCGCACCGGATAGTCAGAGGCTAAAATAACAGGTTCTAATAATTTTGTATATGGTATGGTGAACGGGCATTGAGCCGTATAAAAGATATCGATACCTTTTATGTCCTGTCCCATCCCTAACCGTACGGAATCTTTAAAACGGGGCAGGGAAGCTGACTTGTCGAAGCGCTTTACTGCCAGTTCGAAGAAAGGAGGACAACTATCGCTTATTTCATATCCATGGCGCATCATAAACGCCTTGTCGGAAAGGAATGGCTTTTTCTTTTGACCTACAATCAATACTACGCCTTTACATCCGTCTTTGAGTGCATCGGCTTCACATTCGGCGAGTAATTGTTTACCATAGCCCTTCCCTTTAAACGAACCAGATACCCAGAAACAGTTAATGTATAAGTATCCGTCTGCTATTATTGGCACCCATGCATTTTCTGCGGGCAAATATTCTATAAATACTTTACCCCGGGCATCGAGTTTCTTAAACTTCAAACCTTCCTGCATACGGCAACTAAGCCATTCTTTTTTAGCGGCAACACCAGTTTCGGTTGATTTGCTGCTTATCGAGCAGCAGATATGTTCGGTCACGATATTTTCGGGAGATAGTGTAATTATATCCATTTTATACTAAGTAACTGTTTAAATTTTAGAATAACGCTAATTGCTGTTCTTTTTGCGGTTTGTAAAACTGCATCTGAGACGGGATTCCCACCCGGTTGCTTTCGTATGTAAATTCATTAAGGAGTGAGTAATAATTGCTGTTGTGACAGATATATTGTTCTCCGAAAGTCTTTTCATACAGGCCTCGCATCCCCGGAAAATCCTTGTCAAATGTGTTATACAGGTAGTCACGTGAGCCTTTTCGCAATGTTACGCCAAGCATAGGGATAATATAAGATGCTCCGGCGTCTTTGGCTTTTTGTATTATTGTTTTTACATTCTCTTTTGTATCATTGATGAAGGGCAGTAAGGGCATAAGGGTAATGCCCGTATATATTCCTTTCTCTGCCAGAAATTCGATAGCTTTGAATCTGTCGGATGATGATGGGGCATTGGGTTCCAACTTTTTTGCCAGAGCGTCATCGGATGTCGTTATTGTAATGCTTACAGCAGCGTATATTTTACAGTGCAAAATATCATAATCGCGTGTTACCAGATTACTTTTGGTGATAACATGAACGGGGAACCTGTAATTGGAAATTATTTCCATTGCTTTCCGTGTTATATTCTGTTTAGCCTCTACAGGCATATAGGGATCGTTCATAGACCCTGTACCGATAGTTCCCTTTGTGCGTTTGCTTTTCAATTCCCCGGAGAGTAATCCGAGAGCATTCTTTTTCACAGAAATCCGTGCTATATTGCCTACTCTATAGCATTCACTGCGGGTATCACAATAGATACAACCGTGCTGACACCCCCTATACAGATTCATGTTGTAGGTGAGTCCGAACATCGGGTCGCTTCCCTGTAATTTCGACAGGATGCTTTTGGCTTCGGTATATTGTATGGCATTCACTGTACGGAATTTTGTTGTTTATAGCGTTTCGATACAGGGATATATATCTCTGTCAGAATATCTTCTTCCTTCACATGGTCGGGATTATTGAGATATCTTTCGAATGAGCCACCGCCCCTCAATTTATAACCACTTTGAGGTAGCCATATCATATAGATATTATAGTACATATCCAACAACTTATTGTAAGAGCCTTTAAGAGTAAAAACAGCATATAAGCCTCCGCTTAAATGCTGTACTCCAAAAGCGCCTGAGGGTTTTACCTCTTCTCCTACCGTAAAGCAGGCGTAGAAACGGCAATTTTCCGGAGGGAGTTATCGTGGGATTATCAAAACTGAGTCCGATAAATTCTGTCGAATGATTCAACAGATTGTTCTTCTTTCCGAATTGCCCCAGTTTTTTCCATGCGGTACGATACGATTCGGGAGAGCCGTACGAATCTATAATACGAATGTAAACCAGCTTCTTGGGTTCGACTTCCCTCATATCTACCGATAATTGTATAACTTTTCGTTCACCTCTTCCGAAGAAATTGAAAGGGTCTCTGTCTTGTGCCCGGAAAGCTGAAGGTGATATGCCGAAATGCTTTTTGAAGGCCTTAGATAATGCATGTTTTGTTCCATAGCCTGTTTTGGCGGCTATTTCGTCGAGACTGCAATGGGTCATTTGTAAGCATTCGGCAATGTACTCGAGACGGATACGTTTGATGTAGCCCCTGATATTTTCTCCGATGGTAGTTTTGAATATCCGGTGAAAATGATATCCGGATATGTTGGCTATCTCCGATAGTTGTTTTATATCAGGGGTTTCGAATAAATGACGGTTGATATAATCTATCACCCGGTTTACAGCTTTATCGTACCCGTTTTGAGTCGTCTCCTTCATTCTTTTATGCAGATGCCCAGCGCTTTAATGTTGGGAAATACTCTTTCATTTGGGAAACAGCCTGCTCTTTCGTTAGTTTTTGCTCCGTGTCTTTGTTAAAATCGTCCAGATATTGCACACAATGCTCTATCATTTCGTCCATTGTGATATCTTCGGTGAACTCACCGTTTTTGAAACAATAAGTGCAGTATTCGTCATTCTTGCTTTGATCTGCATTCGTTCCGAAATCTTCACTCGCATTCAGTGGCATTCCACAGCTTTGGCAAAATTTTTGGTTCATAATGTTCTGTTTTAATGGTTAATAATCTTAATGCAAATAAAAGGATTTATATGGTATGTCAGGTTATCCATTCTTGCTAAATTAGTATATCTTCTGCCTGAAGGTTAATTAAAGTTAAGCAAGGGTGTTTCAATTAATCCTTTTTGCCGTTATTATATCAAAGATACAAAGAGATGAAATTCAGTATTCACCTTTTAATATTTAAAGTTATGAAAAAGTTTTTATTGGCATTTGCGTTATTCATAGGTGTTACATCATTTTATAGCACAGTTGAAGCCCAAAATATAAATATAAGTATCAATATAGGCCGTCAACCGGCATGGGGTCCCGTAGGATATGATTACGTGGGATATTATTATTTCCCTGATATAGACTGTTACTATGATGTAAATGTGGGGTTATTCTATTATTTTGACAGAGGACGGTGGATTTCGGCACGTTACTTACCATACGGATACCGTAACTATGACTTATACGGGCTGTATAAAGTGGTGCTGAACGTACGTGATCCGTGGAGATATCATCATATTCACTACCGGGACTATGCCCGTTACAGAGGCCACCGTAACCAGATAGTGATTCGGGACAGCCGTGACCATCGTTATCATGATAGCCGCAACAATAGAGTGACTTGGTATTCCGACAATAGAAAAGACCATAAATACAATAGCGGTCGTCCTAATAATAGTTATAATAATAACCGCAAGGATGGTTACGACAATAACCGTAATAAGGACAAGAATTACAACAATAGCCAAAGGAAGAATAACAACAAGCGTTCCGAATATGGCAGCCGGGATAACCGCTCCAACAGGAATGACAATGTAAAGAGCCGCCCGTCTACAAGCCGTGGTGATAACCGCAACAGTAAGGCCACGCAGTCTTCTTCGGGTAGAAGCGACTTAAGAATGGTGTCGAATACAGGCTCGGAAAGAAGTAACAAGAGGTAATTAAATATAGGTTTAGGTGAATGGTTTTTGAATGAAAGTGACAGGTGTATATCTATCAGGATATACACCTTAATCTTTATAAAATTGAAATGCTTATTATATCTTTGCATATATAAATACAATTAACACAAACCACAATAATGAGAAAATATCTATTGGTCATAGCCCTTTTTCTCAGCTTTACGCAGCTGATAAAATCACAGGACAGTCTATTTGTACAATCTTTCCGGAAAGAAAATATTGTAGGCAGGTGGGTTGAGGCAGAGCGTACAGAAGGTGAGAAGACAAAACCTGCCGGAGAATTTCCCGATACATATATATTCCGGCCTGAAAATATTAATGGTATTGGCAAGTCCGCAGGCTAAATAGCGTATATACGTCTCCACTACCTCGCCGGCCGTCCTGTCTCCGGCTCTTGCCGCGTCAAACGCGGTCCGCGCGCTTATCCTGCCTTTCTTTTCGGCAAACTCTTTTATTTTCGACGATGGATTTTTTGAAAGCGCTTTTTGCCTACTACGACC
>QMCD01006345.1_pt1 | contig 10776 bp, 9 predicted proteins | sample 1821841 | NCBI WGS metagenome assembly QMCD01 (sample SAMN01991225, study PRJNA193472) | Termite gut metagenome, whole genome shotgun sequencing project. | isolation source: worker | host: Macrotermes natalensis | reverse complement strand
CACGCCGGTAACAAGTTTTCCTGAAACCGAGTTTTTTGGCGGTTTGGCGAGGATCGGCAAGATTTTTTTCGCTCACGGCCCGCTTCGTTCGTTCGCCCACTCTCAGAAATTCGCGGAGCGATACCGCGATATTCGTCAAAATAGTCCAGACTTTGCCGCATGGAGCGTCGAGGACGTGCTTGTCCTCCTCGAATTCGCGGTCCTTCGTCCAATGCAGACAATTTTCTATTTCCCAGTGGCGAGAAATGAAATCGTGGAATTCGGAGCCCGAAACAGAATCGGGATCAAGACTCGTTACACAGTATTGCCGAAATACAGCAACGAGTTTCATAAGATTGAAATACGCCGCGACGACGGTGTATTTCAGGAATACAGCCGTATCAAGACGGAGCAAAGCACGGCAGCCGGGAATGCCAAGTTCTTCTCGTACAAATTCGGCGGCCCCGTATTTCAGCAACTCAGTTTTACCCACAAAGATCGTTTGATTACGCAGCCCCCAAGAATTGTTACAGTTTCGTGACCGTTTGGTCACTTACAGGCTCGTTTACCGCATTGTGGAACACTCGTTTCAGTTGATCGTGCGTGTTGCTTTGGTTGTCTTTTATTTGCACCAAATAATCCCGGCGATATTCCTGGATCGCTTCGAGAGAAGCAACGACTAGCGGAACGGGAGCGGGCGACTATCGAAAAGGCGATTCGTGAAGCGCTGGAAGCGGCTCACGGCGTCCATAATCAACTGGTCGCCGACTTGGAACGTCAGCTTAAGGAAAAACAAGCGGAAATCGACGCCGGGCAGCGAACGCTTTCAAATGCCGAACTTGGCATTAAAGCGGGACACGTCTACGTTGTTTCCAATATCGGCTCGTTTGGTGAAGGAGTTTTCAAAATCGGCATGACACGGCGATTCGAGCCGTTGGAACGCATCGATGAATTGGGCGGGGCTTCCGTACCGTTTCCGTTCGATGTTCACATGATGATCGGCTGTCAAAACGCACCGGCCCTGGAGAATGCTTTGCACAAAGCGTTGCATCATCATCGCGTCAACAAGGTCAATCTTCGGAAAGAATACTTCCGAACGGATCGGGTGACAATAGAGCGGCTTGTAGAGCGGAACCACGGCAGAATTGAATACCAAGTCAGCGATGATTACGCAGAACAATTTTTCAACTCGCAAAAAGTAACGCCTGAAATGGAAGCCGAAATCGAAAAGAGTTTTGAGGGAATTCCAGACTTGGAGGAATGACCACAAAACGCCCGGCGTGGTCGCTCCGACCGGGCGTTTTTCGTCAGGGACCGGGGCGTGCAAAAGCGAACGCATGATCTATGCTGCCACGTCTTTTTGCCTCGACGTGTTTTAAGGACTTGGAATTATCGTACAGCCGTATACGGTGTATACGATTGTGCTTCGCGATAGCTGTTTTCTAGGGTCTAAAGTGCTTATTTAAGTCTGTTTTGCACTTTACGGACGATAAGTGTCCATTTTTCTGTGTCGTTACAATCAAACAGCTTGCATTCGGTTTTCTGGCCAAGGAATTATCCTTTCGGGACGCAGAGGTCGCACGTTCAAATCGTGTCGCCCCGATTTTTGTAAGTTTTGTCAAATCAAAAACTTACGCCAAGTAAAACAGCCGCTGTCGGCGATGTTTTTGACAAAAGTTATAGACACGATGTCTATAACTTTAACCCCCCTGTCGGAAAGGTCGCCAATGTCTACGAAAAAGAAACTCGCTCCCCGGTCTCGTCCGGGTGAAATGCCCCAAATGCTCAAAACCGCAAAGGGGCGCCCCTATTTCTATATCAAGGGGCAAAAGTATTACCTCCAGGGCGCCTATGGTTCGGTCGAGGCCGAGCAGGATCGGCTAAGAAAATGGGCCGAATACGGAGCCGGACATCACGTCCAGCCCGGACGCCGAAAGCCGGTCACCGTCGCCATGCTGGTGCGGGCCTTCCTGCTCTGGGCGAAGAAAAAATACGTCAAGCACGGCCGCTCGACCCAGTCCTACGAACGCTACTGCTACACCGTCGAACCGTTGCTCGAACTCTACTCCGCAACCCCCGTCTCCGAGTTCGGATCGAAAGCTCTGAAGGCGGTGCGGCAAAAAATGCTCGAAACCGGCCGGCTTTGCCGAACGATCATCAACGAACGGATCGGGTACATCAAGTACATTTTCAAGTGGGGCGTCGGCGAGGAATTGGTCGAGCCGGAAACCAAAGCGAAATTGTACGACGTTGAGGGCTTGGAGGAAGGCAAAACGCTGGCGGTTGACTACGATCCGATCCCGCCGGTCGAGTTCGACATCGTCCAAAAGACGCTCCCGCACTGTGCGCACCCGATCACCGCCGATATGGTACAAGTCCAGATGTACGGCGGAATGCGGCCGCAAGACGTCTGCAACATGCGGCTCTGCGACATCGACCGCTCAAAAGACGTGTGGGAGTACGCTCCGTGAGAGCATAAAACACAGCACCTCGTCAAGAAAAAGAAGTGGCTCGGTCAAAAGGAGGAAAAACTCATCCGCTGGTTGGGCCCCAAAGCACAAGTAATTCTCGCTCCCTATATCACCGCGAAGGCTTCCACGCCCGAGGCGTTCCTTTTCTCGCCGGACGACGCGGTCAAGCTGCTCGCGCTGGAAAAGCGGATGAACCGGAAATCGAAAGTGCAGCCGTCGCAGCGGGATCGATCGAAACCGAACCCGATGATCCGGCCGGGCCAAAAGTACGAAACCGGCTCCTACCAGACGGCGATTCAGCGGGCAGCCGACCGGGCCAACCGTGCGGAAACGAAGCAGGCGAAAAAGGAAGGCCGCGAGCCGGTCCTCCTGCCCCGGTGGGCGCCGAACCAGTTGCGGCATACCTGGGCGACCTACGTCGAAAAGGAATACGACGCGGAAACGGCCCGGATTATTCTCGGCCATAAGCACGTCGACACGACTTTTATTTATATTGAACGGGACAACGAAAAGGCAAGGGAAGCTCAACGTAAAATCGGCTGAAATCGCCCAAAAACACGGTTGACGTTCACCGCTGGCCGGTTCGTGGGCGGTAAAAGGGATTGCTGCTCACGGATGAGCGTCACACCTTCCTCGGATAAACGACACCGCCGACGAAGCAGACGAAAAGAAGCTCGACGGTATCCTCCTCGTCGTTTTTCGGCAGGAACCGGAAATGCACCTCGAAAATGCCGGGATGCGGGAAAAACGGTCTCCGGTTCTTGTCCGGCTGGAAAAGAAATGTGTACGGCTTCGACGCAATGCCCGACCGGGCCGGTTGAACTTCGTCGTAAAACCAGTATTCGCCGGGGTCGAGTACCTGAAAATGCCCGCCGTCCTCCGGGAGCATGACGATATTCCCGCTCGCCGGCATGACCCGTTCGGCGAAACGCATCTCGACATGTTCGATGTTCGAGGGGGTCGCGAGTTGATTCCCCGCTGCATCGACGGTCGTCCCGCTTAACTTGAAAACGGCAGCCGGGGAATCGATCTTTTCAAACGGGACTTCAATTTTGATCGACATGGAATAAACTCCTATGTTTCAATGCTACCATGACCGGACGGAGCCGAAACGGCATAACTACCGCTCATGATCTGCCAGTACCGGCGTTTGACCGTTTGATAACCGTAATAAATAACCGTTTGAAGCGGCGCGACGATCCCGCCGATCACCTTCGATGAGATATGAGCCCACAGCGTTCCCTTCCCGATGAGCGATCCTTCGGACAACGTGGTGTAAGTATAAATTTCCGAATCGTTTTTCACGATCGCACCGGCTTCGATGCAAAGTTCCTCGACCGTCAACCGGCCTTCGCGGATCGTGAGCACCGCGTCGTCCTTGATTTCAAACATTACTCTCCCTCCCTTCAATCGCCGCCAATCGCCGGCATGTTGATTCCTGGAATCGCATCGAAATAGTTGGTGTATTCATTGCCCGTATTGCGACAAAGTTGGCCGTACCTGTTGTCTCCGCCCATCCACAACGTTCCGTCATGCATGATTACCATGACATTGATTCCCTGGACGCCGTTACTGCCCACGGCGGTCCTCGCTTGCGACACGGACATGATTTGAGCAAAGTTCGACGAAGACGCGTTTCCTTTTATCGGCAGTTCGCTTGTATAACTCGACCTCGTTCCGCCGCTCCACACGGAACCGTCGCCTCTTACCAACACGGTGCTTTGACGACAGCATGTAACGGAAACCGCGTCGGCAACGCCGCCCACTTTTGCCAGGTTATTGATTTCGTTACTATAATTCCCCGCCCGACATAATTCACCGGCTGCGTTTGCACCCGCGGTGTAAAACGTTCCGTCAGCCAACACGATGGCAATGTGACCCGTACCAGTCGATCCGCCCGATCCGGCGCCACATGCGACCGAGGATACCGGATTCGGTAGCTTCACGACGCCCAAATTCGTTGCGCCGCTTGTCCCGCTTTGCACGGTTCTCGCCAATTGCCCCGACGCATTCGATCCCGCCGTCAATAAGGTGCCGTCTCCAAGCACGATGGCGGACCATCCATTATTGTTCTCACCGCCCGGTATCGAACCACATGCGGAATAGACCGCGCTTGTAATATCCGGCACTTGTCCCAAATTCGTTGCGCCGCTTGTCCCGCTTTGCACGGTTCTCGCCAACTGCCCCGTGTTATTCGATCCCGCCGTCCAAACAGTCCCGTCTTCCATGACGATCATGGCAAATGCGTTCCCCAATGACACCTGCCGTGCATTTTCAACTCCGGGCACCTGACCGAAGTTGGTTGCCGCGGAAGTGCCGTCGGCGACGTTTCGGCAAAGCCCGCCAAATCGATTCATGCCTGCATTCCACAGGGTTCCGTCTCGCATGACGACGAACGTTATAGACTCCACACAGGCAACGGAAACGGCATCAAAGACGCCTTCGACTTGTTCAAAATTGGTAAGATTGTACTTGCCGTTCGCACCACCGCGACACAATTCACCATGATCGTTCTTTCCCGCCGTCCACAACGATATCGTGCGGACTGTTTCTTCGGCACGGGTCGATCATTTCTTTTGTAATTTCACCTTGACGGTATGAATCGGGGAAGGCTTTTGTGGCAACAATACTACCGGCTTGAAACGCATCCATCATTGCTGAAACGGGCCTGAAAACCCCTCCGGGCAGTGTCGTTTCCGTTGGGCGGGCTTCTCGAAAGTCGGCTTCGGGAAATTTCAATGGCCTTCAGTATCATAGGGAATTTTCCAGAAAAAAACGCGAAAATTTGCTCGCCGCTGTAACCGGTTGCCGAAAATCAGTCGTTTCTTGATAGATGGCAAAATCGGGCTCGCCCGGTCCGCGAACACGCTGTCACAAGACCACGCTGTCACAAAAGTCGTTATACTGACGGGAATCCCGGTCCACACGAAAAAGAATCATGAATACATCGCCGAACATGTCATCGAATACCTGCGCCCGGTGTGGAACGCCGCTCAATCCAGATCAGTCCTGTCCGGCCTGTTTATTGGAATTGGCGTTTCCCGTGGACGATCAATCCTCATCCCAAACCACCTCGTCCCTTTCGCCGGAACCGGAGATCGAATCGGTTCGAAAAGCGTTTCCGCAACTGGAGATCATCAAGCGAATCGGCCGGGGCGGCATGGGAACGGTTTTTAAGGCCCGGCAGCCGAAACTCGACCGGTTCGTCGCCCTGAAGATACTCTCATCGGAACTCGCGACACGGAAACACATGGGGAGGGCGACCTTCGCGGACCGTTTCGCCCGGGAAGGCAAGTTGCTTGCCCGACTGTCCCATCCGAACATTGTCGCCGTCTACGATTTCGGCCGGGCGGAAACGACCGATTCCGAAAACGGTCCCGTCACGTTTTTCTACCTGATGCTCGAATACGTCGACGGCGTCAACCTGCGGCAGGCGATGCGCGAGGAACGGTTCACGCCGGAACAGGCGTTCGCGATCGTCCCGAAAATCTGCGACGCCCTTCAATACGCCCATGACGAAGGGGTCATGCACCGCGACATCAAGCCGGAAAACATCCTGCTCGACACCCGGGGCCGGGTCAAAATCGCGGACTTCGGCATCGCCAGCGTAGCACGCTGGACCGCAAAAGGTGCTACCGCACCGTTGCAAAAACCCGCTCCCGATGGTCGCTGGAGTCCGTCGGAAGAGAAACTCACGGGAGAGGGACAAATACTCGGTACGCCTTCGTACATGGCGCCGGAACAGCGGGACGATCCGAACCGGGTCGATCACCGGGCGGACATTTATTCGCTCGGCGTCGTGTTTTACGAACTGCTGACCGGCGAATTGCCCCGGGACCGGTTTCCACGGCCGAGCGAGAAAACGCCGGTCGGCGCCGAGATCGACCACATCGTCCTCAAAGCCCTGCACAAGGAACGCGACAAACGGCAGCAATCGGCGGAAGAGCTGAAAACGGAAATCGAAACGGCGACGGAAAAAAACGATTCGCACACCGTGTCTCCGCAACCGATATCCCCGCAACCCGCCGTCGTTCAAGCCGATCGGCAGGATTCGAGCCGCATCCGCGCGACGCCGGATTATCGTCGCCGGTCGCTCGCCTTGATTTTCGTGCAGTGTTGGGTGTTCGTTTTTTTCACGGCGTTTCTATATGACTTTTTCGTTGACATCGTACCGCGCAAGACGTTTTACGACCAGCCGGAATTACAGGCGATGACCCGGTTTTACGGTACGGTGATCGCCTCGGTCCTGACAACGGCGGCGCTCGTGCTGAACGTTCGATGGGCCTTGCGGCAGTTGCGGGCGAAACCGGTTTCCCCGGCCCGGCTCGCGTATCGCGGACTCGGGCTCGTGGTCGCCGGTCTCGTGATTTTCCTTTCGACGCTGTTCCTGCATTCGACGTTCGCCAACAAGATCGCCTACATCGCGTTTGACGCCGAATGGAAAAAACAGATGGCCGTGATGGACGAAAGGCAACGGATGTTTCACGAGAAGTTCCGGCAAAACGCCGCGTTGACCTTGCAGATCGACCAACGTGAAATCAGCGAAGAGGAGGGCCGAAAACTTCGCGCGGCGCTCGACGAGCAAATGGAACGATGTGAAAAAGCGCTCCAGGACGCGGAAAAATCATTTCAAAGCGAGACAAGACGGAAAAGTGAGTATTACAAACGGGTCGCCCTGAATGTCGCGCTCGTCGGTTATGCGTCCGCCGCGATTTTCGCGTTTGCCGGCGCCGTTTGCGGTTGGGTACACCTGGTCCGGATTCGACGGCTTCCGGAAAAGCCCGGCCTTGTCGAAGCCTCGATCGCCGCCTTGGGTGTCACCGCCCTCGTTCTCTTGGGAACGATCATCTTCCTCGTCGTTTTCCCGTTCATGTTCGGGCATTGGGGCACGCAACGGGAATTCGTACACATGCTCACCTTCATGATCGGCCTCCTGCTTGGAATCGCGGCGAACATTTATTTCCTGCGCCGAACCTACCGTTGGCTCAATGCCGTCTTCCATGCCGTGAACGACCCGCATGGAGATCGCGACAAACGGCGGCAGCCGCCAGAGCCGACAGAGCCGGCAGAGCAACCGACAGAGCCGACAGTGCATCCGACAGCGCAACCATCCATATCGGAAACTTCCGTGAAAACGCTCCCGATTCGCCGTTTTCAAGGCTCGGAATTGATCCTCCTCCTTTTCATTTTCGGGCTTTTGGCCTGCGTTCAATCGGTCCTTCGCGCGATCGAAGCCCCGGTGCCGCCGGAATTTCAGACCACACTCCGGACCGTCGCCGAATTCGTCGATCCCGTTTCGTTCGTCCTGATTTTCGTCATGATCGCCGCCTTTATCACGTCGTGCGACGCGTGGCCCTTGGTACAGCAGGGTTTGTTTCCCGGGAAACGCGGCTGGGAGAGCGGTGAAGCGAAACGTATCGGCGTCTTTTTCTGGACGCTCGGCAAGGCGACCGGCCTGAGCGGCGTCGCGGCCAGCATTCTCGGATTCGTCCTCATGCTGAGCAATCTGGATCCGTCGCGGTTTCTTTCGGGCGTATGGATTTCGATGCTCACGACGATCTATGCCGTGCTCATCGCGGTCATCCTGTTCGTGCCGACCGCGGTCCGGGGACTGATGCAGGGTGGTTCCGACGGTAGTTCCGACGACGGTTCCGAAATCCGGCCCAACGTCCGGCCCCTCGCCCTGCGGACGCCCGGAAACCGGCGGATTCGGTTTTTGCTCGGGTTCGCATTGATGGTTCTCGCCATGATGGTCTCCTGCGTGTTGGCTGCCGGGGATATCAGACAATTGGTCGACACGCCGAGCATCGCCTTTCTCGGCGCGTTGTTCGCCGCTTACCTGTTGTGGACGAAACGTGGAAGGCTTTTCTTCAACGGCCTGGCTCTTCGCGGAGACGGTTCGGGCGCAACGGCGAATCTGTTCGAACGCCTTGCCCGGCTTTCGCTTTTCGGCGGCCTGCTTGCCATGATTCTCGGGCATGTCATGATCTTTCTGATCCATTTCGATCCGCATACGATCGGCTATTTTCTCGCGTTCGCCGTTCTCGGTTCGTTCTACGGGATTCTCCTTTCCGTGTTCGTGTTCACCCCGATCAGCGTACAGTTGCAGGACCAATGAGCGAATCCGCATTTCACACGACCCATTGGAGCGTCGTTCTCACGGCAAAAGGGGACGACGCGAAAGCGCAATCCGCGCTCGGCGAACTCTGCGAAACCTACCATGCACCGATTCTCCGGTACATCGGGCGCCGGCTCGCAAACGGTTCCCCGGCGTTTTACGGCGGCCGAGCCGCGGAAGACCTGACACAGGATTTCCTGGCCAAGGTGCTTGAGGGAAAAATGTTCGATCGCGTGCAACGGCAGGGCGGGACGTTTCGTTCGTATCTTTTGGGGGCTGTCCGGCATTTTCTCGCCCACACCCGGGAAAGGGAATCGGCGGCCAAACGGGGTGGCGGGGCAGTTCCATCATGTTTGCCGGACGATTTGTGCGGACCGGAAGAAGTCGATGACGCGGAATTCGACCGCGACTGGGCGCAAACGACGATCGATCGCGCCGTCGATGCCCTGGACAAGAAACATTTGGCACTGTCCGTCCGCATTCTTCTTCCCTGGTTGATCCGGGAAATGGACGGCGAAACCCGTTCACGGCTTGCCGCGGAGCTTGGAATATCGGATGTCGCCGTCAAGGTCGCCCTGCACCGGCTCCGAAAGAAGTTCGGCGAATCCGTCCGGAAACGAATTGCCGAAACCGTCGAACACCCCTCCGAAATCGACGGAGAACTCGCCTACCTGATCCGGGCGCTTCGCGGTTCCGGGGCGTGTTCCTCGGCCCGATAACTGGAACGGACGAACGGTCCGGCAAACACGTCTTCGAAACCGAGTTGCCCCGCCAAGACGGCAATCGCGTCGAATTCCTCCGGCGGAACGTACCGGGCGACCGGAAGATTTGCCGGGCCCGGTTGCAGGTATTGACCGATCGTGATTCGCCGGCAACCCGCTTCCCGGAGCATGACGAGCACCTCCAGCACTTCTTCGTTCGTTTCACCGAGGCCGAGCATCAATCCCGATTTCAAGGCGATCGACGGTTGATTTCGCGCGATCCGGCGAAAAATCTCCAGCGTGGTTTCGAGTTTCGGAATCGGCCCGCGAACGGACCGGAACAATCGGGGAACCGTTTCCGTATTGTAGTTGTAGACTTCCGGCAACGCGGCCGCGAGTCGATCGACCGCCTCCATGTTTCCGGCGAAATCACTCGGCAGGACTTCAATCTTCGGCGGACTCGGCAATTTCCGCAGCGCATCGATACAGTCGCAAAAATGACCGGCGCCGCCGTCCCCCAGATCATCCCGCGAAACACCGGTCAGCACGACGTACGCCAAACCCAACCGCTCGACCGCCTCGGCGACCCGATCCGGTTCACCGGGGTCGACCGGCTCGGGCCGGCCCGTTCGAACGCCGCAAAAACCGCAGGACCGGGTGCAGCAATCGCCGAGAATCATGAACGTCGCCGTTTTCCGGGCGTAACATTCCATGCGATTCGGGCATTTCGCATGTTCGCAAACCGTTGCCAGCGCAAGCTCTTCGACGAGTCGCCGCGTGTACCGGTCCGTTCCGCCCAAGGGGATGTTCTTTTTCAGCCAACGGGGAAGTGTCATGCGGATCGAGTGTAAAACAGGACTCCCGGTTTGTCAACACATGCCCGATCCGGCGGCTTACCGATTTGCCGGCTTTGGGACATTCAGGTAAAAAACAGCCGGCATCGGCATGGACTCCCTCTAAAACTCCCCATAAATTCCTCTTGCCATGTCGGACCGGTTCGAGTATGATCCGACGCTTTTGTTTCCATATTTATTGGTCTTCAGGCTGAAAATCGAACATGAGGCGACCGTGTTGCCGCCTGAAGGTCCGGGCTTACCGGGACTTTTTATACCGAAGCCGATTGAGTTTTCCGGTCAAACCGCCTGCTTACCTTCGGCAGTGTCGTTTCGACGGGCAGGCTTCCCAAGCATCGGCTTCGGGAAATTTCAACTGCCTTCAGTATACAAAAGTCCGGTGCGCCCTCGTTTCGTTTTTTATCTGAAGATCAATACGGGGCACGTTTTCGAGGGATCAATCATGGTTTTCAACGGACTCGTTTTCAACGGACAGAGGACACGTTTGGTTCTCCTTGCCGGACTTCTTTTCCTGGTCGACGCGATCTTCATCAATGCGGTCGCCGTCGGACAGCTCCCGAACCTGAACGGGCAGGTTTGGCGGGAATATCCCGCGGGGCCGCTTTATCCGCCGCATGTCCAAGCCTTTCAAGCCGCGCCGCCCGAACCGCCCT
>QMCD01003059.1_pt1 | contig 10777 bp, 10 predicted proteins | sample 1821841 | NCBI WGS metagenome assembly QMCD01 (sample SAMN01991225, study PRJNA193472) | Termite gut metagenome, whole genome shotgun sequencing project. | isolation source: worker | host: Macrotermes natalensis | reverse complement strand
ATTGGTATACAATAAGTGTGCTCCTTCATGAGGAAATTTCTCTGTGCTGAGAATTCAAGTCAGAAAAATGAAGTCGATATATATATATAGTAACTACAATTTTATTGGTTATACTGTTTTTTGGGCTTGTTAAAATGGAGCAAAAAAGGAGAAACGAAGTAAAATTAAAAGGCGTTGAAACAGTAGGAATAGTTATACACAAATCAATAAGTAGAGATAATCAAGGGGGGGCGATGAACTTCAACATAAAATTTGAATTTGCACATAATGGCAAAAGATTTGTAGTATCTACAACACCTATTTTTAATAGCAGAAGTGATTATGACAATGCAATAATCGGAATGCAGTATAAGGTCAAATATCTGCCAAATGCTCCAAGAAAAGCCATAATTTTTCTTGACCAACCTATTGAATAATAAGTCGCCCCGTTCAGCGGCGATTCCATCGCCGTTGGATTATTGGGATAGATTCTATCTATCATCATCATAAAAAACTGAAAAATGACATTGAACTATGATACTATCACAAGAGCAAAAGCAGGTAGAACCTGCAATGGTAGACCGACGGAGGAATACTTCGACTTCGCTCAGCAACCACCTCCGCCGAACACCCTTGTTGCAAATTTACCAACCTCAGGCCAACGGGGTATGTGCCCTGCGTGTCGTTTTTCATTGTTATGGTGTAGGGGCGTGGCATGCCACGCCCCTACATTGAATGTTCCGGTTCTCCGTTGAGCGCAGATTGCACGTAGGCCGTTCAGCGGCGATATGTAAACAGCATTAAAACGATGTTAAAATTTGGTTATGTGAAAATTTTTATGTAATTTTGCAGTTGAATTGCAAGATTGCATAAAAATAAACTAATTATATGGTACGCAGAGCAATAGAATCTACATTATGGTCTTTGATGCGGAAATATCCGGCTATCAACATCACCGGACCTCGTCAATCGGGTAAAACAACCTTAGTCAAAGAACTATTGAAAGAACATCGTTATTTTTCTTTGGAAAATCCTGATATTCGGCTTTTTGCATGCGAAGATCCTCGTGGTTTTCTTCGTTCGGCAGGGGAGCGTTTTATTTTAGACGAAGTGCAACACGCTCCGGAACTTTTTTCATATCTTCAACAAGAGATTGATCAAGGAAAGCCAAATGGCAGTGTAATTTTGCTGGGTTCTCAAAGTTTTTTAATCAATGAGCGTATTTCTCAAAGTTTGGCCGGCCGATTGGCCAATCTCAAACTTTTGCCGTTTTCCAACCAAGAACTTCAAACGGCCAATAAATTGCCCGGTCAATTAAACCAACTGCTTGTTTCCGGTGGATATCCGCGATTATACAAAGAGCAAATGCTACCCATGGAATTTTTTCCACATTATATCGAAACCTATTTGCAACGTGATGTTCGGCTGATTAAAAATATTGGTGATTTGAACGCATTCAGTCGTTTTATGAAGCTTTGTGCCGGCAGGGTTGGCAATATTCTTAATATTTCCGCCTTGGCCAATGATGCGGATATAACAGTAAATACCGCTAAATCGTGGCTTTCCGTTTTGGAAGCCAGTTATATTATTTTCTTTATTCAGCCCTATTCTCCCAACGTAAATCGCAGATGGGTGAAAATGCCCAAACTTTATTTTTATGATACCGGTTTGGCTTGTGCACTTCTCCATATCGAAAGTGCACAACAAATGGAAACCTTTTACATGAGAGGGAATTTGTTTGAAAACATGATTTTTTCCGAACTCTTGAAAGCCCGTTATAATAGCGGACTTCCGGCGCATCTTTTTTTCATGCGCGATTCTAACGATCATGAAGTGAAGCCGAAGGAACAACATTTGTTGAAATAAAAACGTCGGACACTCTCTCGTCTGCACATTTGAAAAATATCCAATTATTCCGTAAAGGTCAACCATCGCAATCTCCCGATTATCTCATCTATACCGGCGATGAAGAGGTCGTTTATCACAATATTCAACATTATAATTGGAAAAATTTAAATAAAATTTACGGTGAATAACAATTATAGGGGCGTTGCGTGCTTCGCTCCGCTCAATAACCACGCAACGCCCCTACAATTTCAACAAACCAAATTATTACCCAAAATCAAAACCTCCAACCCATCGTAATCACAAATTGTTGTCCCGATGTCTTATATTGATTCACACTTTGCCAGGGATACGGCATGTATTTGTAATTCCTGAATGTGTTGACATACGCCAAATCCAGCATCATCGAACCTAAATTAAACCCTAAACCGGCCGAAATGGATTGTTGTGAAAAATCGTTGAACGAGTTATCTTCGTAGGGCGACAGCGTGTAATTGTAGCCTGCTCGCACGCAAACCGGATCAAACCGGTATTCGGCGCCAACCTTCAACGTTCCGCCTTTGCCGTAAGTTTCGAAAATATAATCGTTATCAGCATCATAGCTACCCCATTCGTCATCCAACAACATATTGCCATAATTGAAATGTTCGTATTCGATTCCGATACTGGCTTTTTTCGCAATAATAATGCCTGTCGAAATAATCAAACGCGCCGGCGTACGAAGGTGAAAGTCGTATTCGTTGATATTTTCCTTGTGCTCAGCAATCCACGTATCGCCGTTCACGTTAATCGTCAGTTTTTCTTTAAGATTGTAGCGCGTCGGCGTATGAAAAGCCAGTCCCACACGAACAAAATCCACCGGTTTGTAAATCATCCCTAATTTCAAATTGATACCTGTTCCGGAAATCTCCAATTTTTCTTGAAGTTTCCAATTATTGAAATTCAGATTATATTCATCGGCATTTTCTTCTATCAAATTTCGAGTTACCTTGTAATTCACGGAAGGTATGCCAATCGTTGCACCCCAAAACAGCCTGTCGCCGTAATTTCCGCCAACACTAAACACCCATTCGTTGATAGCGCCGGTGGTTTTGGTGGTCTGACGTTGTTGAACGCCGGAGTTATACCACTCTCCATCTACGTCGTCATAATATTCCAAATCATTATGATAGTCCCAATCTCCATAATAGGCTGTATCTTGAAGAATTAAACCGGCATCGTGCGCCAATCCGCTATAAATATCACTATCCAATCCATCCTCGTTTGCGGTTGCGGTGAGCACATCCAAATAGGTTTCGCCACCCGCTGCAAAGCGATTATACTTCGACTGATTCCAAAAATCAGCCTGCCGGTTTAATCCGATACCGATTTGAATTTTTTTCATTTCGTTTTTGGAATCCGACGATGAAAGGTCTATAACGCCCACCCAGCCGAGGTTTCCAAGGTTGAAATTCCATTGTTCGCCCATCCGTTTTTTGTCATCTGCGGGCGTGGTGTGGGTTTGACCGATGGTCAACGCCGGTGTGAATGAAAATTCACCATTTCTGTAAATTCCGATACCGCCGGGGTTTGTACTTAATGTGGAAAGATTGCCGCCCAGAGCGCCCATGGCGCCACCCATACCCACATAGCGAGCATTTCCGTTCAGCGAAAGCATGGTGAAATTTAAAGCGTTTTCATCCATATACATTTGACCCCAAAGCGGCATGGCCAGCAAGGTTAGAGCGAGGGTTTTTAGGAGTGTTTTCATGATATTAATTAGTTTGTAAAGTTAGAAAGTTAAAAAGTTAGAAAGTTAAAAAGTTAGAAAGTTTGTAAAGTTAGAAAGTTAAAAAAGTTTGTAAAGTTAGAAAGTTAAAAAGTTTGTAAAGTTTATGAAGTTAGAAAGTTTGTAAAGTTGTATTTGTTTCTGTCGTTGCGGTCGTTGAGGCTCTCGAAACGACCGCAATGACGGGCAAGTTATTGATTTATCGTCTGGTATTTGAACGTGAACCGCCGGATGATGAACCGCTTGAACTCCGTGATGATGAGCTGCTCGAAGAACTGCCCGACGACGAACGGCTGCTTGATGAACTTGATGACGATCTTACAGAACTTGACGACGGACGGCTCGGTGACGGGCTCGAATAACTTGATGATGAACGGCTTGGCGATGATGATCTTACAGATCCTGATGAGCTGTTTGATGACCTCGACGACGGACGGCTATACTCTTGGCTTGACCGTGATGCCGGCGGCGTTACGGATTGATAACGTTTTGGCTCGGAACTTTGCGACGAACGCACGGCTTCACGCGTTGTTTGGCGAATTTGCGACGGCGTTTGATTACGGCTTGGACGCACGGCTTGTTGCGAACGTGTTGGGCCCGAAGTTCCTACGCTCGAACGGGTTGCTGAACTACTCGGACGTGTGGCACCCGAAGACGTTCCTACACTTGTGCGAGAGTTTGAATTCGTACGAACCGAACCCGAAGTGCCGGTGCCGGCGGTCGGACGGGTGGTTGAATTTGGACGAACAGCGGCTTGCGTTTCGCGCGACGGACGACGATTGTCTTGCTTCACGGAATTTTCATAACGAGTTACAAAATCCGCTCTCGACTGACGACTGTAAGTACTGCCGCTGATAGATGATGCTCCGTTGTTTGACGGACGACGTGAATCCGAACTTAAACCTGAACCGCCCGGTTTCGGACGAGGACCATAACTGCGATACGTTACCGTATTCCGGTCATAATAATTATAGTTGTAATGATAGGGATAATAATCATTCCAACCATAATAATGGCCGTGATGATGGTAATCATAATGGCCATATCCATAATACCACGACGGATAATAATACGAATACGACGGGTAATACCAACTCGGACGGTAATAATAACCAAAACTCAACGACGGATACCAGAAATTATAGCCAAAATAAATACTCGTTCCATAATAATACGGATTCGGTTCATACCAATATAAATTGGTATAAAAATCGTTGTAATAACTTGGATAATAATAACCGCTGTAAAATCTGCGCAAGCGTGCCGAGTATTCATAATCATAGTAATCGTCAGCGTTATAGCCCGACGAAACGGATTGTTGTGCCGGAACATTAGCGTCTTCTACATTGGCGTTTTCATCATAATCTTCGCTGTAATACTCCTCATTTTCAGCGTATTGATTTTCGTCGTTTTGACGAGCAGCGGCTTCGGCAGCACGTTGTTTGGCACGGGCTTCGGCACGAGCAACGGCTTCAGCACGGGCTTGACGTTCAGCTTCGGCTTCACGGCGGGCGTCTGCTTCATTATAATAGATATCGTCGTAAACAGCTATGCCTTGCGACGATTGGCAAGCGCTTAACAACAGCGCTGAAACTCCGATGATTAACATTAATTTTTTCATGACTTTGGCCCTTTCTCGTTTAGTTTAATATATATTAAGGTGCGATAGTTGATTTTTTGTATATTTTTTTGTACCTTTGCAGCGAAATTTTCTCATTTTAATATTATACATACAAAAACCGTACCAAACTCAAAATTTTATGGCAAAAAATTTCACTTCTCGGAAAGAAAATTATTCAGACTGGTATAACGAATTGGTTATCAAGGCAGATTTGGCGGAAAATTCTGCTGTTAGAGGTTGCATGGTCATTAAGCCTTACGGCTATGCAATTTGGGAAAAGATGCGCGACGCATTGGATAAGATGTTTAAGGATACCGGACATCAAAATGCGTATTTTCCGCTTTTTATCCCAAAATCGTTTTTTAGTAAGGAGGCTTCGCACGTGGAAGGTTTTGCCAAAGAATGTGCGGTTGTAACTCATTATCGCCTGAAAAACAGCGAAGAAGGAAAAATTGTTGTTGATGATTCGGCGAAATTGGAGGAGGAATTGATTGTTCGCCCGACATCGGAAACGATTATTTGGGATACGTATCGGAATTGGATTCAATCGTATCGTGATTTGCCGATTTTGGTTAATCAATGGGCGAATGTGGTGCGTTGGGAAATGCGGACGAGGTTGTTTTTGCGCACGGCGGAATTTTTGTGGCAAGAAGGCCATACGGCGCACGAAACCGAGCAGGAAGCGATGGAAGAAGCACGCCGGATGCTTGAAGTTTACGCTACGTTTGCGGAAGAATTTATGGCGATGCCTGTGTTGAAAGGCACGAAATCGCCGAACGAACGTTTTGCCGGCGCCTTGGAAACGTTTTGTATCGAGGCTTTGATGCAAGACGGAAAAGCGTTGCAGGCGGGCACTTCGCATTTTTTGGGGCAGAATTTCGCGAAAGCGTTTGACGTGAAATTTTTAAGCAAAACGAATACGCAAGAATATGTTTGGGCAACGTCTTGGGGCGTTTCCACACGCTTGATGGGCGCTTTGATTATGACGCATTCGGACGATTTGGGATTGGTGTTGCCGCCGAAATTGGCGCCGATTCAAGTGGTTTTTGTGCCGATTTATAAACAAATCGAGCAATTAGATGCCATTTCCGAAAAGGTGAAAGAAATTAAGGAAAGGCTTGTTTCCAAAGGTATTTCGGTGAAATACGATGATCGGGATTCGCAAAAACCGGGTTGGAAATTTAACGAATATGAATTCAAAGGAGTGCCGATTCGTGTGGCTATCGGCCCGCGTGATATGGAAGAGGGAACGGCCGAAATCGTGCGTCGCGACACGCTGGAAAAGCAAATCGTGAAGTTGAATGATTTGGAAACGCTTATTCCGGCGTTGTTGGAAGATATTCAAAAAAATCTGTTTGAAAAAGTGCGAACATATAGAGAATCCAACACTTTCAAGGTAGATACGTGGGCAGATTTTCAAAAGAAAGTGGAAGACGGCGGTTTTATTTTAGCGCATTGGGACGGAACTTCCGAAACAGAAGAAGCTATCAAAGCCGCGACCAAAGCGACTATCCGTGCAATTCCATTGGATTTTGTGGAAGAAAAAGGCGAATGTATTTTCAGCGGGAAACCGTCGAAAGGCCGTGTTGTTTTTGCGAAAGCGTATTAAACTTGCATCATGATTGCTATTGAGAATACGTTAATTTCCGATGATATTTTCACCGAATGTTTTTGCTGCGACCTCAACGCTTGCAAAGGTTGTTGTTGTGTGGAAGGCGATGCGGGAGCGCCGTTGAATGAAGATGAAATCCACTATTTGGAAGAACATTTGGATTTGATTCGTCCTTATCTTACTCCAAAAGGCCGTGAAGTGATTGAAAACACAGGGGTATTTGAAATTGCCATAGACGATATGACGGTTACGCCGCTTGTGAACCGTGCCGAATGTGCTTATCTCACTTTTGGCGAAGACGGTATTGCCAAATGCGCTATTGAAAAGGCTTTTGAGGATCGAAAGATTGATTTTCAAAAACCGATTTCGTGTCATCTTTATCCGATTCGTATTTCGCAAGTGGGCAATGCCGATGCGCTAAACTACGACCGGTGGTCTATTTGCCGCGATGCGTGTATTGAAGGACGAGAAAAAGGAGTTAAGATTTATCAATTTCTCAAAGAACCTCTTATTCGCAAGTATGGAATAGATTGGTATGAGCAACTTATTTTTGCTGAAAATGAACTTTTTAAGAAAAAAGATTAGGTAGTTTCATTTTTTTTTGTAACTTTGCAGGAACTTTAATTTTCTTGTTTTTGTAAAATACTCAAAAACAACATGTTGAACTAAAACGACACTAATGTCAATTCGAACCAAAACACTCGATCTCCGAAAACGTATGTCGGAGGCTCTCCAAGGTGGCGGCGAAAAAGCCATTGAGAAACAAAAAGCCACCGGGAAACTCACTGCACGTGAGCGTATCCTTAGCATTCTTGATCCCGATTCTTTTCATGAATACGACCTTTTCGTGGAACATGCGGGACGAGAATTTGGTATGGACAAAAAGTATTTGCCCGGCGATGGTGTAATTACCGGAACCGGCACTATGCAAGGTCATCCGGTATGTATTTATGCACAAGACTTTACTGTTGCAGGCGGCTCGTTGGGCTATATGCACGCAAAAAAAATCACTAAAATCATGGATCACGCCATGAAGTTGAAAGTTCCGGTTATCGGGATTAACGATTCGGGTGGTGCACGGATTCAAGAAGGGGTGAATGCGCTTGCGGGGTATGGCGATATTTTCTATCGCAATACGGCGGCTTCGGGCGTTATTCCTCAGATTTCCGTGATTCTCGGCCCTTGTGCGGGTGGTGCGGTGTATTCGCCGGCTCTTACCGATTTCGTGTTTGTGGTGGATAAAATTTCCAAAATGTTTATCACCGGACCCGAAGTTATTAAATCCGTGCTTGGCGAAGATATTTCCCAGGAGGATTTGGGCGGCGCTCGCGTTCATGCTGAAATTACCGGAAATGCGCACTTTTTCGCGGAAAGCGAAGATGACTGTTTTGAGCAAATCAAAAAATTGGTTAGTTATATTCCGTTTAATAATACCAAAAAAGCGGATACATTTGCAGTAAAAACTCCGAAAACCAAGGAATATAAAGTAGAAAACTTCTTTCCTGCCGATCCGAAAAAACCATACGATGTGCGAAACATCATTAAATCTGTTTCGGACAACTCGGATTTCTTGGAAATTCAAGAACTTTTTGCTCCGAATATTGTGATTGGGTTTGGTCGTATCGAAGGACAAACCGTTGGTTTTGTTGCTAACCAACCGTTGTGTATGGCCGGTGTTTTGGACGTGGACAGTTCGGATAAGGCTGCTCGTTTCATTCGTTATTGTGATGCTTTTAATATTCCGTTGGTAACGCTTGTTGACCTTCCGGGATATTTGCCCGGTATTGATCAAGAATATGCCGGTGTAATTCGTCATGGTGCGAAAATTCTTTATGCGTATTCGGAAGCCACTGTTCCGAAGATTACGGTTATTTTGCGTAAAGCCTACGGCGGCGGTTATATTGCGATGTGTTCAAACCACTTGAAAGCCGATTTTGTCTTTGCTTGGCCTACGGCGGAGATTGCGGTTATGGGGCCGGAAGGCGCTGCTAATATTATCTTCCGCAGTGAAATTATGGCGGCCGATAATCCGGACGAAATGCGTCAGAAAAAAATTGCCGAATATCGTGAACGCTTTGCTAATCCTTATGTTGCAGCGGCATACGGTTATGTTGACGCCGTTATCAAACCGGAAGAAACTCGTGGCTATATCATTCATGCGTTGAATATTTCGAAAAATAAAACCGAAGTTCCACCGATGAAAAAGCATGGGATTCCACCGTTTTAGAAGAGATTTATCATTGTCGTTGTAGAGGCGACCCTTGCGGTCGCCGATGCTAACGATAGTGACAAAAGCCGGCAAGGGCGACCGCAAGGGTCGCCCCGACACGCCCCAACATTTAACAAAAGACAAATATCATGAGTAAATCCGAAAAAACCGATAAAACACCAAAGACGGAACCGATTCAACGCTATGCGATGCGTAAGGTTTTCACGGCTGTAAACGCCAATCATATCACGGCTTTTATGCCGGGAACCGTTGGACAAATTTTTGTAAAAAAAGGCGAAAAAGTGAAAAAAGGAGAAACTATTATCATTCTTCAATGTATGAAGATGAATAATGAACTTCAAGCGCCGTTTGATGCAAAAGTCAAAGCCATTCCTGTGAAAACCGGCGAAAACGTTGTGAAAGATGCCATCTTAATAGAGTTGGAATAGATAAGTTAACTTTTAATTCTTAGTTTCTAAAGAATTCCATCGTCGCCAAAACTGTAATAGTTATTGCCACTTAAAATAATGTGATCCATGACTCGCAAATCTAAGAGTTTGGCGGCTGTTTGGATTTTTTGAGTCAGTAAAATATCACTATTGCTTGGTGTAATATTTCCCGAAGGGTGATTATGTCCTAAAATCAAGCCTATGGCCTGATTGGTGATGGCTGTTTGCATGATTTTTTTCACATCTACCGACGTTTGCGAAACTCCGCCTTCGCAAATGCGTTGTTTGGTGATTAATTGTCCCGAGGCATTGATGTAAAGTGCCCAAAATTCCTCGTAATTCAAATCACAAAGATCTTTGAAGAAAACTTCATACGCCGAACGGCTGTCTATAATTTTTGGTCGTGTAGAGACTTTCGCTTCGTAGCGCCGGCGGGCGATTTCGAGCGTAGCCACGAGTGTTACGGCTTTGGCGGGACCAATGCCTTTGAATTGTTTGGAAAGTTGAGAAACATCTTTTTTGGAGAGTTCTAAAAAATCATTATTGCATGTTGCCAAAATTTGTTTAGCCAAATCTAATGCCGAATATTTTTTATTCCCATTATTGATAATAATTGCTAAAAGTTCGGCGTTAGTAAGTGTTGCAGCACCGTGCTTCATTAGTTTTTCACGGGGGCGTTCATCGGATTGCCAATGTTTGATTGGAGCATTATTTGAAAATATTTTTTCAGAAAATTTGGGATTTTCAAAAATTTGTATTACCTTTGCAGTATCAATTAACTCTTGATTATTTACTGCGCCCGCAATTGGAGCGGGAGTGCCTAAATAATCAAGAGTTTTTTGTTTGTCGTCGTTGATATAATTTTGCATATTCTGTAATTAATAATTCTACACCTTATATAACGGTGAAAAATGAATTTTCGTATATTTTAAATGTTAAAGTTTTTTAACATTTGCCGTAAAAGCGTAAAAATCAGAGAAAAAAGTTATTAACAATCGTTTAAAAGTCTCATAAAATCCAAACAGTTGATTTTTGATGATATTTTAAGTATAAAAGACTGTAAAATTTTTATATAAATATTTGGTAAATATGAAAATAATTCGTAAATTTGCAATTCATAAATCGTGAATTATAACTTAAAAGGAGGCACCGTGAAACCACAAGACATTCTTATTGCTCTAAAAATTGCAACCTTCTCCAATCAAGAATGGGCGCAAATTCAACTTGCCGAAACACTTAGGATCAGTGCCGGCGAAGTTTCCAACGCATTGGAACGTTTGGTAAAAGCAAGTTT
>QMCD01002283.1_pt1 | contig 10786 bp, 1 predicted proteins | sample 1821841 | NCBI WGS metagenome assembly QMCD01 (sample SAMN01991225, study PRJNA193472) | Termite gut metagenome, whole genome shotgun sequencing project. | isolation source: worker | host: Macrotermes natalensis | reverse complement strand
GAAATTGCCTCGGAAAACCCATTGAGGTTGTCAATACAAGCAATAAGGATGTCTTCCAAGCCCCTGGATTTTAAATCCGTCAATACGCTTAACCAAAAGTTGGCTCCCTCACTTTGTGCGATATACATCCCGATCAAATCCTTGCGACCGTTCTTGTCAATAGCTAAAACGTTATAGACGGCACGACTCTCCACTTGCCCACCGTCCCTGACCTTATAGTGCATGGCATCTAACCACACAATGGGATACATCGACTCTAATGGACGATTCTGCCACTCCTTCACTTTGGGAATAATACGGTCGGTAATCTCACTGAGGCTACTGTGGGAAATGCTATATCCATACATCTCTTCAATATGGGCAGATATATCCCGAAAACTCATCCCTAAGCCATACAAAGCTATGATCTTCGAGGATAGATTGTCTGCCAAAATCGTCTCTCGCTTTTTTACGATCTCAGGACTGAAATTACTGCAACGGTCCGTAGGGGTATCTATAGTAATATCCCCCGCAAGAGTTTTTAATGTCTTGCTTCCTTTGCCATTGCGCTTATTGCCTTTGAGGCGCTCTTCCTCGCTCAAGTGACATTCCATTTCTGCTTCTAAGGCACTTTCTATAAATTCTTTCAATAGGGGACCGAAAACCCCATCCTTGCCCGTTAAGGACTCCCCTTTACGTAATTGCTCCAGGGCTTTGGCCTGCATGGCCTTGTAAATACTTTCTTCCATTTATTTTCTGTCTATTTTACGTTAATATATACTTTTTTTAGACAGACTTTATTTTACACTCTCAAAAGATGGTATATTTGCTAAAGCTATCTCTTGACATAGTTTATTGAATAGACTCTTACTTTATCGTTCAAAATATATACTTTACTATTTCGAACGTTTACTTTTTGGTTTCAAACGCTTACTACACTCTTTCAAATGTTTACTTTTTCATTTCAAACGCTTACTACACTCTTTCGAACGTTTACTTTTTCGTTTCAAACGCTTACTACACTCTTTCGAACGTTTACTTTTTCATTTCAAACGCTTACTACACTCTTTCGAACGTTTACTTTTTCGTTTCAAACGCTTACTATACTCTTTCGAACGTTTACTTTTTCGTTTCAATGATTATTTTTTTGCTATATTTTACGAACTTTTTTCTTTAAATAGGAAAATGTATAGTTAGGTAGTTTTTCTTTTTATAATTTTCTATAAAGTATTTTTCCAATTTCGTAAATTTCTATCATTTGAGCATGAATAGTGTTAAATGTGTTGATATTTTTAGCAGTCAAAATATGGCAATTGCTTTTAATTTCATACTGTTTTTGATTATCACTATCAATTTTTTCAAATATAGTAACATAAGTTTGTGGTCAATGATGCATTGGAGAAAATTTGTCTATTTGCTTATTTACCCATTTGATTATAACAAAATAAATAACTAAATAATGTCTTTATAAAAACTATTTGTATTACTTTGTGAAACCATTCGTGAAATTTTGCGATTTATTATTTTATTCTTTTACCTGCTTAGCTTTCGGGTATGCTATTGCATTAGCAAAAATAATGTGATATATTTCCAAATGGCTTCGTTCCTCGCCATGATGCGCTTAAAGTTTCGTCTGTGCACCATTTCCAATATCTTATTTACTTATTCCCTTATTTCCTCATTCATTTTTATCCGGTATTTCTCCGAAGATATACAATAAAAAAGGGCTACCGGGAGGCAGCCCAAATTGAATTATGAAAAGATTTTTAACTTATACTTATTATTTAACACTCATTCGCTTGACTATGCGATGACCTTTGTATTCCATACTATAGAAATAAATACCGGAAGCATAGTTTGACAGATTTAATTCTATCTGATGTTCTCCTAATGAAACATTCTCCACCTTATTATATAATATCTGACCGCTTACAGTATGTATTTGGAAGATTATTTCTCCATCCTGCGGAATATGATAGTTGATTATCGTATTACCTTTGGCAGGATTTGGAATATTCTGTTCCATTGCAAAGGATACCCCTACCCTTTCCAAAATATTTACGTCTGATGTTGTTTCACGAACTATTGTCATCGTATCATTGCCTGTATAATTATCTTTTTGCTCAATAAAAACAGTCAAATGATACTTTGTCATTTCAGGTACCCTGTAGCTTTCGCTAAAGGTAAAAGGATATTCCATTCCACCACTAACGGATGAAATATATTCACTAACAGGATCTGTTATCGGGTTGCCATTGGTATCTGTCAGCAATAAACTGATCTCAACATTATCATAGGGCGATGTCCCAAGACTTCTGTTTTTAATATTTACCGATACCTCAACCAAACTATTAACGGTATCTACCGTATTGTTTTGTGGGTTACTAATAGCTACAATATACAAATCATCTATATCTACCTGTTCCTGCGCATAGAAATTTGCATTAAATACCATAGAATCACAAATCAAATACCCGTGCACTATCACATCGTAATTAAGACTCCATGGAACAATATAGGCAGAATCAAAGACGAAGACAGCAGTGTCATTCGGCTGCAAATTCCCATTGAATGTATCCCTTGCATTAAAAGTATAGTCACCATCATCCGATGTAATCGTTAATATCAAGCCGATGTCGGACAATTCCATATTGCCAATATTTCTGATGATGATTTTTTGCTTATATTCAAATTCTGCTGTCGCCGGTTCGTCAATACTTAGCTTTTCTATTTCTATGTCAATTTCGGGATTGATGACAATAGTTGCTTTTGCCGTATCATCCGCTGAATATTTATCTACAGGATTAGTCAGATAAGCCTTAACTGTATAGGTTCCCGGTACAAAATTAATATCATTTGCAACAGTAATAATATCTGAAGTATCTCCTTCTAAAATATCTTCCAAAGGATAGAAAGAAGAATAACTGAAATTATTCGAACCTGTTATTTCTATTTGCATTCCTGTGTTGTATTGAGAAAAATCAATAATTTGATTGGTGGTAGTTGTACGCTTTACTTTCAATTCATTTGTCTGTATATTGCATGCCGATAATCCCGAAATGGCAATATCCGAAAGCCGTAATCCTGCTTGAGAAATTATCTGAATCCGGTCAATATATTGATAACTTTTCTCTATATCAGCAGATTTAGCCATAGATTCAAAAAGAATACTAATACAGCTTCCATATATATAGGGCGATAAATCTATTTCATAGCGTTTCCACCCGCGAACAGTATCCTGTTTTATCAAAGACAACAATGGAATATAGTTAGCATTTTCATCCAAAATAATACGGACATCCGTATAATCCTCCGACTCAATTGTATCATGGAAATACCAGAATTCCAATATCGGAAGTTGAGTTCCCTGCAATCGCAATTGCCGCGTGGAAAGATTACTCATCGCCCCTTTTGCTCCACCAAAAGACAACATCCCTGTGCCCTGACCCGGCCTTATCACCGAATCGGCTTCCGCACCCCGGGAAACAATCTTCCAAATATCGGAAGTAGTTCCCGTAGAAGTGAAAGCCAAAGGCATTATCGGACTACTGAAATCTTCATCTACAGGAAGATTTATCCTTTCAGAGATATAAGTAACTCTTATCGTATCGTCCGAATGAGCATCATCCAAACTACTGCTTAGCCATATTGTCACATCATATTGACCACGAGGATAAACAGGCATCATATCCGTTAACTCAATAGTATCTATCATTCCAGCTCTTAATATTCCTTTATTAAGGATAGTATCTGCATTAAACAAGATGGCTCCTTCTACCTGAAAATTGACTGTTAACGGATTTGCAGAAAAGTCATAATTTCTTTTCCCATGATTCATTAATGCAATTTTTACAGGAGAATAATCCGGCGTACAAAATTCTCCTACCGTATTGACAGGCTCAACTAAAGACAAAACCGCTAAATTATTTTCATAATCGTATATTATCCCATCTTCCGGTGTGTATTTCAGAAATGTAGAATCAACCAAATCAATCGTATTACCTATGGTATCGGAAACTGTTATCGAATAAATAATTTTACTATTAGAATATGCCTGTGAAATATTGGCTATCCACACATCATTAATATCCTGTATCATTTCAACCGTATCATACAAAACAAGTCCTTCATTTATAATAACAAGATTCATTTCAGGCAAAGATACAGGCGCTCCTGTGAAAGAACGTATTAATGTATGAACATCAAACGAAAGTCCGGTAATTGTATCAGGTAAGGAACTTACAAACTCCGCCAAAGCCTGTACATCGGCATGAACAGATACCGTATCATTTTGTTTGACTGTGTCCGGTTCACTATTAATCGTTTCTATCCATACAATAATATCAAATTCATTTGTATCTATAACAGGAAATTGTCCAATGGATATACTTCTTTGTTCAAAAGGCTCTAAAGCAGGAGAGGGAGTCCAGCTAATGGAAGGTTGCTGTGCCTCTCCATTTACACTCCAACCCAATGTCGCTTCCGTTATGGAAGTACTGCCCAAGTTCAATACATCAACAGATAGATTTACTGTTTGATTTTCTATGACTTCATCTCTCCAGTTGGATACTTCTACCAGCATCAAGTCCTGACCGAATGCTATTTGGGATGCACCACGTGTAGTTCTTTGTGGTCGTACTTTTCCATCTATATCTGTCGTAATTCCGGGATATTGAGGACATGATAAACTGTCATTATAGGTTTTTATCTTTAAATTGGCAGCTATATCCACAAATTCAGGCAACACCTTTACTGAATGTGTATCGCCTGCCACCGTATCCTGCCAATCTGGTATGTTTGAAATATTACCTCCTGCATAGCCTACATATTGAGGTGCATACATATTATTATAATCAAACTCATACAAAGTCTTTATATTTGTAGCTGAAGCCACATAGATCGGATGTGCAGCAGGAGACCTCATGACAATATTGTTATTTTTTGTAATAACCCTATTATTTACATTATAATTATAATAAATTCCCCTTGCTGCACCGGATGTTCCTGAAAAATAGATAGAATTATGCAATACATTCGCTCGCGTATATGTATTCAAATACATTCCGTAATAAGTTCCTGTAGTTGAAAGAATAATCTCATTATTAGCAATTAACCCCAATGTATCCGGATGCACTAAATAATAATTAAAATATTGAGTCCTTATTCCATAAGGATTAGCTGTTCCCATTTGAATAATCCGGTTGGAAACAATTAATCCATTACAGTATTGCATGTATATCCCATTCCATTCGGAAGCACCACCCGGTGTTCTGCTATATAGTATATTATATGCTGCACTTACAAAATCCACATAATACAAATATATACCATGGATATATTGATTTTGAATACGATTGCTATCTACAATAATATTTGTTCCGAAGTTAGCACTTCCTGTTCCTCCATAAATATAAACTCCTGCCGCACCACCGTCAATGGTATTATTTATAATAAAAATATTATTTAACAAACCGGTAGAATTTGCCTTGTAAATAGCAGAAGCTGTTCCCACTGTGTTTGTCGTATTAATAGCTTTTATCTTACAATCCCGAATAACAATATTACTACATGCAGAAAGGAAATGAATACCATGAGACCCTGCCGTTAAGGCATCAACAGTAATACCTTTCAAAATAAAATTCCGTGTATTAGACAAACGTATTCCAACCCCAAACACAGGATGTAAGATTACATCGTTTACACTATCGGCAAAAGAAGTTATTGTCAAGGTATATCCTCCCATAATATTATCCAAATCAGAGAAATTCCAGTTTTCTTCATACAAGCCGGAATCCAATACAAGTGTTATATCTCCGTTTACCCCGCATGTTAGCAATCTGCTCAATGCCTCGTCTATAGATGTTAATTCCCTTGTCTTTCCAATGTTTATTACTCCATTCAAATTATTATTACAAACAAAAGAAGAAAGCCTCAGGGTGTCATCATCTTTAAAATTGTCATTGGACGCACTTCCATTTAAGGAATTAATCCATACTTCAACAGCCATATCGCCTGTCAAATAAGATAATTCCCCCAAAGTAAGCGTATCAAATTCTCCTTTTGCCAAAGAGGCAGTAAATACAGTTCCACCTGCATTTTGTATATTTTCATTAACTGCCCATTCCAGATTAACAGACTTAATGGAATCGGTTCCATTATTAAACAAAACAAGCTTGATAGAATCGGTTTGCCCTGCTATTATTCCGCCTCGCAAGCCCATAATTTCTATCAATGAAGCATTAATCGCCAAAGAAACATCATAGCAACCCATAGTAGTTTTTGCTTTCCTGAGATTACTGTCAATATCAAAATTAACCAATGGAATACGTTCGCATAATAATTCAGCATAATAATTTGCCGGTTTCAGATGAGCCGTATCGGTAAATATAGGTAACACACTTACGGAATGTTTGTCTGATGTTACCGTATATTGCCATTGTTCAATTGTTGAAACATTTCCTGCAGCATTCCCGCTTATGTTTCCCACAAATTCAGGAGCATACATATTGTTATAATCTATATCCCATTGGTGCAAATAGCTGGTTCCAGCTAAATAAATAGGATAAGCCAATGGCGATTGCATTACAATATTGTTGTTTTTTACAATTAAAATACTACTGCCATTGTTAACGATATTTATTCCTCTTGATGCCCCTGTCGTACCCTTCATCAAAATGGAATTATGTGAAATATTGGCAACCGTATTTGCATTGGCTGCTATTCCATTATGCAAGCCTGTTGGCTTAAGGATAATTTCATTGTTTATAACCAACTTTAGCGCCGGATTATCCGATGCAAGATAAAAATTATAATTCTGAAGATTTATTCCTGTCGGATTAGCCGTACCTTTTTGAATAATACTATTACCTCTAATAGGTCCATTACAATCTGTAGCGTTTATTCCAACCCATGTAGAATTGCCACCGGATTCTTTATTTGTTATTGTATTATAGGATACGCTCGTGAAGTCTGTATATTGTATGTTGATCCCGTAATAATAGTGATTTTGAATAATATTACTGTCCACAATAATATTTCTTCCATAAGCAGACGTATTACCATTTGCTCCATTGAGCGAAATACCGGTATATCCTCCTTCTATAGTATCGTTTAAAATATAAATATTGTTTAAAATACCGGTAGCCCCACTTGCTTTATGAATTCCATGCACTTGGGTAGCAGTAGCCGGAACCATTATCTTACAATCCCGAATAACAACATTTGTACAGGCATCCATAAATTGGATACCGTGAGAGTTCGATACAGTTGCATCAATCGTTATCCCCCGTATAATAATGTTATTGTTGTTTGCCAACGAAATCCCATCTCCGGCAGTTGGACGTATAATTGTATTTGCAAGGTTTCCTGACAAAGAAACAATTTCTAATGTATCATGGGTCGTCATACTGTTAGCCGCTTGGGAAATATCCACACTTTCAGGAAATATTCCATCTTCCAGCAATAACGTCACTTTTCCCGATATTCCGCAATTCTTGATACGAGCCAATGCACGTTCTATGGTTGGAATATCGGCAAGTGGAGAAGTTCCTATTCTATAATCTCCACTCATAATATCCTGACAACCGAAGATGATTTTTTCCAAAGTATCGTCGTATGTAATAAGATCGTTTATTCCATTGGGCATACTTACCCAGATCTTAATTGTATCCGGTTTGTTTATGGGAGTTATATAGTTTCCGATTGTTATCGTATCAATAAAACCTTCCTGTAAATCCCGATTATAATAAACAAAAGGACTATCTACTCCATTTACCGACCAGCCGATTCGGCAGGAAGTTAAATTAGAAGCTCCTTTATTTTTGATAGCAACCCTTATCGGAATAGATAGACTTGACGGAACAACGTCCTCTGCCGGAGAATCAATGGATATTAACGCAACGGAATTAGTATCCCTTTGCGAAACGCTTTCCATAGCAAATCGCATAAACGGAAGTGTACTTCCTGCGTTTATAGCACCTGTTCCCGCACGGAAAACTGCTTTGTTAGAAGATGTTGTAAAAACAGGCCAGTCAATACCACTACTGCAAGCAACACCTGAACTATCTTCAAGATATATCATCAGATTATCTTCTGCAGGTAAATAAAATGACTGCGTCAAGGTTATTTCATTCCAACTGGATTGCGTTACCAATACTCCATCATAAAGTAAAACGGCTCCATCTGCAATAGGATCAACATATACTACGTCGGAATTGGTTGTTTCTGCAGTTGAACGCATATAAACCTTTATTCTTGACCTTGTACATCCATTGCTAGCTGAACGGTTATACCAAGCTATTTTTGAAATTATATTAGGTTGAGAATAATTTATATCCCCTACCAATTCGGAATTTATATATAACATCCGGCTCCAACTAGTATTTTGACGTACCGCAATAGGAAAGTTTGAATGGATAGTACCACCAGCGACAGTATCTTGCGGTGCAAAATATACATATCCGATGATCTCGCCTGGCACCGTTTCTTTTATATGATATTGCTCAGAGATGGTAACAATATTATTCCGTATATCGGTTAAAGTAATACTGTAATTAATGGTACTTCCTGCCTGAGAATTGGGGATAACACCTTTCCATAGATTATCCACCGCATCAAATTTCATAGAAAGCGTATCATAAACAGGCAATCCATTCAATATAGTAACAGTATGTAATGGTATGTTTGTCAATTGTACTCCCGAACGCGAATCTATCCGAGCTTTTATCACATAAGGTCCTGTCAGAGATACTGTATCGGTAACAGCATCTACAAACTGCATACTGATATCAGTTATAGCATAAACAATTTTTGTCAATGTATCGTCCCAAGTAAGGGTATCATATTGATTATTGGGCATACTTGTCCAAATGACAAGCGTATCAGAGCCATTTATTTTGGGAGAATAATACCCAATTGTATCTTGAGCATTAAAATCCCATAATAATCCCGAACCGGATTTCCATACGTAAGATTGAATCAAACCACCATTGACAGTATAATTTACCATAACCGAATCCAACGGAAGCAATCCTTCATTCTTTACAGTTACAACAACAGGCACTTGCACTGCCGGAGAAACCGCTATTGTATCATTCATATCAATTGAATGTAATGAGGCTGAATTATTTTGAGAATTTATACCTACTTTATACAATCTGATATTGGGACGTTGATAGCTTTCAGCTGCTACTGCACTGACAGGAAAAGCATTGTCCTGCTGCTGAAATATCGTTCGGTAAATACTTGTATTAGTATACTTCCAAGACCAGGCATTACCAGGATAATTATAATGTTCTCCATTCCAATAAATCAACAAATTCATTCCTACAGGAAGATAAAAAGGCTCATCTAACGTAATGGCATTCCAACCAAGACCCGAAAGCAAAAAATCTCCTTGCCACACCTGAACGGCACCATCTTCAATAGGATTAATATATACGCCAGAAGCTAAAACAGTATCACTTACCGCTTTCATCCAACAAGTCTGATTATTCATCATGGTAGGATTTGAACCTGCCAATCCTAATTCCCATGCTAATTCTGTGATCAATCCTCCTGCTCCGAAAGCATCTATTTCCCCAGATGTATATAATTGGCGAGACCAACTATAACGAAACGTTAATGCTGAAGGAGCAGCAAATGTACTTGTCTCATCGGTACCAATTACAACATATCCTGTTGTCCCTCTTTCCGCTATAATACGTTGCTGTATAAAATAATCTAAATTAATATTCAAATAATTTCCCAAAGTATCTACTCCCAAAATAGCATAAGATACTTGTGTCCCTGCGACAAAGGCAGGAATAGTAGCCCTCCATAAAGAATCACCGGAGACATTTCCCATCAAAATAGAATCTGTTGCTATATGTGTACCATTATTGGTAGCCGTATATTTTAACCAGGGATTTTTAATAGGAGCAGTAGTTGCTGTCTTTACCTTGGCATTAATTTCATACGGTCCTATACTATAAACGGTATCGCGCGGAACAGAGTTAATAAAAGTAACAACAGGAGGAGTTAAAACGTCTGATGACCCTATAATTCTCACATTGTCCACTAACCAGCCATACGAAACTTGTGTTCCCTGCACTGACCCACGTTTGAGCACAAAGCGAAATTCGGCAACACTTTCCGAAATATCGGAACTTAAATCAAAAATTTCTTCTTTCCACCAGGAATTAGATGGAGTTGCCAAATCATCTTCGAATTGCCATTGAAAATAGCTTTCGGAATTAAAGCCACCATAAAAACCATAATATTCGGATTCTCCCAAATAGGTTTCTCTGGGAAGAGGTTTCCAAATAGTCGAATTAACATCCCTGTATTCTACTCGAAGAAGATCCGAAGAAGAGATTTTACAAATATGATTAAATCGTAATTGAACATATTTCACTCCACTAAAATCGTACGAAATTGTTTGCAAAACAATAGAATCCTCCAGCATATTAGGAACAATTCCTCGGTATGAGTTTGGAGGACTTACATAAAAATTGTTGTTTATTTTCCAACTGCCGGATGGAGTTCCCACTAATTTTAGGGAATTAACATCCTCAAAATTTTCCATAAGAATTTCATTCCTTTGCCCATAAGAAATGATTGTTAAGAACAATCCTACTACTAATAATAAAATACAATGCTTTTTCATGGCTTACTTTCTTTAATTAATATCACGTTTACTTTCCATTCTAAAATCTTGATCTTGAACAAGGCTACAAATTAATTATTGTACCCTGTCATTATTTACGGAAACAAAGATAAAATAAAATAAAAATAAATACAAGAATATAAGGGGACAAAAACAGGATAA
>QMCD01004465.1_pt1 | contig 10787 bp, 4 predicted proteins | sample 1821841 | NCBI WGS metagenome assembly QMCD01 (sample SAMN01991225, study PRJNA193472) | Termite gut metagenome, whole genome shotgun sequencing project. | isolation source: worker | host: Macrotermes natalensis | reverse complement strand
CAAAAACAGGAAAATAAACGGATGCAAAACCTTTTGCAAAACACACAGGTATTGGATAAACAAAAGAAAATAGCGTTATCAGTCGCCGACAAAATTGAATTTGTAGAGATTGGCTCCATCATCCGTTGCGAATCCGAAAGCAACTATACCACTTTTTTTCTTAAATCGGGAGAGAAACTGATCGTATCGAAAACATTAAAAGAGTTTGACGAATTCCTTACAACTTCCTCCGTGTCCATCAATCGCATTTGATCAATCTGGAAGAAATAAAAAGCTTCATCAAAAGCGACGGAGGATATATCCGTATGAAGGATGGCTCTTCCATCAGTATTTCCCGCCAACGACGGAACTATGTAATGGAAATTTTAAAGCAATTGTAAAAAAACAGGATATTGCCCGGTAAAGTAAAAACAATTAACCTACGCCATGTGGGTTAAGCCCCTCCCTGTTTCTTCCGGTATTCCGCCGGGGTAAGACCGAACTGTTTTTTAAAACATTTACTGAAATAAGCAGGCTTTGAGAAACCTAATTGATAAGTGATTTCCGCTATAGTCATCATCGTATCATTGAGCAGCGACAGACTTTTACCCATCTTAACATGAAGGATATAATCATTGGGCGTCATTCCCGTTATACTTTTTATCTGACTAAACAGTCTCGTCCTGCTAATTCCTAACGTTTTACTCCATAATACCGTATCAAAATCAGGATTCCCGATATTCTCTTCGATCACCCGATGGGCACGAACGATAAAATTCTTATCCCGTACATTGGTCGCCATATCAAATTCGTCTCCTTCAATCGGTATATTCAGATGCCGCCGGAGTATTTTCTCCCTGTATTTCACAAGAAAATTGCAACGCAACAAAAGAAATTCCAGGTTAAAAGGTTTCACTATATAGGCGTCCGCACCATGCCGGAAACAATCCGCTTCCTGTTTTTCGCTTGGCCGGGAAGAAATGACAACCAAGGGAATATGTAATGTATGGATATTCGATTTCAACGCGGAACAAAATTCCAGCCCATCCATACCCGATACATTCATTTCGACGATGATCAGGTCCGGTTGCTCATTCTTCGCATAATCATACGCCTCTTCAGCATTCGTATATCCCGCGACCTCATAGAGGTATGCGAATGAATCTTTTAACAGTGAACGCATTTCGTCATCCGTATCTACAACCAACAAACGCATCATTTTTTCTTCCGGTTCGCCGGTCACAACCAGATCTTCCGGTTCATTATCCTCAATCCGGATTTCTTCCGACCCCTGGCTTTCCGCCGGCGAATGATCCCCACCCTCATAGTCCATCGTTTCCGGGATACTTTCTAATTCCGGTGTTCCAAAATGTGCATATCCTAACGGAACACGTATAAGAAAAACCGTTTTTGCACCTTCCCGCACGACAGAAATCCTTCCCGCATGTAAATTTACAATCCCCTTACTAAAAACCATCCCTATCCCTCCTTCAGGCAAAAGGGACAGATCCGGATTCGTTACCGACTCGTCATTTATCAGTTGAAAGATATACCGGAGCGAATCATATTCCGGAAAAGATCCTTCATGTATCAATTGAATTTCAGCCCATTTACCGTACCTGCGGGCAACCAGTTCAATCGTATCTTTAGGTTGCGCATACCTGAAAATGAAGGAATGAAAATTATAAATCACCTTCTGCATCTGTCGTTTATCAAACCAGATCTCCATGTATTCCGTCAATTGTTTGTACCGGTAACGAATCTGTTTTTCTTCCGCGACATCCGTATAGGTCGTGTAGATTGTCCGGAGGAAATCATTCAGATTATAGTTCGCCACATGCAACCGAAGATTATTATTTTCCATTTTCCGGAAGTCCAACAGTTCCGTAATCAACTCCTGAAGACGCCGGGTTTGTATTCCTATCTTCTCCAGCCTTTTTTTCTCTTTGGGAGGAAGTTCGGATGAAAGACGTTCCAACTGGGACATAATCAGGGTAAGCGGTGTGCGAAACTCATTCGAGATATGGATAAAAAAATCCGTTTTCTTCCGGTTCGCTTCCTCTACTTTCTGAAATTCTACCCGTTTTACTTCCAGTGACGCAAGGAGTGAAGTCTTACTTTTTTTGAATTTGATGATAGCCCACAAGATAAAGACCAAAAGAGCCAAATAAGATAATAGGGCAGGAAACGTCGCCCAAAACGGCGGTTTGATCACCAAAGCCAATTCGGCCGTCTTATTTTCATTTCCTGTTTCCCTCAGCAACAACTTATATTTTCCGGGAGGCAAAGAATTAAAAATTATATTCTTATGATTTGTCATAGTCCACAGATCACCCAAACCTTCCATTTTGTATTCATATCCGGAATTACGTGTAGACAGGTAATCGGTAGAAGCAAAGGTCAGGTTCAGTGTATTTCTATTGTGAGGCAAAACGATCTTATCCGTATAAGGCAGACTATTAGCCATCACATCGGATGATGGAGTTACCAATTGATTATCGACTGATATGGATGAGAAATAAAGTGAATAATTACCCCGGCCGGCCCCCATGTCTTTCTCTGCGAAAGAAAACAATCCATATAACCCGCCGACATAAATCCGGTCATCGTTGGGAGAAGAATATAATCCGCAATCTCCACTTAATGCGCTTAAGGGAAAAGAGGGCGCTAAACGATAGTGATGAACCGCATTCATCCGTCCGCGCGAAGAAACATGGATCACCGACACACCTTTGTTTGTCGTAACGATAAGATTTCCATACCGGCTAAAAATCGCTTTGTAACAAATATTGCTCAATATCAATTGTTGCCCCTCCGTTATCGCCGAAAAATTATCACTGTCAGGATCGTAAGCCAACACGCCCGATTTCAGCGTGGTCAAAAAAAGACCTTTTTGGGCGTTCTCTGCAAAATTGAGAACCGCACTGGGAATAACGCTGCCTTCCGCCACTCCGTCTCCGTAGGAGTTTTTTATTTTCCGGGTTTTCATGTCGATGGTAAACAGTCCCCTTTCAAATGAAGAGACCCACAACACATCCCGCTTGTCGACATGAACGGCACGAACAATTCCCGAACAGGCCTCTTTCAATTCCGGCTCTTCAAAAAAATCACGGATAACCAAACTCTTCCTGTCCACCCTGAATAATCCGTCCTGCGTATGTAGAAGTAAATCATCCCTGTAAGGAATTATATCTTCAATAATAAGTTGATACAATGTAGATAAAACTCCGCTTTCTATCGGACGGATCTTCTTCGTTTTTAGGTCATAAAAGGCAAGCCCCCGCATGTACTCGCTAAAGAACAGGCGATCGTAATGCGCGTCATACCAGAGACATCTTATTTTATTATGCCTCAGCCCGTCTTCTATTTTAAGATGCCGGAATTTATCCATGGAAGGACTACATATATTTATCCCGCTTCCTTCCGTTATAATATATAGGTTTCCGTTTTTATCCTCGGCAATATCGCCGATAACAGCGCCATGCAGGCGATCCGGATGATTCTCGTCCGCAGCATAATACAAATAATTATCCACTGCGGGATTGAAATACCTCACATCGCCATAATAAGACCCGATCCATAACGTACCCTGTTTGTCCGAATACAGGGAAGAAACCATAGACTCCGGAATGACATGATTCAACGTTTCCAGATAATTCCCATGTGAAGGATCCGGACGGTTAACCCGAAACAACCCGGAGAGGGAGCCCAACCATACCGAACCGTTGACGTCTTCCTGTATACTGTAGATATCCGTCTGCCGGTCCTTTATTTCAAGCGACGTAATATCCCAGGAAGCGGACAGCGTATTCGATGCCACAAATATTTTTCTCGACCGGGTAGTCATCCAGATATTATTCCGGGAATCCTTTAATACATGGGTAATATCTTCCATGGGTAAAATCGTTCCGGTAATCGTTCCGGTCTGCACATCAACCACATACCCGCCGACAGGTGTAGCCAAAAGAAGCCTGTTCTCTCCACAATCCGTTATATCGTTAACTATCAACACTTCAGAAGGCAAAGACAGGATCGCTTCATCTGTCCGGACCGATATATCATGCCTGAAAAGTTTCCCGGAGGAAAAATAATATAAACAACCCTCCCTGTAGTATACGAAAGTTGTCTGTATACCGGTTAATTCGAATATTTCCTTCTTGAAATCAAAACGGATCAATTGATTTTCGGCTATTGCGAAAAGAAGAGAATCATTCCCTGTAATCGTGTGTAAATTCGCATCCTCAACGCCTTGAATATATTCGGAAAGGCGATATACGCTAACTGTTTCGCCATCATAACAATTCAGGGCATCATTACCCAACCACATTCTTCCCAAACCATCCTGCCAGATTGAAATCGCCGACGATTGCGACATCCCCTGCACACTTCCAAGGGTTTGGAAATGAATATCATGCGCTCTCATATATACGGAGCAAAGAAGCATGACTATCCCTATTTGTATACGTGAACTCATCCCCATAATAAATATCAAAAATGGCGAAATCGTACAAATTGCTCATAAAATCGTATGCAAAACTAATAAATAAGTTAATGGTATCCACTTTTTTCTTATATTAAAAACACATTTTATAATTTCGCGCAAAAATTTAACGAAGATTCTTAAAAACCTTTTATTAACCAATTATTAACCAAATTAAACCTTTCATTATGCCAAAAATGAACAAATTTTTATGTGTATCTGCATTGGCTGCCGCGATTGGTTTCTCCGGAAACCTATATGCCGCGGACAATCAAGTGAACGAGACCATGATGGTTACTCAACAACAGAAAAGGACAGTAACCGGTACTATCACTGACAACACGGACCCGGTAGCCGGAGCGTCCATTATTGTCAAAGGAACTACAACCGGTACTATCTCTAATCTCGACGGAGCATTTTCCATTGACGTAAGCGATGGCCAGACGCTCGTCGTATCTTTTATCGGGTATATACCTCAGGAAATTCCGGTTCAGGGACAGACCGTTCTGAACGTCGAATTAAGTGAAGATACCCAAACGCTTGACGAAGTTGTCGTAACCGCGTTGGGTATCAAACGCGACGCAAAGAAAGTAGGGTATGCCGTCAGTACGATTGCCGCCGGCGAACTGACCAAAACAGCCTCTCCGAACCTGGGTTCCGCCCTATACGGTAAGGCGGCCGGCGTACGTATTCAAACGGCTCCCGGCGGTACGGGATCTATTTCTATCAACGTACGCGGTTTGAACTCGATCACAGGTAACAACCAGCCGCTTATTATCGTGGACGGCGTTCCTATCCGGAACAGTAATGCCAATAACGACGGTTACTGGACGGACCAGCGTATCAATTCCAACGGTTTGGCTGATATCAACCCGGAAGATATTGAAACGCTTTCGATTCTGAAAGGCGCATCCGCATCTGCCTTGTGGGGATCGGAGGCTGCCAACGGCGTCGTTATGATCACCACAAAAACCGGTAGAGGATCCAAAGGTTTCGGGATAGATGTGAATGCCAGTGTAACGGCCGACCTTGTGGCCTATATGCCCGAATACCAAACAAAATTCGGGCCTGGAACCTTGGTGAGAAGCCGTAGCAACTATGCATCCTATCAGATAGGCGGCGTACAAACGGATAACACCAGATGGGAAGACGGTTTCTATCTCCGCGAAGACCGGCATGGAAATATACAGAACAGCGTTATGACCGCAACCGGACAATTCGGACCGGAATACGACGGCAGTGATATTTTGTATTACGACGGAACAATCCGTAAATATAAATCCTACGGTAATGATCCCTGGAGCAAGATTTTCCGTACGGGTATCAATCAGCAATACAATGTGGCCATAACCAATGCTACGGATAAAAGTAACTTCCGTTTGTCTTATACGTATCAGGACAATTTGCCTACGCAGTATAATTCAACGTTCAAAAAACACAACTTCAACCTGACCGGCAGTTATAAAATATCCGAAGCTTTGAAAGTGGATTATACGGCGAACTATATTTTGCAGGACATCAAAAACCGTCCGTACCGTATCAGCCGTTTGACAAATAACTTTAGTGGTATGTTCAGTGCATTCGACGATCTCGACTGGTTCAGAAACAACGTAATGACCAGCAATGGCTACCGGAACCAGATTTACAATGCGGCTTCACATATTACCCCGGACGAAGGCTATGAGTGGACTCCGGCTATATCCGCGTTGAACGACGAATATTACTGGCATATTTTGGGCAAGGAACGCCTGGAAAACAACAATCGCCTGATCGCCAGCGTATCTCCAAGCTGGCAGATTATCAACGGCCTGGTTCTCCGTGGACGTTTGGCAACCGATTATACCACCGAAAAATTAGAAAACAAGGAAAGAACGGAGCAATCTACCGCGTTTGGCAGTTATACCGGTTACTACAGTTTAACAAACCGTCGTTACGAAACAATATTCGGCGATGTGTTGCTGAGCTACGACATAGACCTTACGGACAAATTGGCTTTGGGCGCTTTGGTAGGCTGGCAGGGCCGGACAGAAACGGTATTTCATACGTCGGTAGGTACATCACAGGGACTTTCTGTTGAAAACTGGTTCCATCTGAATGCCAGCAGGGGCGTCAAAGAAGCCAATATGACTAAAACCGAACTTTTAAGAACGGCATATTTGGGTACATTAAGCCTTTCGTATGACAACTGGGCATTCCTGGAAGGAACCGCCCGCCAGGAAACAACTTCTACGTTGAAACACGGCAATAACTCCTTCTTCTATCCTTCCGTAAATGCCAGCGCTATTTACACCGAACTATTGAAAGATAACAAACCTGTATGGTTTGACTACGGTAAAGTGCGTCTTTCGTATGGTATCGTAGGTAATGCGCCCGAATTATACAGGGCTACCCAGGCCTATACGCAAAACAGCGCCGGGGGGTTCATCTACAATACAGTGGATACGGCTTTAGGAAATGAAACCCTTACGCCGGAAACCAAATACGAGTGGGAGCTCGGTTTGGAAGGTAAATTTTTCGGAAATCGTTTAGGTTTTGACGTTTCTCTCTATACAAACCGGATTGAAGACCAGATCTTGCAAACAACCATGCCGGGATCTTCGGGCGGACGAAGTATATGGATGAATGTGGGTGAATTGAAAAATAAAGGTTTCGAACTTTCTCTGTATGGCACTCCTGTCCGTACCAAAGACTGGAATTGGGAGCTTCGTACAAATATTTCATGGTACAAAAACAAAGTGACCAAGTTGACGGAAGGTGTTGACAGGTTGGAACATTGGAATCTGGACAACGGAGCAGCCTATATGTACTCCGAAATCGGACGTCCTATGGGAGACATCTATGCATACGCGCCCAAGACAGATGAAAACGGGAACAAAATCGTAGGCGAAAACGGTCTGTATCTGTTAACCGACGCGCCTGTGAGAATCGGCAACGCATTGCCCAAATTTACCGGAGGTTTTGCAACCACGTTAACGTACAAAAATTTATTCATGGATGTTTCGCTTGATTATCGTGTAGGCGGCGCTGTGATGAATACACCCTACCAATACCTGATGGGCCGTGGTTCGCTGATACAATCCATGAAATACCGCGATGCGGAAAATGGAGGTTCATCCTATTATTTAGATGGCCTTACACACGTTCCTTATTCGGGAGACAGAGGGCCCGGAGGCCAAAAGGTGTACGACAACGGTATGATTCTGGAAGGGGTAAAAGAAAACGGCGAGAAGAACGATATCATGATCGGTTCGGACTATTTCTATAACTCCACGTACAACTGGGGATATTCTCAGGGCACGACCGTACATTATTCGCACAGTGTGTTCGATAATACATACGTGAAAGTACGCGAACTTTCCATCGGCTACAACCTGCCTGAGAAACTTCTGTCCAAGTTTGCCTGCAAAAACCTGCAAATTTCAGTTTACGGACGTAACCTGTTCTACATATATAAAAACCTGCCGGCATTCGACGCTGAAGCATCCGACGCTACCAACTGGATCCAACAAAGCCAATTGGGCGGCTCTACAGCTACCACCCGTTCATTCGGCGTATCGCTGCGCACGAGTTTCTAATTCTAAATCATAAAGTTTAATACTTAACTAAAAAGAAGATATATGAAAAAGATAGTTTCACTATTACTGGGATTGGTAATGACAGGCAACTTCATAGCCTGTTCCGACGACGACTATACGGAGAAATTTAATGATCCGTCTAAAACCAATACCGTTTCCTGCGAGAAACTGATGACCGGCATATTTTTCACGGGAGCTACATTTACCTACAACTCTTACTGGCGTATGTACACTTGGGAAAACATGTCGCTGGGTGTATATGCACAGACCATCGGTTTCACCAATTCGGAAGGAAACCGCTACAGTGTAGCCGACAGTTACGCCAACGACAGATGGCAGCATTTTTATAACACACTTACCCAATTCCGATTGTTACAGGATACATATAATAACTTGTCAGACGATGAAAAAAAGGTGCATAGATTATTCTATTGCCTGTCGGAAGTGTTTGTATACGATCATTTGTCGCAGGTCATCGACGCTTTCGGGGATGTTCCTTTCGAGCAGGCCGGTTATCTGGCGCTGACAGGCGATGTAAAAGAATCTTATCCGTCATACGACAACGCTTCTGCATTATACGCCATGATGCTGGATAATTTAGGATCTCTCTATACCGAAATTCAATCGATCAGTACGAATATTCCGTCGCAAACGGCAGCCTACCTGACTTCCCAGGATTTCATCAATAGGGGGAACCTCACCAAGTGGATGAAATATTGTGTTTCATTGCGTTTACGTCTGGCTATGCGTGTTGCTACCCAGGGTGATTTAGCCGCGAAAGGACAAAGCGTGATTCAGGAGATACTCAATAGCAACCATCCGCTGGTTAACGGATTGGCTGAGAATATTCAAGTGCTGTCCGATGATTCCGATCGATCTTCTACCGCTGATCCTGCCGGTTTAAACTATGGCGACGGATTCCGGGACGGATATAAAGATCATGCGAATGCCAGTCAGACAATGCTGGACGCCATGCTGACCGAAGAAACGTTGGGTATGAACGACCCGCGCCTGCAGGTGATGTATTCCAGAAATGCAAAAGGGGAATACAAAGGGCTTTCTACACGGGACAGATTTGCCGATCAGCAAGCAGCTTTGGCACAGGGCTTGACAGAAGATCGTGCATACTCCCGTATAGACTCTACGACCATTATCTTTAACCGGAACCTGAAAAGCCCGATCATAACGGCGTCCGAAGTTTACTTCATTAAAGCGGAAGCATACCAGCGGGGTATGGCGAACGGCGACGCCAAACAGGCTTTTATAAACGGTGTGTTGGAGTCGGTAAAATTCTACTACGACCTGAACAATACGGCGAATAGCTCCCAATTAGTTGCTCCCGGCCGGATTACGATTTATGAAATGCCGGCGGAAAACACAATAACCGACTATGCCACAAGGATGTGGGATGCCGCAAACGACAAGTTGGAAGTAATCCTTACGCAAAAATGGTTGAATTTCGGGTACATGCAGATTGCTCAGGCATGGAACGATATTCGCAGAACAGGCTATCCGGCGCTTTATTTTGCCGAAGACGGTCTGAGCCAGGCTTTGAAAACGCCTCCCAGCCGCGTCACTTACCCGCCGTCGGAACGCAGCTATAATACAACGAATTATAACACACAGGTGGCTTCCATGCCAAATGGCGACAGCTACTATACCAAGTTGTTCTGGGCGAAGTAATCTGATACGACACTAAAAATAATAAGGAGGTGTCCCAAAAGGGCATCTCCTTATATTTTATCAGCATAATTCACCGGGATGGATTTTCGTCCGTTTGCCGGTCTATTATCACAGATTTTTCGCTTTTTCGGACAGATCAGCTAAAATTCCCTCAAATTCAGCATAGTATGCCTCTTTGCTTTTATGTCCTTCAAGGTGCAGCGGCATACGTCCCAGATTCGACAAGATGGTCGGTATCCACTTGTAAGGTATGCCAATGAGCAGCGTATCGGACGGGTAAAGCTGCCGGCCGTGCAGTCCGTGCACAAGCGCCGGTACGATATAATTAACCTCGCCTGTCTTGTAGGGGTGGATAAGCAGCCATGCACATCCCATAACCGGCGTACACAACGATTTGAACATTTCGCCCGTAGAATAAGTCATCGCGCGCATAACGATTTCCGCCTGTCCGGGAGTTGCGCTGATAACGAGCACATCCGGCTCATACGTTAGCTGATCTACAGGGGAAAACAGGACATAGTTAACTATACCCTTATCCAGCCTCGGTACAAACTGATACAGGTGCTGGTTACACCGTGCCTGTTCAAACACGCCTAAGCGCTCCCCGATCTGTCCGCTTTCGGCAAACAAGGCTAAATCATCCATGCCAAGCAATACCTTACCTATACACGTCTCGTTGTGTTCCTTTGACAAATAAAAACTCCGGTTCTCTTCCTGAGATGTTTTCAGCATTTCGCAGAGCGAAAGGCGCGCTTCTTTCTCAAGCGGAGGGATACCTTCCGGCCGGAAAAAGCTGAACTTAACGCCTACCGGCTTCCAATCGAACCCAATTTTGTTCAGTACGGAATAGTCGTTTGTAACCATTGTTGCATTTTTTATGATTTATTGATGCAAAAATAGTAATAATCCCGATTTATCCGGCAAATGCGTTGTGTTTATTGTAAATTCTTATTCCATTATTTGTTCCAAAAAGCAATCCGACCTATTTTCGAACACACATTCAAATGAATATATTTTGTATAATTTATTTGCATATTATGATAAATAAATATATTTTTACTGCCAAGTTA
>QMCD01003147.1_pt1 | contig 10788 bp, 6 predicted proteins | sample 1821841 | NCBI WGS metagenome assembly QMCD01 (sample SAMN01991225, study PRJNA193472) | Termite gut metagenome, whole genome shotgun sequencing project. | isolation source: worker | host: Macrotermes natalensis | reverse complement strand
CACCGCCGAATCGGTCACGGTCGAATCGGTTGCGGCCAAGGCGGCTGCGTTTGAGGGGGGCGCCGGTGGCGCCACGGGATCGAACCAGAATTCCCGGGGCACTTTTTCCGCCGCGGCAAGGAGCGGAGCCGGATCGTCATCCTCTTCTTGCGCGGTCCACGGGATGGTAAACGGCGGCAAACAAACGCCGCCGGGGCCGCTTTTGCAAATTTGTCCCGTCAACGAGCCGGTGATCGGTACGGTGACCGGAGCGGACGGGTTTTCCGCCGATTTAATCGGAATCAGCCAAACAACGTCGCCCGAAAACGATTCGAGAGGAACGTCGTAGTATTCATACTCTTCAACCGTCGGCGTCGACGTCGGCCGGATCGGGCCGTCGAAAACGGTTTCCTCGCCGTCCAACGTCAAGCGAGCCGGAATGGTCGCCCCCGCTTGTTGCGAAAACGCGTAAAGATGCCACTCCGGATCGATCGTCGCCCGCAACACAAGATAGGGGGCCTGATAGGAAACCGCAATATCGATCCGGCTCTGTGTCGCCGCCCCCACACCGGAGTTCCCGAACAGGCCGATATCGCCGTAAAGTTCGTCCAACGATTGCGCAGGGGAAGATGTCGCACAAAGAAACAGGAAAACAATAAATAAAATGCGTCGCGTCATCGTTGTCTCACATGTCCAATCCGTTACCTGACCTTGCCCCGCGGGCGGGGAATCCCAACCGCCCCCCGTATCTTTCAATATAATAGGCGTTTTTCTTTTTTAACAGTCTCCCCTCCATCACCCTCGTGATCCGGTTACTGCGATCCGTTCCCTGCTTTCCGGTGCGACGTTCCGGGCTTGTGCGACGGCGACGGTCCGACTAGAATGACGGGCATGGACATTCTTTTTTTCGACAGGCGTATCCTGCTGCTGCTCCCGGTCCTGCTGATCCCGTTTCTCACGGCGGCACTGGGTTTTCGCGCCTTTCCGACCCGCCGGCTGGTCCTGTTCCTGCTCATCCCGGCGGTCATGTCGTCGTTGCTGTTCCTGAGCGGTCGTTCCTGGATCGCCGTCGCCGCCGCCGATCTCGTCATTGTCATTTTTTTCGTCCATGATTTATTGACGCTCCCGCTGCACCGTTCGGCCGTCGCCGTCGAGCGGCGGACGGCACGGATCGTCTCGATTGCGAAACGCCACCCGATCACGCTGCGTGTCGAAAACCGTTCGAACCGCCCGGTCACGCTCACGATTCGCGACGATCTCGACGAAGGATTCGAAGCGGAACCGGAGGAATTCGCGGAACGGACGATTCCCCCGCGCCACGCCGAATTGCTCGAATACCAGGTCCGCCCGTTGCGACGGGGCAATATCCGGCTCCACTGCGTCTTCCTTCGTTTCGAGAGCGTGTTCGGACTCTGGCGGCGCTACGTGCGCATTCCCTGTGAAAGCGACCTGCATGTTTATCCCGACATGCAACAGCTCGACCAGTACGAAATCCTCGCCCGGAGCGACCGGCTCGCGCAGCTCGGGGTCCGTTCGGTTCGCCGGATCGGTCAGGACAACGATTTCGAACGGCTTCGCGATTACATGATCGACGACAACTTCAAACAGATCGACTGGCGGGCGACGGCGAAACGAAACAAGTTGACGGTCAAGGATTTCCAGGCGACACGGAACCAGCGGCTCATTTTCATGATTGATTGCGGCCGGATGATGATGAACCGGACCGGTGAGGGAATGTCGCTGCTCGATCATTCCTTCAACGCGATGCTGATGTTGGCGTATGTCGCGCTTCGACAAGGGGATGCCGTCGGGATGATCTGTTTTTCGAACCGGCTGATCCGGTATGTCGCCCCGCAATCGGGCCGATTCCAGATGAACCGGCTCCTGCACGGGGTGCACGACATCTTTCCCGAGTCGGTCGAAACCCGGTTCGACGACGCCTTTTATTACCTGGGCGCCCATTGCCGCAAACGCAGTCTGGTCGCGTTGATCAGCAACGTCAACGATCCGGTGAACACGGAACGCATCCGGCGGCACCTGACCCGGTTGGTCGGCAAACACCTGCCGATGGGGGTGTTCCTGCGGGATTCGGCGCTGTTCCGGCCGATGCGTCCTTTCGAAGAATCGCTCCGGGAACTGCGGGAGGACACGCGGATCGAGGACCGTTCGATCAAGATGGCCCTCGTGACCGGCAAGGCGGACCGGGCGGTCGCGGACCGGGAAATGTGGAAGGCCGCCGCCGCGGCCGAGATCATCAATACGCGGCACAAGACGCTGGCCGACCTGGGCGCCGCGGGGACGATCACCCTCGATCTTTTTCCCGAAGAACTGACCGCCCCGATGATAAACAAATATCTCGAAATCAAGGCGAGGCATTTATTGTAGCGGACAGCCCGGTCGTCAGCCGATCGTGGGCAACCATTTCCGAATGACGGAGATCAGCTTTTCGGCATGGATCGGTTTGCTGCAATAATCGTCCATACCCGACAGGAAGCACCGGGACTCGTCGCCATCCGTCGCATTGGCCGTCAGCGCGATGATCGGAATGCGCCCCCGGTGTGCCGGGGACCTGGTTTCCTGCCCCCGCTCCATCCGGCGTATCATGTCCGTCGCCTGGAATCCGTCCATGATCGGCATCTGGCAGTCCATCAGGACCAGGGAAAACACCCTGGCCGCAACCGCTTCACAAACCTTCTCCCCGTGTCCCGCGATTTCGTAGCGGAAACCGGCCTGGGCCAGGATTTCCGAAACGACGATTTGGTTCACGCGATTGTCCTCGGCGATCAAAATGACCGGCGTCCCGTCGTCGCAGGTTTCCGCCGCCATGTCGTCGACATCCCTTTCCACGGAAAAATCGTCGAGTATCTTCTGGAACGTGCGCTCTTTGACCCACGTTTGCTTCATGGTCTGCAAAAGATCTGTCCGATCCGCCCCGACGATCACCTTGTCGGTCAGGACGCTCAGGACGCTGTTGAACAGGGTGGAACCGGTCAACGGCTTACCGATGATCTTGTCGACGTACCGGAGGGGTATGGACGGTCCCTCGAATTCGTTCGACAGCGGAGTCAGCAGGATCATGCCGATTGCCAGGAAATCGTCGCAGGAGGCGATTTCTTCGGCCAATTCGATCCCGGGCGAACCCTCCAGGTCGTTGTCGATAATCACGAGCCGGAAAGGCCGGGCGTCGGCATGGGCGCATTTCAGCATCGCCAACGCCTCCGCTTTGTTTCGGGCGATAGCGACCAGCATCCCCCATTCGTTCAGTTGGTGCCGCAGGACGTCGTTGAGGACGATATTGTCGTCGACCACCAGTACCGGTATATCCTTGAACTCCAACGAACCGTGCCGCAAGACGTTTTCCACGGTTTCGGCGTCTTGTTCCGCCTGCAACGGGACGGTGAACCAGAACGTGGAACCGCCGTGTTCGTTCGTCCTGTGGCCGATATCGCCGCCCATGAGTTGAACCAGTTCCTTGGAGATCGCCAACCCGAGGCCCGTACCGCCGTATTTCTTCATGTGCGAGGCGTCGACCTGGGAAAAGGAATGGAACAGGCGGTGGGCGCTTTCCTCCGGGACGCCGATTCCCGTATCGGAAACCTCGAAACGCACCATGCAGTACGATTTTTTGTCCACGTCAAACCACGTTTCCACGGCGACGACCAGCTTGACGCCGCCTTTCGACGTGAATTTGACGGCGTTGCCGATGAAGTTCACCAGGATCTGCCGTATCCGGTCGCCGTCTCCGACGACGTGGCGCGGCAAGCCCGAGAGGAACAGGCCGCACAATTCCAGGTGGCTGTCCTGCGCCTTGGCGGCAAGGATCCCCAACACCGACTCGACCATTTCAATCAGGTCGAAAGGAGCGTCGATGATTTCCAGTTTGCCCGCTTCGATCTTCGAAAAGTCGAGGATATCGTTGATGAGCGTCAACAGATACGTTCCCGAAGCCTGCGCCAACTGCGCATAGTTCCGCTGCCGGTCGTCCAAATCGCTGTGGAGCAGCAGGTCCGTGAGGCCGATGACGCCGTTGAGCGGCGTCCTGATCTCGTGGCTCATCGTGGCCAGGAACTGACTCTTGGCGATGCTGGCTTCTTCCGCCTGCTGGCGGGCCATTTTCAAGGCTTCCAGCGTTTGCAGGGTTTTCGTGATGTCCAGGACCGCCATGACCAGCGCCATCACGTTTCCGTGTTCGTCGAAAACGGAAGCGATATTCAAGTCGACGTCGATCAATCCGCCGTCCTTCCGGAGAAGCTGTGTAATCGTACGATACTTTTCCAGCCGCCCGGAAACGATTCGCTTCCTCAGTATCTCGAAATTCCGATATCGCTTGATCTTGTTCGGATACAGCATCACGACGTCGTTTCCGAGCAGGTCTTTTTCCTCGTAACCCATGATTTCCAGCAGGGCGCTGTTGACGAAAACGATGCGCTGGGCCGGATCGGTGAAAAGGATCGGGACATTGCTGTTCAGGAGAATCGCCTGCATGGTCGATTCGCTCTTCTTGAGTTCCCGGGTCCGCTCCCTGACCTTCATTTCCAGTTCGTTCCGGTGCCGTTCCTGGGCTTCTTCGTCGGCCTTGCGGTCGGTAATGTCGCGGATGATGCAGACGGCGGCGGTCACGTCACCGTCTTCGGAAACAACCGGATGGCAGGAATGTTCCTGCCACTGTCCGGGCAGGAAAGCATCGTCTTCGGGTTGTTGGTGGACAAAGACCACCGCCTCCCTGTTCGTGAAAACCTTGTACACTTCGCAGTACGGGCAGGGACCGTCCAGGCCCGTGATTTCATAACACTTCCTTCCCGCGAGGGGGAGACCGCACCCCCGGAGTGCTTCGAAGGCGGGATTGGCGCGGAGGATCGTAAAGTCGGAATTGATGATGAAGACGCTGTCGCGGATGCTGGAAAAAATGTCGTTGACCAGCAATTCCTGCGATTTGATCTGATGGGCGTATTCGATCACCTGCGTGACGTCCCGGAGCGTTTCAAGAGCCCCGATCACTTCTTCGCCCCGATCATCGAACAAGGGAGCGGCATGAACGGCGATGTATCGTTTCAACCCTTCATCGAAGAATTGCGCCGTGACGGCGGTTTTCGTCCGGAAGACTTCCGCGACGGGGCATTGCTTGCAGATTTTGGATCGGCCGCGAATCCGCTGATAACAAATGTGGCCGGCCAGCGGTCGTCCGTCGTTGTACATTTTTTCGACGACGGCGTTCGAACGTTTGATCACATACCGGCAATCAAGGAGCAAAACGCCGTCGATCGAATTGTCGAGCAGTTCCGCCAGTTGCCGCTCCCGCTCCTGTTGCGCCTGGAGCAGCCGCTCCCGGTCGGCCAGGACGAGATCGTATCCCAGCGCCCCGACGAGATGCCCTTCGTCGTTTCGAATCGGTTCGAAATGGATTTCGACCTGGTTCCTCTCGTTGATGACGATCAGCTTGTCCGCGACGCCCTGCAAGGCACGGCGATAATAGACGGCGATGCCGGGATCGAAGGAAAACAGTTCGTCGACGGTTTTTCCAAGGCAGTCGGCGCTGGAATAATCGACGAGCTCCAGCAGCTTGCCGCCGATGAGCGTGACCCTGGCCTCGACATCGATGACCAGGATGGACATTCGATGATTGCAGAGGAGTCTTTCCAGAATATCACTGCCGGACAACAGCGTGTGTGTCGAGTGGAAAAGCATGTTACAACCCCGTTTTCACCACCACCATCATACCAACTGATGTTACTCGTTTTCATCAAAGGAGTCAAACCGAGTCGTCGATTTTCAAGCGTGATTCGACCACTTCTTTATTCTTTACGTAGGATTCTTTTATACCGAAGCCGGCCCGAAGTAACGCGACAAGTCCAATACATTACACGCTAATATATCACACAAAATGAGTTGCGTCATTTGGCGGAATCGTCGCCGAGCCGAAATCGCAGTATAAAAACAGACACGATGACGTTCAACTATAGAGTTTTTCCTCAAAAAAAGCAACTAAAGAAGGTAGGAAACGGTATTCCGGTTTCTTTTTATGAAATACAACCCCTACAAGAGTCATAAACGGTAATGAAGGAACGCGCGCATTACCGTTCCGTGAAAAAAACTTTGAACGTAGCGGCGACGGAGGAGGCTGCGCCGCATTTCAACCATACGGTGCGCAGGGACGGCTTCCCTTGAAAAAACCTTCCGGGTAACCTGCCGTGACGAAAACCCGGCGGCCACTCTTTCCCGGCGGGTCCGGGACTGGTGTGTCCGATGTTTCGTGGTACAATGACGTGGCGTGATGACACCGTACGATGACACCTCGCGATGACTCCGCACGGGGGGCGGCGGTTTTGATCGTCGTTTTGGGGTCGGTTTTGATCGTCTTCGTTTTTCCCCGGCAAGTCCCGAAGCACAACGCGACCTTATTGGAAAACCTTCTTGCAAAAACATGATCGCCATGAACCAGGATCGGCCCCGCCGCGTGATTTTGAAAATTTCCGGTGAATGTTTCTGCCCTCCTTCGGAACGAGGGATTTCCATGCAATCGGTGATGCACCTTGCCGGGCAGGTGGCCCGGGTGGCTCAAAAGGGAGTTCAAATCGCGATCGTCATGGGCGGCGGAAACATCCTTCGCGGCGCCCAGTTCAAGGCGAGCAATGCCGCGATCCAGGCTTCGACCGCCCATTACATGGGAATGCTCGCGACCGTCATCAACGGTCTGGCCCTCCAGGATGCGATCGAATTGGTCGGGCAGGAAACCCGGTTGATGACGGCGCTGCCGATGGAGGTGGTCGCCGAACCGTACATCAGGAGACGCGCCCTCCGGCACTTGGAGCGGGGCCGGATTATCCTGCTGGCCGGGGGAACCGGGAGCCCGTTCGTGACGACCGATACCGCGGCCGCCCAGCGGGCTCTTGAATTGAACGCCGATTGCCTGCTCAAGGCGACCAAAGTCGACGGCGTTTACAGCGACGATCCGGAAAAGAACAAAGCCGCGACTTTTTACGACACGATCACCTACGAGGCGGTACGGCGGCAAAACCTGCGGGTGATGGACCCCGAATCAATCGCCAAATGCGCCGAACACGGGATGTCGATCATGGTTTTCAATTACCGCACCGAAGGAAATCTCGAACGCGCCCTGCTCGGAGAACGGATCGGAACGTTGATCGGGAAGTAGGCCGTGCGCAGTCCACGCGCCGCTCGACACGGTGTTGACGCGCCGGCGGCTGCGCCGCTCGACTCAACTATTTCTGCTGATGCCGCGACGCGAGCAAAATGAATATAAAGACGGCGATAAGCGGCGATAATGAAATGAGAATCGTCATGTCAATCATCCAAGACCCCGGGACCCTGTTTCGACACGTCCGGTTTCGACACGTCCGGTTTCGGCATGCCACGTTTCAGCGTGTCAAGTCGGCGATATAAAAGCTGCCGTAGGTGTGGACGCGGTCTTTTTGGTGCAATTCGGCCGCCTTCTCGGGGTGCATGGTCAGCAGTTCGCCCAGCATGCGATTTTTACCGTCGCGCACGACCGGCACGGAATCGATATACTCCGTCCGCAGGCCGCCGCTTCGCCAAAGGATTCGCGTTTTCTCCGCAGCCCGTTCGAGAATGGCGTCCCATTCGGCCACCAGGGCGTCGTACAAGTGATGCGAGAGCCAGTCCATGTGATCGAGCAGGACGAAACGCGATATTTTGACATCATGCGTTCGCAGGAACCCTTCGACGGTCGCCGTGTGTACGCTGATCCGATCGACCAGGCCCGCCTTGAGTTTGTCGAAATTCTCCCGTTCCAGGTATTCCGGACAACAGGTCGGCGTGTAGGAACCGGTCGCGTAAACCCTCCAGAAATAGTTGTCCCGGATCGACAGGGTCCCCAAGACGGCGTCCAGGCAATCTTCGATGAATTTGACGATTCCGCCCGGGTATTGCTTGTCGATCTGCATCCGCTGGGCCTTGGGAACGCCGAGCATGGACAGGGTCGTATCGCGGTTGAAGATGAAACGGATGAGGCGCGACCAGAGGCGGACCTTGATTTTGTTGAACCAGATTTCCTGTTGCTCCTCGACGGTCTCGGCAGCGAGCAATTCGTTGATGAGCGGACGCAGACGCTTGATCCGGTCGGCATACATGTTGACGTAACGGGCAACCGTACCGGAAGTTCCGCGAAAATAAAACGATCGCCGGCGGTTGCCGAAAAATTTCTTGATCCTCCGATCCCAATACTTTCGGGCCGCATCGGAAAGCGAATCGCGCAACTTTTCGTTGTAAATCTCGCGAACATGGGGAAGCCGGCCTTGCCCGAACATTCGGAAAAACGTCTCATAATCGAGATTTCTGATTCCGGCGATTTTCAGTTCGAGAAGCGCATTCTGGCGATAGTTCATATCGACCGCGTAGACATGGTTCAATCCGGTCAACACGTAGGAAAGGGCGTTGCATCCGGCCGAGGTGATGACGAGCAGGTTGTCTTCCGGTGCGAGCTCAAGCACTTCCTTGTCAAGTCGCGGGTCTTCCCAGCAGGTGTTGTATACGAGATTCCGTCCATGCACCATCTTGAAAATCCTGCCGCTCACCCAGTCGCTCAACCGTTTCATCAGAAAACTCCTAATAAGGTATCTTTCCCGGCCCGCCGCCGGCCCGAGGGAACAAAAAAGCCGCCGCAAAGCCGTCGTCATTGTACCAAATTCCGTTTGCGGGAAACAGCCCCCCGTCGCGGGACTTTGGGGCAAAGGGCCTTGGGTAAACGACTGTGCTCCGCATAAAAAACAAGCCAAGGAAAAACAAGCCAAGGGGCTTCCGGAGCGAGGCGATGAAGCCCCGAAACCGCGAATGTTGACTTGGCACCGAGGTTCAATTTTTTCGCGGAGAGCAAGAAATTCCGTTTTCTTGATGATTTTCTTTCATTTTGGAAATTTTCACGGAGTTTTTTGTGCAATCGAACGCTTTTTATCAAAAAAAGGGATTATTCGGTCGATAAAAGGGTGACGCGCCGGGTTGACGAAAGGCCGGTTCCGGGATGGAGCCTTCGAGAAAACCGTATCAATACCGTCAACGGCATGATAATCCTCCCGCGCACCATCGCCCGTCGCTCGAACGATCCGCATATATCATTGTACAAACAGCCGTTAGGGGCAAGCGAGTGCGGCAGGCAGTCTCGACCAAATGACCGTTTTCATCGCGTTTCCCGTAAAAACACATGAAATCCTTTACCAGACCCACGAAACCCGAAGTTGCGAAGAAACGGTTGAGTCCGCACGCAGCCTTCGATCCGACGTTCGATCCTTTGGCGGAATTGCGTCGAATACGGGAAATTCTGGCGGAAGAACGGGAACGGGATGCGGAGGCGGGAAAGGATAGTGCGTTTTCGCCCCGGCCTTTATTTGAGGGCGAATCGACTCCACACGGCACGCATTCACACGGTGCGAGTTCACACGGTACGGCGCCCGGGGACACCGCGGGTATCCGTCGGACCGATGAGAAGACGTCGATTCACGCACCGGTCAAAACGCTTCCTTCGCTTTTCGGAGAGATCACGGAACGGACGGCTCCCTTCGGAGGACCGCTCGGCATGTCCTTCGAGTCCCTGCGTGCCGCCATTACCGACATCGGGAACGAAGAAAAAAGCGACGAGCGGGAATCGTTTTCAACCGGAAAAACGCCTTCCCTTGATTCGCCTTCCCTTGATTCGCATTTCCCCGAAACGCCTTTTTTTGCCGATATCACGGCCATGATGAAACGGGATGCGAATACCGCACGCTCGTTCGCATTGAAAAACAGCGAATTGCGGAATAGCGCACTGAAAAACAGCTCGCTGAAAAAAACGAAGATCACGCGAAACGGCGGCATCCCCCGTTTCTTATCCTGGTGCGCCGATCCGGGGCGTGTCCATCCAAAGTGCGCCGGCCAAAACAGTGTCGGCCAAAACAGTGTCGGCCTGGGGCAACTGTCGTCATTACGATCCGCCATCCGAAAATTCGGCGCGCGCTTGGGGCCATCCGAACGCCTGTTGCGGGTTGATCCGTCGCATTCACGACACCATCCCACGAATCGGAAACATCCGCAGCGCGAACCGCACCTTCGTTCCGGGCCGGATACGACCGGAACAGCCGGTTTCCCGTCTTCCACAAGGATGGATCGTTCCTTCTCCCGGGCGAACCGCATCGTCGTCGTCCTGAATTGGTGCGGATGGTTTTCCCTCCTCCTCGGCGGAGTGCTCCTCGCCCATTCCGTGATACGTCCCGACGCTTCCTTCTGGACGCCGGGAATTCGTTTCGCCTGCTCCGGCGGGGCGATGATCGTGATTCGGAAAATCGGGCTGTTTTTGTGTGCCGGGGAAAAACGGCAATCCCGCGATTCCCGAAGGCGTGGCGAGAACGGTCGATAATCCGGCACATTTCCCCCGTTCGCCATCCTCTCCGATTCAAAAAATGTCTGAAAATCGCAATGCCCCTTGCCGTCAGTCAAACCCGGGAGTCGAATCGTGCCGCCTGGCCAACCTGGTCGTCGAACCGCCGTTGTTTTCCGCACCGATGGCCGGTTACACCAATTACGCTTATCGTGAAATCCTGCGTCGGTTCGGCGGCGTGGGCCTGATCGCGACCGAAATGGTCTCCGCCCGATCGTTCGCCTACCTGGACGACCGGGGAGACGACCATCCGCAACGACTCTGGGGCGTCCGGGACGAACCCCGCCCGATTTCCGTCCAGATTTGGGACAACGATCCGGCGATACTCGCGCGGTTGGCGGCGACGTTGGCCCATGATTACCGGGTCGACGTCGTCGACCTGAATTTCGGCTGTCCGGCCAAACAGATCGCCGGGCGGCGTTGCA
>QMCD01003486.1_pt1 | contig 10792 bp, 10 predicted proteins | sample 1821841 | NCBI WGS metagenome assembly QMCD01 (sample SAMN01991225, study PRJNA193472) | Termite gut metagenome, whole genome shotgun sequencing project. | isolation source: worker | host: Macrotermes natalensis | reverse complement strand
GGCGCCGCATAAGGTGCCTCGCCCTCTGTGTGCAGATGGTGGACATGAATATTTTTAATTTCACCTGCACGGCCGCGCTCTACCATGGCCCGTACAAGTATCTGCGGCACGCTGGCCACACTGCTCAAATGGACGTGGTCGCCCGACTTTATAATCTTGACCGCCTCACGGGCGTCGATAAATTTAATGTTGTGTATCATTACGATCTGTTATTTGATAGCGGTAAAGTTAAATAATTTTTTTCATTTCGTTTGCTTGTACATTAGAATTTATTACATTTGCGAGTCCGATTGTTTTACATATAACATTATGACGATCGGGCTAAAAAAAAGTAAATTATCCGTTAAGACGGGCGGCAAAATGCAGCGGGAGAATATTTTGGGAATATACCCGCGCAGGCGTATCTGAGCCTATGTCGCCGGCGAAACCGCCATCCGGGCGGATTCCGTGCGTCTATTTCATTTATTTATATAACATTACGCTATTACAGCATTATGAACAAAAAGAACATCAGCGAGGCGAGTGACGTCGTGATCAGGTTTTCCGGTGACTCCGGTGACGGGATGCAGCTGACAGGCACTCTTTTCTCCGACGCCGCGGCGCTGTTCGGCAACGGGATATCGACATTCCCCGATTATCCGGCCGAGATCCGTGCGCCGCAGGGTACCGTAGCCGGAGTTTCCGGATTTCAGGTACATTTCGGCAATTATCAGGTGCAGACACCGGGCGATTACTGCGACGTATTGGTTGCCATGAACCCGGCAGCCCTCAAGGCCAACACGTGCTGGCTGAAGCGCGGGGCGACGGTCATCGTAGACGGCGACACGTTCGACGCGAAGAGTGTCGAGAAGGCGGGCTTCACGACCACAGACCCGTTCAAGGAGTTGGGTATAGAAGATTACAACATCATCATGCCCGACATTACGAGCATGACCCGCGAGGCGCTCAAGGGACTCGACATGGACTTGAAAAGCATCGTCAAGTGCAAGAATATGTTCGCACTGGGTATCTGCCTTTTCATCTTCAACAGGCCGATGGACTATCCGCTCGAATACATCAAAAAGAAGTTTGCCAAACGCAATCCGGTGGTTGCCCAGGCTAATGAACTCGCTATAAAAGCTGGTTACAACTATGCCCACAACACCCATTCGTTCGCCAATACATACAATGTGGAGCCCGCCGCCCTGCCCAAGGGACGCTACCGCAGCATAAACGGCAACCAGGCTACCGCGTGGGGGTTCATCGCGGCATCGGAGAAGAGCGGCAGGCCGCTATTTTGCGGTTCCTACCCCATCACGCCCGCGACGGTGATCCTCGAAGAACTTGCCAAGCGCAAGGATTTGGGAGTGAAAACGGTGCAGTGCGAGGACGAGATCGCCGGCATATGCACCTCGATAGGCGCGGCATTCGGCGGCAACTTCGCTGTAACGACCACTTCCGGCCCGGGCCTCTCACTCAAGTCGGAGGCTATGGGGCTTGCTGTGATGACCGAACTGCCGTTGGTAGTCGTGGATGTTCAGCGCGGCGGTCCATCTACGGGGCTTCCCACCAAGACCGAGCAGAGCGACCTGTGGCAGGCACTTTGGGGGCGCAACGGCGAATGCCCTATGATCGTCATATCGGCAAGTACTCCTTCTGATTGCTTCCACTACGCATTTATGGCCAGCAAGCTCGCTATGGAGCACATGACCCCCGTGGTTCTGCTCACCGACGGCTTTATAGCCAACGGCAGCCAGCCGTGGAAGATACCTTCGATGAAGGACTATCCGGCTATCAAGCCTCCGGTAATCACTGCTTTGGATAAGGACGAAGCAGCTTTCATGCCCTACAAGCGCGACAAGGAGCGCCTTGCACGCCGCTGGGCATTCCCCGGAACTCCCGGATTGGAGCACCGCATCGGCGGCTTAGAGAAGGATTTCCTGAAAGGCTCTGTTTCCCACAACCCGCAGAACCACCAGCGCATGGTGGAGGTGAGGGCCGAAAAGGTTGCGAAGGTCGCCGATTTCATCCCGCGTCAGGAGGTAATTGGCGAGGCTGAGGGCGACCTCTTGGTGGTAGGTTGGGGCGGCACACGCGGCCACTTGGTGTCGGCCGTGGAGGAGATGCAGCAGGTGGGCAAGAAGGTATCGCTCTGCCACATCAACTACATCAACCCGCTTCCCCACGGATTGGACGATATCTTCAAAAAGTTCAAAAATATCGTGGTGTGCGAGCTCAACGAAGGACAGATGGCGGGCTACCTGCGCATGTCGTTCCAAGAGCACCGTTTCGAGCAATTCAATAAGGTACAGGGACTTCCTTTCACCAAGGAGGAACTTGTCGACAGGTTTAACGAATTATTGAAATAATCATGAGCGAATTGAACGGCCGCCGACTTCAAGAGCGACCAGGAAGTTAAATGGTGTCCCGGATGCGGCGACTATGCGGTGCTTAACGCAGTGCAGAAAGCGCTGCCCGAAGTTGCCGAGGCATCGGGCGCCGAGCGCAGTTCATTTACAGTAGTATCTGGTATAGGCTGTTCGTCGCGTTTTCCCTACTATGTGAGCACTTACGGTTTCCATGGCATCCATGGCCGCGCAAATGCGGTGGCCACTGGCCTCAAGGTGGCAAATCCGGAGCTGAATGTCATCGTTACGACCGGCGACGGCGACTCGCTGGCAATCGGCGGCAACCACTTCATACACTCCGTAAGGCGTAATATCGACCTTACGGTGATACTCTTCAACAACGAGATCTACGGCCTCACCAAAGGGCAGTACTCACCGACATCCAAACTGGGCAAGGTTACAAAGACCTCGCCGTTCGGTACGGTAGAACAGCCGTTCAACCCGGGCGAACTCGTAATAGGCGCGCGCGGTACGTTCTTCGCGAGAAGTATCGATGCCGAACTCAACCTTACGAAGGATTGCGTGGTGGCAGGCTCGGCACACAAGGGTATGGCTGTTATTGAGGTCCTTGTGAACTGTGTGATATTCAACAATAACACTCACGCGGCTTTTGCGGGCGACAAGGCCCTGCGCGCCGAACACACCATAACCTTGCGCCACGGCGAGAAGATGCTCTTCGGCGAGAAAAAGGATAAGGGCTTGATGCTCGACGGCATGAAACTCAAGGTAGTAACTCTCGGACAGGACGGCGTGACTATGGATGACATCCTCACCCACGATGCCCACGAGAAGGACCCGATGCTGCACGTAATGCTCGCCGGCATGAAGCACCCCGAATATCCGGTGGCGATAGGCGTGATACGCGAGGTGAAAGAGCTCTCTTACGACCGTCGCGTTGAAGACCAAATTGCTGAGGTGCAAAAGAGCTGCACGATACGCAACATGGATGACCTGCTCAACAGCGGCGACGTCTGGGAAGTAAAGTAGTAACTACCAATTATCCATTATAATAAAACAGGCCGGAAGAAAATTCTTACGGCCTGTTTTGTTTTATTTGCGGCACGATGCAACATGCGGCACTATTATTTCATCTTATTAATAAATGATGAAATATAACTAAAACCTGAAACTCTATGAGACTTTTTAATGTACTATGTTCGTTGCTTGTCTTGGGATTTGTGGCAAGTTGCGGTTTAGCCGACCCGGGGCTGGGTTACGACTCCGGAGAGTTCGACGGCGGCGATTCCGGTGATTCCGGTGGATGTAGCGGCGGCCAGGGGCAGGCGGGAGTAATTACCGCAGGCGAATGGAACGACCTTGATAATTGGGACTTCTGGACGGATCTTATAGACAGTCAAACTTACGGCAATATGCCATCTGTTTGGAAATTCGACACCAGGGGCCGTATTTGTGTGCATGTCAGCGATGAGTCCGGAAATCCGGTGGCCAACGCCAAAGTAGGGCTGAAGAAGACAGGGCATGACTATTTTCTGTGCGAGGCGCGTACCGATAATCGCGGAGTGGCGGAAATGTGGGACAACCTGTTCTTCAGGGCCATGACCGATGATGCCGCTCCGTTGAAGCTCATTGTCAATGATGTGGAATCCACCAAGCCTGTGCTGACATACGATCAGGGTATCAACTATATAACTGCCTCACATACGGTAACTGCAAACCGTATTGAAGTCGCTTTTATGGTCGATGCCACAGGCTCTATGAGTGATGAGTTGGAGTTCCTTAAAACAGAACTCGTAAACGTCATCGGCCGTGTTGAGTCAGACAATGCCGGAGCGACGGTAATGACAGCGTCGGTATTTTATCGCGACGAGGGAGATGACTATTTGACGAGAATTTCCGACTTCACGGCCGATGTCAATGTGACGAGCGACTTTGTCAGGCAGCAGAGAGCGGAGGGCGGCGGCGACTATCCCGAGGCCGTACACACTGCTCTCAACGAGGCGGTCGGGCAACTGCAATGGTCCTCGGATGCAAAGACACGGTTGATGTTCCTCATTCTCGACGCGCCGCCTCATTACCGCGGCGATGTTATAGATTCCCTGCACGAATCTATTGAGGATGCTATGTGCAAGGGCATTAAGATCATACCTGTGTCGGCGAGTGGAGTGAACAAAGAGACCGAATTCCTTATGCGATTCTTTGCAGTTAGCACCGGAGGTACATACGTCTTTATTACCGACGACAGCGGTGTAGGGAATCAACACCTCGAAGCCAGTGTCGGAGAGTATCAGGTGGAATACCTCAACGACCTGATGATAAGGCTTATCAATAAATACTCAGAGTAGAGCATCCAAGACAACTGTTTCAAAAGTAAAAGCAGGCCGGAATAATTTTCTTCCGGCCTGCTTTATACCTGCAATGCAAAATCAATTTTCAATTTTGCATTTATCATTTTACATTGATCAAGCTCCCAGCGACTCCTTTATGTATGAGTCGAGATAGAGCAACTCATGGTCGTCCTGTATGACGAACTCATGCAACATCTGTTCGTCATCGTAATCATCGGGGCAACAAATTCCTTCGGCGTAGTCGATCTTATCCATAGGCACAACCTTTAATAAATATCAATAATCCCGCTTGTCAGCGTCTTTGTAAGGGAAACGGCGCCGGACGGAATATATTGTGCCTTTTCGGGAAAAATCCAAGAGATAAATATAACGAAAGATAAATGTTAGAGGTTGTTTCGATTTGCAAAACGAAACAACCTCTAAGTCTGAAAGCCTCTTAAACAGCCCCCTCTATGCAAGCACCAGTCGGTGGTCCTTCACCAGCTTGCGCAGGTTGATAAGGGCGTAACGCATACGTCCCAGCGCTGTGTTGATGCTGACGTCGGTCTGCTCGGCTATCTCCTTGAAGCTAAGGTCGGAGAAATAGCGCATAAGCACAACCTCCTTCTGCTCCTCGGGCAACTTCTCTATAAGCTGGCGCAGGTCGTCCTCCACCTGCGAGGATACTATTTTGTCCTCGACGGTGGTGTCGGAGAATTTGCGTGTGTTGAGTATGTCGTATCCGGCATCCGATTCCGAAAGGCTGTTTTGCTGCCTGTTCTGCCGGAAGTAGTCTATAACCTGATTATGGGCTATACGCAGTACCCACGACAGGAATTTACCGTTGTCGGTATATCTCCCCTCGTCTATGAAACGCACGACCTTTATGAATGTCTCCTGAAAAATATCGTCTGCAATTTCGTTGTTCTTAACCATCATGCGTATATAATCCAAAACCCGTTTGGAGTGACGCCCGATAAGTATGGAAATTGCACTTTGATCGCCCGAAAGATATGCATTAAGCAACTGACAGTCGCTCAATGCTGATTTCGTTTTATTCATACTCTTTTCTAAACTTGGTACAGAGTAAAATTCTTCGATAGGCGCGATCTTGTTATTGAAGTTAATCCTATATTGCGGTGCAAGATACATCATTTTCCTTAAAAACCAAAATTTCCGCCGCAAAAAAGACGACACCATACAAAAGAGTTATAAGTCATGAGTGCCGAGTACGTAATTGCGAGCCCACTCTCCACTCTTCACACTCCAAACTCATTTTCAAATTACCTCATTGTCAATTTTCAATTTTCAATTATCAATTGTCAATTGGTTTGGTATCGCCTCCGCGCGATATCATCTGTTTTAGGTATTTCACAGCGTGCATGACTGCCGTACCTTTGCAGTGTGAAAAGTTCAAGTATTTCATATGTGATAGTTTAAGGTAGCAACACAAAAATTAAGAGAAGCAACTCAAACACTAAATTTTTTAAGCCATTATTTAGGAGGCAAAGGCCGGGATTATCCTTTGATCCCGCCTTTGTCGTTTTAAAAGCTTGTTTGGAATTTTTCGTACATTTGCGAAAATATATGGACATGCACAAATACAGAATATATAAAGAGGGCGACTCCATGAGCGGCCTCATATCGGATAATTACTCCATACTGCTTGTGTTGAGCCGTTTCGGGATTTCGATCGGGTTCGGCGAGAAGAGCATAGGCGAAGTATGCCGCGACAACGGAGTCGATACAGGCACCTTTCTCGCGATAGCCAATATGATGACAGGTGGCGAGGATTCCGGCGCTAAAGTGTCGGTCGGCTCGCTCCTGACCTACCTGCGCAACTCGCACAGCTATTTTCTCGATTTCCGTCTGCCGGGCATACGCAGCGACCTTGTTACCGTGGTTGGCACTGCCGACAGCCTGTCGAAGGCAATAATCAGCTACTTCGACGAATATGTCGCCGAAGTAAAGCAACACATGACATATGAGGAGGAGATGGTATTCCCCTATGTAAGTTCGTTATTGGCGGGCGACAGGAAGAGGGATTACAGCATAAGCGTATTCTGCAAGCGGCACGACCAGGTGGAGGCGAAACTCACCGAGTTCAAGAACATACTTATTAAATACTATCCAGCACGCAGTTCGAACGAGATAAACGGCATCCTTTTCGATATTTTCAACTGCGAAAAGGACCTCGCCTCGCACAACGCCATAGAGGACAGGTTATTCGTTCCGGCCATACTCGAAATTGAGAAAGGAGGCGGCAAAGCATGAGCGCACACGTGAAAATAACTGTCGCCGACCCATCCGCCATCATTCGGAGCGGGCTGTTGGTAGCATTGAAGAAGCCGGGCGGCTTCCACACCGAAATTTACGAGGTCGGCAATGCGGAGCAGCTGAAGGACAATCTCGGCTGGCGCAAGCCCGACATACTTATCGTGAACCCGTCGCTCATTGGGCTCTTTTCACTCCGCCGCATACGCAGGGAGGCGTCGCTCGACAACCTCAAGTGCGTGGCATTGCAGTACTCCGTTTTCGATTCAGCACAGCTGCGGGAGTACGACGAAGTAATATCGATATACGACACTCCAGATCAGATAAGGGATAAACTCGTGAAACTGTCCGGCGAAATACCGGAAGAGAACCAGCGCGAAAGCCTTAGCACGAGGGAGAAAGAGGTTGTGGCCTGCGTCGTCAAGGGCATGACCAACAAGCAGATCGCCGACAAGCTATGCCTTTCGGCCCACACCGTCATAACCCACCGCCGCAACATAGCCAGCAAACTGCAAATCCACAGTACCGCAGGTCTTACCATATATGCCATAGTGAACAAACTCGTGGAGCTCGACGATATGAAAAATATCTCGTCGGCCGATTAGAACCTGCCCCGACAAGCTCTTATATTTTTATGAATTTAGCGTGTCCATCCCCCGAAGTGTCGGCATAGTCGTCGGCATAGTCGTCAGCATATTCGTCGGCATGTTCGCCCGAGTCTTGCGGCATATCTTTACCTGCGTGATGTATCAGCACATCCATTTTCTTATGCAGCATATTGATCTTATCGTGCAGTTTCTGGTGCTCCTTCTGCTGCATAGTCATCTTTTTGTGGATAGCAACGCCGCTGCCCGCCGCTATCGACGCCCCGATAGCACTGAGGATACCTATATAATTACCTATCACATCCTGTGCATCGGATGTGGGTGCCAATTCGGCAAGGGTCGATGGAAAAAGAAAGGCCAGCAGCGCAAAAAGTACCGCATATATGAACATGAACAGATAGATGAATAAAGAGACCGTGCCCGAAATCCAGACCGGTATCTTTGACATGAATTTGGCGATGAGTTTCATAAATGTTATGGTTTTATAATATACACTATTAGCCGTAAATATAGTACCTTTATCGCAAAAATAATCGGAATTCGTTTAAAATCCACACTAATCAACCATAAAAGAGCTTATTAACTGTTGACGGATGACTGTTAACTGTACTGATAACTGAAATATGAAAAGGCTGAATAAATTCATAACCGATGCCGGATACTGCTCTCGCAGGGAGGCCGACAGGTATATAGCCGAAGGGCGCGTTACGATCAACGGCACAGATGCTGGCATCGGCGATATGGTCGGCGACGGCGACCATGTGGAGGTGGACGGGGAGCGTGTCGGCAGGGCGGCGAAAAAGCCTGTCTATATCGCTTTCAACAAACCTGTGGGCGTCAGTTCGACGAGCGACCCCACCGATAAGAGCAACATAATAGACTTCATAGGCTACAAGGAGAGGATATTCCATGTCGGAAGGCTCGACAAGGATTCCGAGGGCCTTATAATACTCACCAACGACGGCGATATAGTCAACAAGATACTTCGCGCGGGCAACAACAACCCCAAGGAGTATGTCGTCACGGTCGATAAACCACTGACTGCAGGATTCCTCGAGAACATGGCGCGCGGGGTGAGGATATTGGGCGTTACGACAAAACCCGCCAAGGTGTTCCGCCGCAACGATACGACCTTCGTGATACACCTCACCCAGGGGCTTAATAGGCAGATACGGCGCATGTGCGAAGCACTGGGGTACAAGGTTGTGAACCTCAAGCGCATAAAAGTTATGAACATAGCGCTCGGAAGTCTCGAGCCGGGACGCTGGCGCTATTTCACCTCCGAAGAGGCGCGGGAGATGCACCGTCTGCTCGCCCTTTCGTCGGGAACCGAGGAGGCATCCGACCGGCCTGCGCCGAGAAAATTACAAGCGGCCAATTACAAGCTACGAAAAGATAAAAATAACCACAGTGCCAAGGAAAACGTAAACGGCACGATTAATGATAGAGATGTAAACAGCAAGAAATCGTTCTCTGAATATCGCAAGCGCGGGAAAACCGGAGGACGATCAGGCCGTGCCGGAGCAAAAACAGATGCGAAGACAGGCGAAAATCCATATCGGAAATGTTAATATTTCAATAAATAATGACTATACATCATTTTTTACACATGGTTACTTGTGTATTAAAATGTTTTGCCGTACCTTTAGCCTCAATATAAACCACTTATTATTATGAAAAAACTAATACTTTTATTTTGCTGCGTCGCAATATCATATATTGCCGCCGCTCAGGAAAATGTACAGACGAAAGAGATGGGCGTTAGGTTCCGTTTTATCCCTAACAACGACATATTCTTTCTAATCAACGACAACCCTCAGGAGATGAGTAAGTTGTCTGATTTTATCGACACTAACTTCGAGGCTATCGAAAGCGGAAAGCTCGTCGTTTACGTCAACGGTTACAGCAGCTATTTTGAAACTGATGAGGAGAATCTTATGAGCGCCAAGATCCGTTCCAACCGTGTGAAATCGGAACTGATACTGAAAAACGGGCTTGTAGAAGGCAACTTTCGCACTAAGAATCATGCTACCGCATTAGGTGAGTATGAGTCAGTTGTAGTGGTCGAGATCGCCGCTCCCGGAGCACAGACACAGCTATCCGACCAGACTGCGGTTGCCCCTGTGGGACAGAGCACGGCAGATGCAGAGGCTTCTAAGCAAGAGGTAGAAGCGGCAAAGAAAGAGGCCGAGGAGATTCTTAAAGCAGCAGAAGCAGAGGCGGCAAAGAAAATAGCCGAGGCCGAAGCGATAAAGAACACAGCTGAAATCGAAGCAGCTAAGGTAGCGGAACAAGCCGCAGCCGAAGCAAGACAGAGAGTTGCAGAGGCCGAAGAGGCAAGAAAACTTGCAGAAGAGGTCGAATCCAACGGCTGGAATAAGGATAAATACTGTTTCGCGGTCAGGGGTAACCTGCTCTATTGGGCTGGATTGCTGCCGACGCTCGGTATCGAATGGCGCGCGAATGAGTTGATAGGTGTCAAGGTCGACGGCTCTTTCAGCAGTTGGACGTTGGGCAAGGAAGACCGCAAGCACAATATTATGATGGTCAGCCCCGAACTTCGTTTCTATCTGCTCAAAGACAGGAGGTTCTACCTCGGTTTGGGTGGTAACTTCGGCAGCGCCGACATGAGCTGGAAACCGTTCTCGGCACTCTTCACAGCGACGAACGGCTACAAAGGCAGCCTGTATGGCGGTGGTCTCGTAGTTGGTTATCAGGTAAGGTTGGCCGAAAGGTTCTCACTCGACCTGAACATCGGACTCGGCGGCACTTATTACGATTATGAAATATACAATGTTGCGAGCGGAACCACACTTAAATCCGACGCATCGCGTATGTTCTGGGGCCCGACACAGGCAGGTATTTCGCTCGTGTGGAGAATCGGAGGAAAGAAATAATTTACAAAGGACTATAAACAAAAGGCTGTATCATATTGATACAGCCTTTTGTTTATAGGTAATGATGCCGGTAATGATGCCAAAAGTGGCGCTTTTTGAGGAACAGAACAGGGGAGAGATATTGTTATTTCTCCCCTGCTTTTTTGGTTATTTTGTCGACGTTTGATTTGAAGAACAGATACCACTTTACAAAGTCCTTGAAGTGCTCGTGCGAGAGCCCACGATGTATGACCACCCCGAGAACCTTTGCGAATGGTGTCCAAAAAACCACAATGGGGACACCGTAAACGACGCGATTTTGACATATAAAACAGAGATTAGTAGAAACCGGTTTCTACTAATCT
>QMCD01002280.1_pt1 | contig 10794 bp, 9 predicted proteins | sample 1821841 | NCBI WGS metagenome assembly QMCD01 (sample SAMN01991225, study PRJNA193472) | Termite gut metagenome, whole genome shotgun sequencing project. | isolation source: worker | host: Macrotermes natalensis | reverse complement strand
CTATCGACAGAAATGCTTCGTCACGCACCATGTGTACCCAAGCATTATTTCATGTGAACCATAATTATGACGGTTGATTGATGTCAAGCCAAGCGCATAAGCATACGCCAAATGGAAACCCTTGTAACGGATACCTCCCATTGGAGAAACAGATAAGGCCTGTGCATTGTTTTTGTCCAAACTATGACGGTAGCATGCTTGGATCCAGTATCCAAAATCTTCGTTATCCGGCAATGTTTGCATGAACTTCAGGTTTAAATCCAACTGACGGTTTTGCAACTCATTCATCTTAAACATAACAGAAGGCTCCAATGTCATGTTATATTCCATGTCAATGTCGTAACCCGTAAAGGCAAAAATAGTCCAGGGCGGAACCGGTTCGCCATTACCAAATGTTTCCATCTTAGTTGGTATCAAATTGGTTCCCGATGCGCCTAAGAAAAAGTTATCCCACAAGAAATAGGCTCCAAAGTTGGCATTAAAGTAAAATCCCTTGTCTGTTCCTCCATTCTCTATAACCACATCGCCATTAGGATTTGGATCAGAAAACAATTCATCGGCAAAGTTGTAGTGGTTTACCTTGGCTGAAATCCCAAATGACAACTGACGCTCAATGGAACGTTCCTTCATAAAAAAACGGGAATTCTCGGACAACGGAATGTGGTAGGCAAATGTTGCCTGTCCCCCTTGACGAAAGGAATTACCGTTACGGTCGTTGTAGACGTATGCTCCGATACCTACATTATTCAACACACGAGTACGGAAGCTGACCGTTTGAGTCATTGGCGCACCTTGAAGCCCTACCCATTGAAACTTACCCGTCAGCATGAGATGCGAACAACGCTCGGCACCGGCAACTGCAGGGTTGACCAAATAGTAATTGAAATAGTACTGATCGTAAACGATCTCTTCTTGAGCCTTTACATGTGTAAAAGCACACATTAAAGCGAGGAATACAATATATCTAAATCTCATCACAAAATGTTTTTCATCGGTTAGTAATTACCTTTAAAGTTTTAAAAAAAGCTCAAAATACTGCTTTTCCCGGCAAATATAAATAATATTTCTTTAAGAAAGAAAAGATTTTTTTACATTATCTTTGTAAAGGTACAAAAAAATATTTTTTAAAAGAAAAAATCCCGGCAAAATTTGTCGGGATTTTTCATTTTTTATTTTTCCTCCTCAAACAATTTATTGAAATTATCCAAAGAGACTTTCTTTGTGCTGAGTTTAACGGAAGATTTAATTACAGCTAAAACCTTCTCATCCATAACACGGTCTACCATATTTTTAACGGCATCCTCTTTTTTCAGCATCTCTTTGGCATAATTTTCCAACATTTCATCCGGTATTCCCATCATTCCGTATTGGGCAAACTGTGCTTGAGCTGCTTTTTTGGCAAATGTCATCAAGTCGGCTTCTTCGACTTTAATTTCCTTATCTTTGGCAATTTTTTCCTTGGTTAAGTGCCATTTCAACTCCTCAATCATTTTCGGATATTGCTCATCAACAATCGCTTCCGTTTTATTTTCGTCGCTTACCAACAACCAACGCTTCAAAAATGCATCGGGAAATTGCAAGCCGTCCAATTTTTTAACTAGCACATCTTTAGCATCAATCAAAAATCTGTAATCGCTATCAACAACCAAAGAGGTTTTCATCTCTTCCTGTAATTTTTGCTTAAATTCTTCCTCCGATTTGATATTTCCTTCGCCAAAAGCCTTGTCAAACAATTCTTGGTTTAATTCAGCCTCTTTAAAACGAGTAATACCTGTAATAGTAAACTGGAAATCAGCAATTAATTCTTTTGCCTGTTCCTTAGAAATTTTGAGCAACGAAGATATTTCTGTTTCGTTTTCAAACGCTTTTTTCGGATTAAAAACCACAACACCTTCTTTTTTCGCATCAGCAAACAATGCCTTTTGTGCTTCGTCTTTTATGTATTTAGGAGAAAGTACAGCATCTGCGACTTTGATCCCTTCTTCGTTTACTTTTCCGTCAGCATTCAATTCCAATAATTCGCCTTTGACTACATCATTTTCTTGAACATCATCTACTTGTTCATAAGAGCCAAAACGTTCGGTATATGATTTAACAGCATTTTCTATCATTTTATCATCTACCTGAATCTCATAATAAGGTACTGATTCTTTTTTAGTCAACTCCACATCAAACTCAGGTGCAATACCAAGGTCGAAAACAAACTCAAAGCTATCTTGCGTATCAAAATCAATCTCTTTCTGTTCCGTTTGGTTTGGAAGCGGTTCGCCTAATAAGCGAATGTCATTTTCACGAATATATCCAAACAGTTTTTCGCCAATTAACTTATTGACCTCTTCCGCTAAAACTGCTTTTCCGTACATTTTTTTTACAAGAGATGTGGGAATATTTCCCGGACGAAATCCCGGAATATTCGCTTTCTGACGGTAAGTCCGAAGTGTTTTGTCCACTTTTTCCTGATAATCGCTTTTTTCAATTTGCAATGTAATCGTTGCATTTACTTCGTCGATGTTTTTTCTTTCAATATTCATCTGTATATTTTCTTAAATAAATCTAAGGCGCGAAGGTAATAAAAAAAGATGTATTACGTATGTAAAATTTATCAATTATTTTAAGTAAAGCGTTATACCATTTAGATATTATTCGCGTTAAATAAAAAACTAAAACAAATTTATGTTCAAACAGATACTTTTTCTTCTTTTTTTCTTCATTTCAACCGGTTCGCATGCTCAGATAAATACCGACCGCGTATTATCAATCGGAAGAAACGCACTCTATTTTGAAGATTATATTCTCTCCATTCAATATTTTAACCAGGTAATCAGGGTAAAGCCCTACATGGCCGAACCGTATTTTTTCAGGGCGGTTGCTAAAATCAATCTGGAAGATTACCAAGGTGCCGAGCAAGACTGCTCATTGGCATTGGAACGGAATCCTTTTTTAGTAAGGGCTTACCACTGCCGGGGAGTCGCCCGGATTAACCAAGGAAAATACAAGGAAGCGGTTGAGGATTTTGATAAAGGGTTGGAATTCGATACAGAAAACAAGACACTGCTGCTCTGTAAAGGCGTTTCCTATTTGCAAAATAAAGAACCGGAAGCGGCCATCGCCGATTTTTCCACAGCTATCGAAAAGCATCCGAAATTCACGGAAGCCTATCTAAACAGAGGACGGGCTTATTTAGAAAAAGAGGATACGTTGCCGGCACTCAATGATTTTGAAAAGGCTCTACAACTGGATAAGTTTAATCCGGATGCGCATGCTTCGCGCGGAATTATTTTTTATCTTCAAAAAAAATACGCAGAAGCGCTCGCCGACTACAATGAAGCGATACGGTTGGAATCCCGTCGTCCCGGATACTATATAAATCGTGGGCTGGTGCGCTATCACTTAAACGACTTGCGGGGTACAATGAGCGACTATGACATTGTTATACAGTTAGATCCGGATAATGCGATGGCTTACTATAACCGTGGATTGTTGCGTGCAGAAGTCGGAGACGTCAACCGGGCAATTGATGATTTTGACCGTGTTATGGAATTTGAGCCGGATAATTACATGGCGTTGTACAACCGGGCTTTGTTAAAAACGAACATCGGCCAGGTTAACGAAGCGATTAAAGACATTAACGAAGTACTGAAGGTGTATCCCGATTTTTATCCGCTTTATTATAGCCGGGCTGAGGCAAAGAAAAAAATGGGAGATACGAAAGGTTCCGAAAGAGATTATGCAACAGCGATGCTCATGGAACGAAATGGGGGGCAAGGACAACAGAATAAACCGGAAAGCAAGAACAAGGACGAAGATAAAACCCGTGAAAAGTCGGATAAAAATATTCGCAAATTCAACCGGTTGGTGGTTGCCGGCAGCGAGGAGGAGGAAAAGCGGATTTCCTACAAAAATGAAATACGCGGAAAGATACAGAATATTAACTTCAATATTGATATAGAACCGATTTTTTTGCTTTCGTACTACAAAAAAGAGACTGAAATTAGAAAAATCCCATACTTCAACCACGAGTTGAATAAGCTGAACAAAAGTGGTGATTTACCGAAGCAAATAGAAATTACGAACTCGGATCCTTCGCTCTCAAAAACGCAGATAGAACAACATTTTGCCTCCATAGAATCATGGACACACAAGATAGAGGCCAATCCAAGTTATCTCTATTTTTTCGCACGTGCAAACGATTTCGGGTTAATACAGGATTACCAGAGTGCCGTAGAAGATTACAACCGGGCGGCTGATGCCAATCCCGATTTTTGGTTTATTTACTTCAATCGTGCAAACATCCGCTATAAAAAAATGGAATACGAAGCCTCGCTGATAAGCAAGGAAGAAGGAATGGACAGCAAACAAGCTCTAATGCCGGACCCCCAGCTTGAATACGGATTGATTCTGAAAGATTACGACAAAACAATACAATTAGCTCCCGGTTTTGGCTTTGCGTGGTTCAACCGCGCCAATGTGCTGGTAGAACAAAAAGACTACCGGAATGCCGTTGCCAACTACACAAAGGCAATAGAATTGGAAAACGATTTTGCCGAAGCCTACTTTAATCGCGGACTGACCTATATTTACCTCGGCGACAATCAGCACGGAATAGCCGACCTGAGCAAGGCGGGCGAACTTGGGATGTATATTGCTTATAATATTATTAAGCGGTTTGGGGGAGAAATAAAATAAGCTCGACTTGCAGATTTTCCAAAGACGGATGATATTAAATCCGTCATATATATAAAATATTAATATCCTGAGTTTTGGATAAGCAGGTGGATTGAAAAGACATATTTTCATAACTCCGGTAAGCAAAGCGCAACCTGAGGAGGAAAAGACAGGACAAGGGACTGGGCAGCCTCAACAATCCGTCATTCCGCGCTTGACGCGGCCCCCCTAAAAACAACACTGATTATTAATAAGTCGCGGATCAAGCCCGCAACCAACGGTCAGCGACTAAGGGAACTAACAACGAAGCGTATTTTCCGACTTTTGAAGACAGCCCCTTGTAAGCTGTTTTTAAGTTGTTTTGCCTTTCAGGCAACGTTGTTTATGGCATTTTAACCTTAGGTCGTTGGCCATAATGTTATGAAAATTAAGCCCATCCGGGCTATCTCCGGCATATCACCTTATCCAAAAATCAGGTTAATAGTAAATATATAAAATATTTCGCCGGATAATCAAAAAAGAAGGAACGAAAATTTTTACTTTTCATTCCTTTCTCCTCCATTTCAAAAAATATCTTACCCACGCAATATAAAAAATACGCAGTTAAGGTTGTTCATTTTTCTCAACTTATGAATTTCACTCCACATTCTCCAGCCATATTTCATACACCATCGGGATATAATCCGCAGCATCCGAAACGAGCCTTCCCTCTAACGTCCAATTGTTTCCATTGCCAAGATTGAACGGCACGATGATTTTACAATGACCGCCGGTACGCATATACCTTACTGCTTCTTGAAATCCGATGCCGAACTGTTTCTTGTTTGGGTTGGAAGAAATGACGAAAAAAGCCGGATTCGGCTGGTATTGAGGAGTATAATCGTATACTATTTTTCCGGAAAGAGTTGTGCCTCTATAGCGGACATACACGCTATATCCAACCGTTGGTGCAACCTGCCTGTCTCCTTGTTTTATCTGATGATAATACAGACCGGAAGATGAATGGAAATAAATTTCCTTTCCCTCTTCCGTTATCCACTCTCCTTCTCCTTCGGGTTTAGCGCGTTCGACTTGAATATTGTTTTTAGCAATATAATTGGTTATTCCTTTTCGTTCTTCTTTCAAACGATCGGCATACGTTTTCCGGGTATCACACGAAGCTGCAATTGTTACGGCTAACAACGAAAAGAAAATTATTTTTAGATACTTAGACATGATAATCTGATTTTTAATGAAACTTCTCTTAACCTCTAATCCTTAAATTTTTAAACCTTAACCCTTTAACGTTTAAACTCCTCTTCTATTATATTTATCTCACAAAAAACCGGAGTTAATGCCGGCACGCAATCTTTGTAACCCGGCATTCCATACGCTAAATACGAAGGAATAATAAATTGACCTTTACCCGAAACTTTCAGAAGCATGATAGCCTCTTCGATCCCGTTCTCTATTTCGTTCTTACCCAGTTGAACTGTTTTAGTCACATTTTTCAATGCTTCACATTCCATATTATCTAACAACGAGCGAATGGAGTAAATGAAAGTTACCCTGTCATTTTTTTCAAAAAAATTGCCCTTCCCTTCGTCTATTATTTTATAGCGTAAACCGGTGGAAGTTTGCTTCATATCCAATTTTAAAGAGTCAATATAATGTTCTATCTCTTCGTTTTGAAACTCTACTCCTTCCTTATTCATAAGCATTAAATACTCGGAAAGCGAATTATCTTCCAATTTATTTGCCGGAATTTGCGGAGCATGTTCACGACACGATGAGAAAGTAGTAGTGAGTAATAAATAATAAGCAATAAGTAACAGGCAATAAGTAATAAGTTTTTTCTTACTTCCTGTCAATTTATAAATTATCACTCTATCAATCATACACTTATAATTTACTGTTTTTCCACTTCCGTTAATAGCATTTCTTTGTATGAAGGCAAAAGGCTTTCAAATTTCTCAACAACCTCTGCCAAAGAAATGTATGACTCTCCGCCGGCAGCATTGAGATGACCGCCTCCGCTAAAATGGCTTGATGCCACTTCATTGACCGGAAATGTGCCCCTCGAACGGAATGACAGCTTTATTTTATCCGAATCTTCCTTGATAAAAACGCTGAAAACAATACCTTCAATGGAAAGCGGAATGTTTACAAAACCTTCCGTGTCTCCAGTCTTATAACGATATCGATTCAACTCGCCCAACGAAAGCGATATAAGAGCAGTTCCATATTCAGGATAGATTTTCATCTTCTCGTTCAGCACATATCCCATCAAACGAAAACGGTCTGACGTGAAATTATTATATACGTTGTTATAAATTTTATCTTTATTTATACCTTTTTTAATCAGCTCGGAAACAATGTTGTATATTTCCGGATTGTTGGAATTAAAGGTAAATGCTCCGGTATCGGTCATCATCCCGGTATAAATACAGGTTGCACACTCCTCACTGATGTCCGTAAAATACCCCATCCGGCAGATCAGGCGGAAAATCATTTCCGCAGTTGATGCTATCTGCGGGTAGGAAATGACGAGGTCGGCAAAATGTCCCGGATCAGGATGGTGATCAACCATCACTTTATAAGCCGGAGAATCGCCTATTGCAGCAGCCATATTTCCAACACGCGATAACGTGTTGAAATCAAGTGCAAAAAGCAAATCAGCTCCGGCAATTACTCCTTCGGCAAAGGCTTGCTTTTCCTGGTGATTGATGATTTTTCCTATACCCGGCATCCACTTCAAACTGTCGGGAAAAGCATTAGGAATAATAATTGTCACCTTCTTTTCTAAAAAGTTCAAAAAATGAGTTAAAGCCAAAGCAGAACCGATAGCGTCTCCATCGGGTGACAAATGTACAACAATCACAATTTCAACCGACTCTTCTATTTTCTTTTTGACTGCCTGAATCTTTTCCTCTGCAATAATTTTTGTTATCATAATTTCGCTTTTAATAAAAAAATCACGCCATTTGCCGGTAAGGCAACTGCGCAAGCATTTCAGCCAACTTATTTACAAACATCTCCAACGGTTTGGACGCTATCATTTTCAGCATCATGTTTAAGTCGGCTTTGACGGTAACTTTTATGCGTGTGTCATTTTCTTCTACCTGTTTGAACTGCATCCAAAGGTTAAATTCTACAGGTGCCTGTTCGGCGGCAAATTTGATTGTTTGAGAAGGAATGCGTTCCACAATTCTTAGTCCGATTTTCCCTACCGGATCTACCGTAAACCGGCAACTATCAGTGTCAAACTCCAAATCTTTTACCTTATCTTGCGGTATTTTTTCCTTGATTTTCTCTATATTATTCAAATCGGACAACAAAGCGAATATTTCGGTTTCGTTACATTCCGCCTTTGTTACTTTACTTTCAAATGTTGTCATATTTCTTTTTTTTAGTAAATGAGTTGACGAGTAAAGGAGAACCTAACTGACTGATTTCTCATTTACCCGTCAATTTGTTTACTTATTTACCCCAGTTAGCAGGATCTTTACTCCATTCCTGCAATATTTCCATTTCGTCATTACCGATAAAATCGGTTTTCAGCAGATGCTCCAACACGGCTCCGTAATTGGAAAGAGTCGTTAACTCAACCTTGGCTGCCTTAAATTGCTCTTTGGCAACAGGAAAACCGTAAGTAAAAATCGCCATCATGCCTAACACCTCACATCCGTCTTTGCGAATGGCTTCTACAGCTTTCAAGCTGCTCCCGCCGGTAGAAATCAAATCTTCGATAACCACTACTTTTTGTCCGGGTTTAAGGTCGCCCTCAATCAGGTTTTCCAACCCGTGGTCTTTTGCCGAGGAACGGATATATACAAAAGGCAATCCGAGTTCGTCGGCAACCATTGCCCCTTGCGCAATTGCTCCGGTAGCTACGCCGGCAATTACATCTACATCGTCATATTTTTCCTTTATGAGACGGACAAGTTCAATTTTGATAAAAGTACGAAGTTGAGGATAGGATAATGTTTTGCGGTTATCGCAATATATAGGTGATTTCCAGCCGGAAGCCCACGTAAACGGGTTTGACGGTTGTACTTTAACGGCTTTGATTTTCAATAACTTTTCTGCTACAATGTTTTCTAATGTCTTCATCTTTGTTTTCTCATTTTAGTATTCGCCCACAAAATTACACAATGCTTTGATATTTCCTTTACTTTTAAAGAGAGATTTTTTGTGTTTCTTGGCATTTATTGTATTTTTGCAATATCAGAGCATTATCTGAAAACTAATTTAATGTAATACTTAGGGAATTATGATAACAACAGAGACATACTTTCTTTGTCTCTAAAATTTAAATAAATTCATATCCCCCAATATAACATTACGTAAATAGGGATTTTTAGTTCTGTAACTTGACAGTGTGATATTATTAATGTTGTTTGCACGAAACTTACAACCATAATGAGAAAAAATAAAATTGCTTGATAAACGCACTAAATTAAAATGCTTTTGCCAAAATATCCGGAGATGCAATGAAGGATGTGGGAATGCGGGATGTAATTGTGCATCATTTATTTTGACTTGGAAGCCGGCAAAGTGTTTGACGCATTACAAGAAGAAATTCCCGGTTTGCTTAATGTTATAATAAAAATGAGACAAGAATTATTATGAGATATTTTTTGTTTTTACTTTCTGTAATTTTTTTTCCATATTGGGCGTTTTCACAAACCCCTTTGGAGAAATTCATCTCTGCCGGCAACTTATCCTCGGCTGCGGTAAGCGTGCTGATTTGCGATGTGCAAACCGGTGAAAAACTGGTAGAACACAACGCTAATGTAAACCGGAATCCGGCATCGCTGACCAAACTGCTGACTACGGCTACGGCAATAGAATTACTCACAGACACTTTCAGGTTTCAAACACGGATTGAGTATGACGGAATAATTACCAAAGACTCTGTCTTGAACGGAAATATTTACATCGTGGGTGGTGGGGACCCGACATTGGAGTCTTTACACCGCACAACGCCCAATAATTTTTATGTCAAAAGTGCAGAAGCAATCCAAAATCTCGGCATACAGCGAATAAACGGGCGAGTAATAGGCGATGCGACACTGTTTCAAGAGCACGGTTCGCCTTTCCAGTGGCTGGTTGAAGATATCGGCAGTTACTACGCACCTACGCCATCGGCCCTTTCGGTGCACGATAATATGCTTCATCTGACGTTGCTGGCAGATAGTTCTTCCGTCAAATTGACAAAAATACAGCCTTCAACGAACCGGCTTCTGCCCGAAATGAATTTCAAGGTATCCGGCACGGACGAACTCTCGTGGCGGATTTCCAAAACGGACTTTTCGTGGCAACCTGTTTTTCGCGGAACGATGCCTGCTGACAAGCAATTAAAAATCCAGACGGAGATACCCGAACCGGCCCTTTTTGTTGCCGATTCGCTGGCTAATCTCTTACGCCTAATCGGCATTCTGGTCGATTCGTCGAGTGCTACGGTGCGGATGATGTATAACAATACTTTCGACAGCACGCGTGTATCGTTTTATACTTACTACTCCGACCCGCTGAAAAACATTATAAGATCGACTAACCACCGGAGTATTAATCTCTACGCCGAAAACATATTCAATTATTTAGCTCTGCAAAAATATAGCATCGCATCTACTCATACGGCTGCCGGTGTTGTTTCTTCCTACTGGAAAGAGAAAGGCTTGCCTTCGAAACATATTTTCCAGTCGGACGGTTCGGGACTTTCGATGAAAAACGCCATTAACGCCGATTTTTTCGTTCATTTGTTGATTTATATGAAAAAGAGGGCTGAGCATCAACATTCGTTCCTCTCCTCCCTGCCTACTGCCGGCGTGAACGGAACGGTTGCCTCGTTCCTGAAAGGAACCAACCTTTCGGGAAAAGCATACGTCAAAAGCGGCAGTATGGAACGTGTCCAAAATTACAGCGGATATATTCACCACAAAAACAAATGGTACGCCTTTTGTATAATGGTTAATAACTATGAAGGCGAGCGGTCAGTGGTAAAGAAACAGGTAGAAACGTTGCTTAATAGGGTGTTTCAGTAAATGACTTGAACCGCGATTTTCATAAGGTTTACAAGATTGCCAAGATAAAAATCCTGCGAACCTGAGTTTTGGGCTTGAAAAGCCAGTCCCTTATCCAAAACTC
>QMCD01002279.1_pt1 | contig 10795 bp, 8 predicted proteins | sample 1821841 | NCBI WGS metagenome assembly QMCD01 (sample SAMN01991225, study PRJNA193472) | Termite gut metagenome, whole genome shotgun sequencing project. | isolation source: worker | host: Macrotermes natalensis | reverse complement strand
TCGCGGCGACTGTAACGGATATCACTGTCGGCCCGATAATAACGCGCTTCGAGCTTAGCCCCGCGCTGGGCGTGCGCGTAAACCGCATAACGAACCTTTCAGACGATATCGCTTTGCGCCTCGCGGCGCACAGAGTGCGCATCGAAGCGCCGATTCCGGGGAAATCCGCCATAGGCATAGAGATTCCAAATAAGGAAAAGGCCTCCGTATTCCTGCGTGAAATCATCGAATCGCGGGATTTCCAACAGGGCGAGTCGAAGCTCACAGTCGCGCTCGGCAAGGATATCGCCGGGAAGGTGCAGGTTGCCGACCTTGCGAAGATGCCGCATCTGCTGATCGCGGGGCAAACGGGCGCGGGCAAGTCCGTGTGCATCAACGATATAATATTCAGCTTGGTCTATAAATCCTCGCCCGATGAAGTACGCATGATCCTCATCGACCCGAAGGTCGTCGAATTCCAGGTTTACGAAACGCTGCCGCACCTGCTCGTGCCTGTCGTAACCGACCCATCCAAGGCGGCGGGCGCGCTGAAATGGGCCGTGCAGGAGATGGTGCGCCGCTATCAGGCTTTCGCGAAGCTCGGCGCGCGGGACTTGGCGCGCTACAACGAATTGACAATGAAAAACGGCGAGGAGCGCACGCCGCAAATCGTCATCATCATAGACGAGCTGGCCGACCTCATGATGGTCGCGCCGGACGATGTTGAGGACGGCATCTGCCGCTTGGCGCAGATGGGGCGCGCGGCGGGGCTGCATCTCGTCGTGGCGACGCAGCGGCCCTCGGCGGACGTAATAACGGGGCTGATCAAGGCGAACATCCCCTCGCGCATAGCCCTTGCCGTCGCCTCGGCTGTGGATTCGCGTATCATCCTCGACCAGGGCGGCGCGGAAAAGCTTTTGGGCCGAGGCGATATGCTCTTCCATCCGAGCGGTACGAGCAAGCCCGTGCGCGCTCAGTGCGCGTGGGTTTCAGATCAAGAGGCGGAGGCTTTGCGCGCGTTCTTCCAGCAAAACGCTATGCAGGCCCAATTCGACGAAGCGATTACGCAGTCCATCGCAAGCGGAGCCAGCGCCGCGTCCGGCGAAGAGGGCGAGGGCGTCTCCTTCGAAGACGAGCTTTTGCCCAAGGCCGCCGAGATAGCTATCGACGGCGGGCAAATATCCACGTCGATGTTACAGCGCCGCCTGCGCATCGGGTATTCGCGCGCGGGCAGATTGGTTGATATCTTGGAGGATATGGGCGTAATCTCCGCCGCGGAGGGTTCCAAGCCGCGCAAGGTGCTTATGACGCGCTATCAGGTCGAACAGCTGTTCGGCCCGGGCGACATACCAGCGAGCGCGTATGACGATAGTTTTGAAGGGTAGAAAACAATATTATGGTAACAACCTGTAGGGGCGAACTGTGTTCGCCCGCGACCCAAAATACGACCCAAAATACGACCCAAAATACGACCCAAAATACGACCCAAAATTGTAGGGGCGATTATCAATCGCCCGCCGTTTACACAAGACATACGGTATTCCACGGGCGAACACAGTTCGCCCCTACAAGGATTAGCGCATGATTGACGTTAAATTACGCACAGTCGGCGTCGTATCGCTCGGCTGCGCAAAAAACAGGGTGGATACCGAGCGCATGCTTGCCATGTTGACGGCGGTTGGCTTCCTAATAACCCACGACCCGGCGAACGCGGACGTTCTTATTGTAAACACCTGCGGCTTCATCGAGCCGGCAAAGCAGGAGTCGATCGATACGATTTTGGAGATGGCGGAGTATAAGCGCAATCGCTGCAAGGTACTCGCCGTTACGGGCTGTCTGTCCGAGCGCTACAGGGGCGAGTTGAAAACCGAGCTGCCGGAGGTCGATATATTCCTCGGCGTAAACGAATACGACAAGCTCGTACCGCTTTTGATGGAGTTTAGCGGCGCAGAAGAGCATATACATAACTATCGTAAAAAGGACGCGCTTGGCCGCGTTTTGACTACGCCCGCGCATACGGCGTATTTGCGCATAGCGGACGGCTGCGACAATCGATGCAGCTATTGCGCGATTCCTAATATACGCGGGGCGTACCGCTCCGAGCCGATGGAGCGCCTATTGGATGAAGCGCGCGCCCTTGCCGAGGGCGGCGTAAAGGAGCTTATTCTAATCGCGCAGGACACGACGCGCTACGGTCAGGCCACGAGCGATAACCTGCCGGAGCTTATAAGGCGGCTTAGCGATATCGGCGGTATAGAATGGCTGCGGCTAATGTACGCCTATCCCGATACGGTTTCGGACGAGCTGATCGAGACGCTGCTTTATACGCCGAAGGTTCTGCATTATCTCGACCTGCCGATCCAGCACGCGGACGACGAATTGCTTTTACGCATGAACCGCCGGGGGACGAGCGCCGATATTGCCTCGATCATAAAGAAATTGCGCGCGGGCGATCCGGATTTCATCCTGCGCACGAGCCTTATTACAGGGTTTCCGGGCGAAACGGAGGAGAGCTTCAAGCGCTTGATACGTTTCCTGAGCGAAAACGAATTCGACCATGTCGGCGCGTTCGCTTATTCCGAGGAGGAGGGCACGCCCGCCGCCTCGTTTGGAGGCAAAGTGAGCGTGGACGTGAAAAAGGAGCGGCTGAACCGGCTTATGAGCCGCGTACGCGCGGCTTCAAGGCGGCGCAAGAAAAAGCGCATTGGCAAAACGTATAACGTACTAGTCGAGCGCGAGGAGTCAGGCGTATATATTGGCCGTTCCTATGCCGAAGCGCCGGATACCGACGGCGAAATTTATATTACTTCCGAGCAGCCTCTTCCCATCGGCTCTTTTGCGCCCATAAAGCTTTTGCGCATGGGCAACTACGATTTTTGGGGTGAAACGATTTGAATCTGCCGAATAAGCTTACGCTTATACGCATTCTCGCCGCGCCGCTGTTCGTCGCGTGCTTTTATACGGGCTGGCCTAGCGCAAACTATATCGCCGCCGGGATATTCATTCTGGCCTTCATAACGGATATCTTCGACGGCTACTTGGCCCGCAAGCACAATATTGTCACGAATTTCGGTAAGATGGCCGACCCTATCGCGGATAAGCTTTTGGTTGTCTCCGCGCTCGTGATGCTCGTCGATAGGGCAATGCTGCATCCCGTCATAGCGATTATCATAATCTCGCGCGAGCTAATTATAAGCGGCCTGCGCACGATGACTGCCGCAAAGGGGAGTGTCCTCGCCGCGAATATTCTCGGCAAGCTCAAAACGATCTCACAGGTTATCGCGATATCGATGCTTTTGCTCGGCAATCCCGTCTTCGGCCTCTTGGGTATTCCTATGGATACGATTTTCGTCTGGATAGCGCTTATTATGACGGTATGGTCGGGCGTGGATTATTTCCGGCACAATTTAGGGGCGATTGATTTTAAGTAATTATCGATTAAAGTGAATTAATGTAGGGGCGAACTGCGTTCGCCCGTGACATACCACAAGGTTCGTTGGAACAGCGGGCGAACACAGTTCGCCCCTACAATATCATTAATACTGACGAGGTGAAGCTCATGTCCACAAAGGAAGAAGCCGAAAAGCTGTATAAAAGCGTCAATACGTTCATGTTGTCCTGTGTCGGCGAGGACGGATACCCTATGACAAAGGCGGTCGTTCCCGGAAAGTACCGCGAATCGCTCAAAGAAATGTACTTCTGCACCAACACGTCCTCGCGCTATGCCGCCGCGATTGCGCAAAATCCAAAAGCCTGCGTATATTTCTATACTCGAACGTTGCTCTGGAGGGGCTGCATGCTCAAGGGCGATATGGAGATCGTTTCGGATATGGCAATAAAAGAAAGATACTGGGAGAAGCAGTTCGCGAACGCCTATCCCGAAAAAAGCTATACCGACCCGGACTATTGCGTATTGAAGTTCACGCCGGTTTCCGGGCGCTTTTATTCGATGTACAAGCCCGTGGATTTTGAAACAACCCCGTTGTAGGGACACGATATATCGTGTCCGTAACCCTAAAACCGCGCATTCATGATTCTCACGGACGCCATATATGGCGTCCCTACAGCAATGAGAGGAGAACAATCAATGACAGCGGAAATCATATCCGTCGGCACCGAGCTTTTATTGGGCCAAATACTTAATTCCGACGCGCAGTACCTCGCGCGGGAGCTTTCGGCGTACGGCTATAACCTCTACTACCAGGTTACCGTCGGGGACAATATGGACAGGCTTTGTCAGTGCCTGAAAACTGCGCTTGGCCGCAGCGACGTCGTGCTGCTTTCAGGCGGCCTCGGCCCCACGGAGGACGATATGACAAAGGAGGCGGTATCGGCGGTATTCGGCCTCGAAATGGAGCTGGACGAAGCTTCAAAGAGCGAAATCCAGTGTTTCTTTGCGGCCAGGAACCGCGAGATGACGCCCAACAACCTCCGCCAGGCGATGTTCCCGAAGGGCAGCATTGTTTTGCCGAACGCGCGGGGCACCGCCCCCGGCTGTATCGTCGAAAAGGACGGCAAGGCCGCGATTGTGCTTCCCGGGCCGCCGCACGAATTGATCGACATGTTTGACAGGCACGCGCGCGGGTATTTGGCGAAAAAGAGCGACGCGAAGATCGTCTCGCGCGTACTGCGCATATTCGGCATGGGCGAGTCGTCCGTCGAGCACCGCGTACGCGACTTGATGGACGGCGCGAACCCGACGCTGGCTCCCTACGCCTCGGTCGGCGAGGTAACGCTTAGGCTGACGGCGAAGGTCGGGGCCGGTGAAAGCGCCGGCGCGCTCTTGGATCCGCTTACGGACGAAGTTATCAGCCGCTTGGGAGACCTCGTATACACGACGGCAAACGAAAAGCTGGAGGAACTGGCCGTACGCTTGCTAAAAGAAAACGCAAAGACGCTCGCGCTGGCCGAAAGCTGTACGGGCGGGCTCGTCGCCGAGAAAATCACAGACGTTCCAGGCGCGTCGGAGGTATTGCTTGAAGGCGTCGTCGCGTATTCCAACGCGGCGAAAATGCGCCGACTGGGCGTAAATGAAGCGACGCTCGAACAGTTCGGCGCGGTAAGCGAACAGACGGCGAGTGAAATGGCCGAGGGCGCAAAAAACAGCTCCGGCGCGGATTATGGACTCTCGCTGACGGGTATTGCCGGGCCCGGCGGCGGAACCGCCGAAAAGCCTGTGGGGCTAGTATATATTGCACTAGCGGGCGGAGGCGAAACATTCGTAAAAAAACTTCGATTGGGCGGCGACCGCGCACGTATTCGCACGATGAGCGCGCTGTACGCGCTGGATCTGCTTAGGCGCAGGCTTTGTTCTCTTCCATTGGAAACGGACAAATGATATAATACATCAAAATGTGACAACAATTTATATATTAGGCAGGAGGAACGCATATGGCCACGACACCGACCAAAAAAGCGATGCCGTCCGGCGGCGACGACAAGTCCAAGGCGCTGGAAATGGCGCTCGCGCATATCGAAAAGCAGTTCGGCAAGGGCGCGATCATGAAATTGGGCGGGAAGAGCGCCGAAAGCATCCCCGTCATATCGACGGGCTGCATCGAGCTCGATTTGGCGCTAGGCGTTGGGGGCATACCGCGCGGGCGCATAGTCGAGATATATGGCCCCGAATCCTCCGGTAAGACGACGCTGGCGCTGCACGTCATCGCGCAGGCACAGAAGATGGGCGGTACCGCCGCCTTTGTAGACGCGGAGCACGCGCTCGACCCGATCTACGCGCGCGCGCTGGGCGTAAATATCGACGAATTGTACGTTTCACAGCCGGACAACGGCGAGCAGGCGCTCGAAATCGCGGACGCGCTCGTACGCTCCGGCGCTGTGGACGTTATCGTTATAGACTCCGTCGCCGCGCTCGTACCAAAGGCCGAAATAGACGGCGATATGGGCGACGCGCACGTCGGCTTACAGGCGAGGCTGATGTCGCAGGCGCTGCGCAAGCTCGCTGGCATAATCAGCAAATCCAACACGGCCACGATCTTCATCAACCAATTGCGCGACAAGGTCGGCATCTCCTACGGCAGCCCGGAGACGACCACGGGCGGCAAGGCGCTGAAATTCTACGCGACGATCCGCATGGACGTGCGCCGTACGGAGACGCTCAAATCCGGCAACGACGCCGTCGGCAACCGCACGAAGGTCAAGATCGTAAAGAATAAGGTCGCCCCGCCGTTCAAGATCGCCATGTTCGATATCCTCTACGGCGAGGGCATCTCAAAAGAGGGCAGCATATTAGACCTAGCTGTTGAAAAGAAGCTTATCTCGAAATCCGGATCTTGGTATACCTACGGCGATATCCGCATCGGCCAGGGCCGCGAAAACGCGCGGCAATTCTTAAAGGACAACCCCGAAGCCGCCCAAAAGCTCGAAGAAGAGCTTCGCGCCATGGGGCCGAGCGACGCGGCGGATAAGCCCGGCGCTGCCGCCGCGGACGACGAAATTCCGCTGCCGGAGGAGTAGGTTTACAACGAAATTATAAAAATACATTTTGCTTCGACATTGTAAGCGAAGATAATGTTTGAGCAGGCGATTTTTTGAGGAGAGAAAATATGTCGGAAGAGAACAAAAGCGAAACCTTGAAGAGCTTCAAAGAGGAATTTAACATAATCAAAGGCGAATACGAGAATAGCGTACTCATCAAGCTTCTCGATAGCTTGAAGACGAAAGCGGATAGCCGTCCGCTTGTCTTATATGGAGCGGCTAAAATGGGAAAAACTGTTCTTGCCGCGTGTAGGGAACGCGGCGTCGCGGTTTCGGCTTTTTGCGACCGCTCGAAGCATGGCGATATGGACGGCGTCGATATTATCTCTCCGTCGGTTTTGTGCGAAGAATATAAGGGCGCGTTTGTTATTATTACTTCCTTTGCGTATCAAAACGAGATACTCAAAGACCTTCTGGAGCATGGTTTCTCTCGCGAGCAAATAATTCTGCTCCCAAAGGAAGCGAACCGAAATCTTACGATCGGCGAGTTCGAAAAGCACTTGCCCGGATACGAATGGGCATATGATTTCTTTTTGGACGAGGCTTCCAAGCAATTGGTAATCGATAAAATCCGTTTGGTATTGTGTAATAAACCGCTTCAGCCCAATATATCCGGCGACGAATATTTGAGCAGCGAGTTCATATCGCTCAATAATGATGAAATAATAGTAGACGGGGGCGCGTACACGGGCGATACGGCAAAAGAATTCCTGAAGGCGGCTGACGGCAACGCGGTGCATATATATTCATTCGAGCCGGATAAAGAGAACTGTGCAAAAGCCTTACGCCAATTTGCGGGCGAGTCCCGCGTTACCGTCGTACAGAAAGGCCTCTGGAGCATGGAGGCGGAACTGTCCTTTATCTCGCACCCATTGAATCCGGCAGGCTCCTCGTTTGTATTAGGTTCCAGCGAGAACGTCTATACCGTTCCGGTGACATCTTTGGACGCGTACTTCAAAGGCATGCCAACGAATAGATGGCCCACATTTATTAAAATGGATATCGAGGGCGCGGAGCGCGAGGCGCTACTGGGCGCGGCGGAGGTTATAAAAGCGCGCAAGCCAAAGCTCGCCATATGCGCATATCACAAGACCGAGGACGTCTACGAATTGCCGCAAGCAATATTGAGCATCCGCGGCGACTATAGATTCGCTCTAAGACAATATGAACACGGCGATTGTGAAACGGTGCTTTACGCAGTATGAAGAAAAGCTATATTTAGACAACAGGAGTCAAGCTATGACCAAAAAACATCTACAAAGCCTAACGGGCAGCCTCCAACAACTAGCCTATGCCCGCCCCATATTGCATCAGCAAGGCCGTTCAAGCGGCATGCTTGCCTACGAGATAAAAAACGGCCCCTTGTATTTCAGCGCGATGGCCGATAAATGCATGGATATCGCGGAGTGTTCCTATAAGGGCGTCAACCTGAGCTTTCTCGCGAAGCCCGGGCTAATAGGCCGCACGGCCGATATCAGCGGCGAGGATTCGCGGCGCAGCATCATGGGAGGCCTGCTCTTTACGTGCGGGAGCGCGAGTATCGGCCAGCCGTGTATCGACGACGGCGCGGCGTACCCCTTGCACGGGCGCATGCGCGTAGCGCCCGCCGAGCATGTCTCGTCGGACGCCTTCTGGGACGGGGATAAATATACGCTGCGCCTTAGCGGCGAGATGCGAGAAGCCGCGCTTTTCGGCGAAAATATCGTCTTGCGCCGCAGTATCCAAACGGTTTACGGCGAAAAGAGCTTTACTATTGAAGATACGGTTGAGAACCAAGCTTTCCGCGACGAGCCGCTGATGCTGCTGTATCATTTCAACTTCGGCTATCCTCTGCTCGCGCCGGGCGCGGAGGTCGTACTGCCTTCAAATGCCGCGCGCCTGCTCGATGTTATCGGCGGCGAACGCGATTGGCGCGCGGTATCCAAGGCTGAAATCGGCTGGAACCGCGTAACGCCGCCAGTGGACAACCTGCCGGAACAGGTTTTCGACCACGCGCTTTTAACAAACGAGCGCGGCCAAACGTTCGCGGCTATCGTAAACGACGACTTGGGCCTTGGGGTGCGCATAGCGTTCGAAAAAGCCGCCTTGCCCCACTTCTTCCAGTGGAAGAGCATGGCCTCCGGCGATTACGCCCTTGGGCTTGAGCCCGCGAACGCGAGCGTCATAGGTAGGGCGTACCAAAAGGCGCACGGCGGCTTGCCAAAACTCGCCCCCTTCGAAAAGAAAACGTTCGCGTTTACCATAACGATCCTCGACGGTAAGGACGAGCTGCGCGCCGCTCGGGAAGAGGCCGGTCTTACGCCGTAAAATCATACGGCGTCGATTGATAGACGTAGTAATTGAGCCAGTTGGTATACAAAAGATTTCCATGAGCGCGCCAGCGTAATATCGGCGCGTTTTTTGGATCGTCGTCCGGGTAATAGTGCTTTGGCGGCGCTATTGTCAGGCCCTTGTCCAGGTCGCGGCGATATTCGCGCTCTAGCGTCAGCGCGTCGTATTCCGGATGCCCCGTGACGAAAATCTGCTTTCCGCCGCCGGCGATCGCGGCGAATACGCCGGCCTCGTCGGAGGTTGCGATCAGTTCAACCTCATCATGGGAGCGAAGGTCGTCTTCGATTATCTCCGTATGGCGCGAATGCGGCGCGGGGAAGCGCTCGTCAAAGCCGCGCAGCAGCGGGACGTGCGCCTTTGTCTGACGATGCTCGAAGACGCCGAACATCTTCTCGGAGAGCGCGCGCTTGCGTACGCCGTAATGATGATAGAGCGCGGCTTGCGCGGCCCAGCAGATATGCAGCGTCGAATGCACGTTAGTGCGCGTCCAGTCCAATATCTCGGTCAATTCGCTCCAATAGTCCACATCATCGAATTCCATATGCTCGATAGGCGCGCCCGTGATTATCATGCCGTCGAAGCGGTCGCCGCGCACGGCGTCGAAGGTCGTATAGAAAGAGAGCAGATGTTCGCCGGCCACATTTTGCGGCTGATAGCTCGCGGTTTGCATGAGCGTTATCTCAATCTGCAAGGGCGTGTTGGATAGGCACCTGAGCAGCTGCGTCTCGGTCGTAATCTTATCGGGCATCAGGTTCAGCAGCAGCAGCTGTAATGGCCGGATATCCTGATGGATGGCGCGGTACTGCGGCATAACGAAGATATTTTCGTTTTCCAAAACGGAGCGCGCCGGTAGGGTATCGGGAATTTTTATGGGCATAATTTCTCCTGAATAACGATTCTTTAGAGCGGACGCGCAATGCGCGCCCCTACAGGATTAGAATCAGCCTTTAAACGCCTGTTCTAAATCCTCGATTATGTCGTCGATATGCTCTGTACCGATGGAGAGCCGGATCGTATTCGGCTTTATACCGGAGGCGAGCAATTCGCTTTCGTTCATCTGCGAATGCGTCGTGGAAGCGGGGTGGATCACGAGGGATTTTACGTCCGCCACGTTTGCCAATAGCGAGAACAGCTTCAAACGGTCGATAAACGCCTTTGCTTCATCTGCGCCGCCCTTTATCTCGAATGTGAATATCGAGCCCGCGCCGTTCGGGAAGTATTTTAGGTACAGGCGATGGTCGCTGTGTTCGGGCAAGCTGGGATGGTTTACTTTCTCAACGAGCGGGTGCTTGGAGAGATAGTTTACGACCTTCAGAGCGTTTTCGACGTGCCGTTCTACGCGAAGGGACAGCGTTTCCAGCCCCTGAAGGAACAGGAACGAATGAAAGGGGGAGAGTACGGCCCCGGTATCCCTCATAAGCGTCGTGCGTATCTTTACGATATACGCGAGACTGCCCGCGGCCTCTGTAAATACCGCGCCGTGGTAGCTGGGATTGGGCTTTGTCAGCCCTGGGAACTTATCGTTTTGCGTCCAATCGAACTTCCCGCTGTCGACAATTACGCCGCCGAGGGACGTGCCATGCCCGCCGATAAACTTCGTAGCCGAGTGCACGACGACGTCCGCGCCGTATTCAATGGGACGTAGAAGATAGGGCGTGGCGAAGGTATTATCCACGATCAGCGGTATGCCGTGCTTATGGGCGATATCTGCGGCGGCCTGTATATCGATTATTGAAGAATTGGGATTGCCGAGGCTTTCGACAAAGACAGCCTTCGTATTGGGGCGGATGGCCGCTTCGAAGTTTTTCGCCTCGCCGCCGTCTGTAAACGTGGCTGTAATGCCGCAGTCCTCAAGCGTATGGGCGAAAAGGTTGTATGTACCGCCGTAGATATTCTTGTCGGATACGATATGATCGCCGGCTTTGGCTATGTTTTGTATCGCGTACGTAATAGCCGCCGCGCCGGAAGCCGTGGCGAGCGCCGCGAAAAC
>QMCD01002277.1_pt1 | contig 10799 bp, 7 predicted proteins | sample 1821841 | NCBI WGS metagenome assembly QMCD01 (sample SAMN01991225, study PRJNA193472) | Termite gut metagenome, whole genome shotgun sequencing project. | isolation source: worker | host: Macrotermes natalensis | reverse complement strand
TTTCATCGCTTCCACGCTGACTTCGCCGGTTAACGATTTGTTTAATTCGCCGATGACGAGATTTTTAATTTGATTTTCATCTCTCAAAATAGTGAAATAAACCACAGCGGAAACCGTGATAAATAAGGCAAACAGCGTGCCAAACAGCCACAAAATATAGTTTCGTAAACGTCTCATTATTTCATTTTCAAAAAAGAAATTTCTTTATCCGTCAACATTCGGTAACGCCCGCGTGGCAAGTCTTTCTTCGTCAATTCGGCAAACAAAACACGGTCTAATTTCACCACTTTGTAATCAAATTTATCAAAAATCCGTCGCACCACACGATTCATACCGGAATGTAATTGAATCCCGACTTCATCTTTAGTGTCCATAATCAGATTGATTTCGTCCACGTGCACAAATCCGTCTTCCAACTCAACACCTTTGGAAATGCTTTGCAAATCGGCTTTTGTGATGTTTTTATCCAATGTAACATGATAAATTTTTCGTGCGCCATGCGAAGGATGCGTCAGTTTCTTTGCCATTTCGCCGTCATTGGTAAACAGCAAAACACCTGTCGTTTGGCGGTCTAACCGGCCTACGGGATAAATCCGTTCTTTGCACGCACCCTTGATAAGTTCCATCACGGTTTTGCGCTCTTGCGGATCGTCCGTAGTCGTGATGTAATCTTTGGGCTTATTCATCAATAAATAAACTTTCTTCTGCGAGGTCAAGGTTTCTCCGCCAAATTCCACTTTGTCGTCGGGCATCACACGTGTGCCGAGTTGCGTGCAGATCAAGCCATTGATGCGAATGACGCCGCTTTCGATGAGCGTGTCCGCCTCGCGCCGAGAGCAAATACCGGCATTGGCGATATATTTATTCAAACGAATGCCCTCTTCTCCGGATTTTTTTTGCGCCGTTCGTTTTACAGGCTTTGCACCAAAACTTTTCTTTTCTCTGCTGAATTTAGGCTTTTCCTCTTGACTGAATTTAGTTCTTTCCCCACTAAATTCAGGTTTATCTTTGCTGAATTTAGTTCTTTCCCCACTGAATTTAGGTTTATCTTTGCTAAACGTGGACTTCTCCCTATTAAATTTAGGCTTTTCAGACGATTTTGACGATGTTGGTTTTTTATACATAATGAAATTTTTTGCAAAAATACAATAAATTTTGTAACTTTTTGTTAAAAAAAACGTCTTATATTAAAAAAAAGTCTTAACTTTGCATAAAAATTCATCTAAAAATACAAAAAAAATTATGAAAACATTACGTAGAAGCCTTGCCAATCGCATGATTGGGGGAGTTTGTGGCGGTATCGCCGAATATTTTGGTTTAGACCCGGTTCTGATTCGGTTGCTTTTTGTAATATTGGCATTCTTCGGAGGCGGTGGTATTATACTCTATATTATCATGTGGATTATCATGCCGGAACGCACGAAAAATGATAATATTCAAGATGCCGAAGTGGTTTCGGAAGAGGAAAAAAAAACTGAAAACGTAAACAAACAAAGGGTTGAAGACGATGAAAATCAACGTCGTGCATCAGGTTGGTTTGGCTATGTGCTAATCCTGCTTGGACTTCTATTTTTCTTCAAAACGTTTGGCTGGCTGCATTTTTCGTGGTGTGGCGTGTTGCATTTTTGGCCGGTTATTCTGGTATTTTTAGGTATTGCCATTATTCCGATGCGGCGATGGTTGAAAGCCGTGTTAATGGCGTTGTCTGTGATTGTCATGCTGGCAGTGGTTTATACGTCCAATTCAAATGAATATTTTCCGTGCCGAACAAAAGACGTATCCATTGGCGTTTCTCGCAATACATTAACTATGAATGTAAAGCGAGATGGATCTCATGCGAAATTAAAGATTGATGCCGGTGCTTGCGAATTGGAACTCTCCGAAGCCACCGAAGAATTGGCCGAACTTTCCATGAATGGCCTTAAACCGCAAGTGATTGCTTTAACGGACGATGAAAAACAACACAGCAAAATCAAACTTACCGATGATTATCTGAAATCCCGTGTGAATCTGGCGTTGAACGCAAATCCGGTTTGGGACTTGGAACTCAATATGGGCGTAACCGATGTAAATTTGGATTTGTCGGCGTTCAAAGTAAAAGAAGTCGAAATCAACAGCGGAGCAACCGATATTGATTTGAAATTGGGCGAAAAACAGCCTAAAACCAAGGTTTCTATTCAAGTCGGCGCATCGAACATTATCATTCGAATTCCTAAAGATGCCGCCTGTAAAGTGGATTCCGAAGGATTCTTACTCAGCAAAACCATGACCGGTTTTTATAAACAAGGAAAAGACTACCAAACGGGAAATTTTTCAACCGCTAAACAAATCATAGAGATTGAGTTAGAGGGCGCTATTTCGGATTTTGAAGTGGTTCGTTATTAAAAGAACTATTTTTGTTGAAAAAAATGTAAAAAAACAAGTTGTTTTTTTCAAAAAAAAATCGTATCTTTGCAGAAACTAAATTGTGATAGACATGCGATTTTTTAAGTCGTTGATAATCTTTTTATTCCTTTTTTTGTTGAGTGAAGGATACGCTCAACGGGCTTTTAATTTTGGTACTAACTATAATCGGTGCGCAGGAACTACATTTTCAACGTCCGGTTTTGATTTTATAACCACTATTCCCGGTCTAGTTGTTGACGGCTGGTACAATTCTTCAGGATTGAAAATTGCCGGTGGGTATTCTGTATCCATCAGTATTCCGGCCTCCGGTACGGTTACTATTTATCTTCGATCATCGGCCGGTGGCGTTAATTATTCAGATCCGCTTACCATAACAGCCATTGAAAAGCCACGTATAACGGTTCCGCCCACGCAAACCGTTTGTGAAGACGCCGCCGTTACGCTTGCTGTAAGTTCTTCAAACAGTGTTGATTTTATAGAATGGGCGGACATGACAACAGGAACGACATTTAGCAACGGTGCTTCAACAGGCCCATTAAAAGAAACGACAACATATTCGGTTAGAGCGTTTAATAATAGCTGTGATGATGTTGTTAGAGAGACGCTTATGGTCATGGTTGACAAAAAACCGGATACAGTCGGATTGGGCATAAACCCAGGGCCATTTCACATGAGACTTTGTTCGGGCTGCCCCGGAAATTTAGATGCGTATGTGGAATATCTCGGAAATCCGGATATAATAAACGTGTTGCCTATTCAATGGACGAAGAACGGATCCCCTGTTTCTCCGGATGTGGCTGCTCCGGCGAGTGGTGCATCGGCGGATTACTACTATGCAACAGTCTCCGGACAATTGCTTAGAACCAATATGTGTGAACAAAGAGGCGTTCGGATCAATAAAACAATTATGGTTGAGGTTTCTGCTTCAACCGATGCAGATTGTAGTTTTGTGGCAAAATGGAACGAAACCGGAGGAACGAATTTGGGTGGTTTCGCATGTATGGACCATTTGTTCTATGTTAAAAATCCTCAACCGCAAGGCTATAAGGTTACCAATATCAGTGCAGTTTCGGCAAAAGGCTATGAGATTGATATACAATCAAGCTTATCCGACGAAATGGTTTATTTCAAGTACTTTCCGAAAGATGCTGATAACATTAGTATTACCGTAACCTACACGAATGAATGTAATGAAAGTAAAACCGAGACCTATTCCACCGGACTGGCTTTTTTACTTAACGCTGATACATATCCTCAGGTTGACGTTTCTTATTGCAAAGGAGATACATTGCAAATGGAATTTTATGCTATTGCAAAGGAGTTATATTATGACAATATAGATTTCTCCGGTGGTGCATCGGCAGATTTTCATTATAGAGGCAGAAACGTAATCGGCGGAGGTACGCGTGAAATATACTATTCTTACAAAGATGTTGTTTATGATTGGAATTCCTCCGACAATTTTATAGCAACGGTCTCTTATACCTATTGCGACATACCAAAAACACATACGATATTCGTAGAACCGCATATCAATTACAGGTACTGTTATCCGGAAGTTGAGATGAAATTTCAGGAATGCAAAGGGGATACCAACTATATTTCGGTTCACGAAGAGCGATGGCCGGTGGCTTATATTAAATCCCTAAAATGGATGTTTCCGGAAGGTGTTCAGCCGTTTGAAGAATATGACCTTGATTCGTTCGTGGGAGGAAGAAATTATAAATTGAAAATAATTTCTTATACAGGGACCCCGATCGGGTATGAAATGGTGTATAGTGAACGTGGTGTGGATACAACGATTATTCGCAATATCGCCAATTTAACGCGCGTAACGTGCAATCCGGATGTCATTATTGATAGAACAGGCTTTTGTCGAGGTGATTTCTCAACCATGAATATTGTTATGAATAACAAAAACGGACGTCTGGTTTCCACCAATTGGAAACCGGCGAATGGAAGATTTGAAGTGGATTCGTTAGGTGCTTCGATTATACCTTATGGCGCAGGAAGCCAATATGATTATAAGGTTAGATTTCAAAAATCAGGCGCTCTTAACATTGATATAAATTATACGGCCGGCGATAGTGTGGTAACCTATAAATACGGAGGGCCTATATTGAATGTCAACGAATGCCGTGCCGTATTGACACAATCCAATATGGATAATACGTATTGCGAAGGCGATAATATCCAATTCATACTTACGGAAGGCACATTCAGAACGTCCAATTCCACAGATTCGATTATATCCATTCGCTGGGAGCCAACGCCTTCTCCGGTGAAATTTGATTCAAGTTCATTAACCAAGTATTATTATTCACATATTGCTAAACAAGACACAACATTTGAAGTTTGGGTAACGGCTAAGGATTATTTTGATTCGATCATTGAATATCAGGCAGTCAATTCACCATCAACTATTTATGTTAAACCTTATCCGAAAATATGGAAATATGATGCGATAGATGTTTGTAGAGAAAATCCGGTTTTTTTGGATACTTGTTGGAATACAGATATGATTAGACCAAACGGAATTGACTGGAATATACCGCCGTTTTATGGAGATAAAACAGTGAAGTTGAGGGAAGGAGATTCAAGTAGAGCGTTTATTGCAAGTGCCTATCCGATATACCGATGTGTCGGTATGGCTATAACAGATATGGTTGTAGATACCATTTCGTTGGTTTGGAATAAAGCACCCAGGGTTGAAGTACAGCCTTTTGATCCAACGTGTGTCAATGATACTTTAGAGCTATTTGCAACATTCGATATCGTTGGCAAAATTACATGGGTAAAAGATGATGATACGATCGCTAAAAATATGCAGTGGGGAGATGTGGTGCAGGATGTGGTAACCGATGCGGTTTGGTACACGGCCATTAATACGACTGCTTGCGGTACGATATCTGACAAACAGTTTTTAACCGTCTTGACTGCGCCGCCACTATCACCGAGAAGTGATACGACGATATGTTTGTTTGATTCGATAGACCTGTATCTTAATCCGAATCCGGAAGTTGTAGGTATTCCGGAATGGTATGTTTACGATACTGTGTTCAAGGCAGATGCGTTCAAGTTATATATAAGAGATTCAATACCGGTATCGATTATTGTGATGGCAGAGGGAAAAAGTGGCTGTAAAGGTAAAGATACTGTAACTATTAGCGCGTTGGAACTGCCAAAGGTTAGAGTTGTGTTAGAAGGGGCGGCCAGTGAAGATAGCATGGTATGTGCGAAAATGGACGATTTCTTTGAACTTACGGCTAAGGCGGAAGGGGCGATGACTTACCGATGGTTTTTACCAATAGAATTTAAGGATTCCACGGGTACTACGATTACAGTTCCGCCAACGGATACAACCACGATTTTCCGTGTTGAAGGAACGAACCCGAATGGTTGTAGGGGAATAGGCAGCTTTCATGTAGTGGTTTTTAAAGATGATGAAAACCTGTCGTCTGACTCTGATTGTACCGATACGGCTTGCGAAAGGTCTGACTATGAATTTACCGCGACACAAATTGGCGATATGGTATTTTATTGGCAACTGTTAGATCAAACGGTTATCCAATCTAAATCGCTGCAAATAGACAGCGTGACAAGTGCGGATACAGGTGTTTATAAACTGATTCGATATCAATACGGCTGTTACGATACAACAGAGTTTTCGTTGCGACTTGCTCCAACGCCGTTGCCAAAAGTAATAGGTATTACGGCTTTGTGCGAACATACGTCTCTGACATTAGTCGCAGAATCTTACCCCGGAGCAACACGATTTTGGCGAACGCCGACAAACACAATCGAAGATATAGATACAATGAATATCCCGCAGGTTTCAACAGCAGATTCCGGAATTTATAACTTTGTTATAAGGCTTGGTGAATGCGCAGACTCGGCAATTGTGCCTGTTCGTGTAGATAGGCGAAGTTCTGCGAGTATACAGTATCTTACTCGATCACCGGATCCATACTTTTGCGATGGAGATGCAATAAAATTAGCTTATCTTCCGAGCAATGGCGATTTGTATATTTTGAGATCACCGTCACACGAGTTTGATACAACGGTTCAATCGAATATAACTCTCAATAATGTTGATTACCAAAAAGATAGTGGTGAATTTATGCTGTTGGTGAATCGGCTGACCTGTCAGGATACGGCTTATCTGCCCATTGATGTTCGGTTCCGTCCTAAGCCGAAACCGGCTTACGATGTGCAGTATTGTACTAAAGACACGGTACATGTTACAGTAACGGCGGAATTTCCTAATATCGTTTATCAATGGCAAGGACCTAACGGATTTATAAGCAGCCAAAAGGATATTACATTGAATAATGTAGATACGTCCGATGCAGGGAATTATTATCTGACGGCAGTTCTCAATGGTTGTATGAATTATCCGGATACGGCTAAAATAGTTGTTTACCCATTGCCTGTCGTGGATTTCAGTTCTTACGAGTTCTTGTGTCTGGGCGATACTTTAACCGTAGATATGTATAGGCCTGATGCAAGTTATGTTTGGAGTACGGGGGAAACGACGTCGTCCATTCAGGTCTCGAACAGTGGAATATATGCCATTACAATTATGGAAAATAACTGCGTGGCGAGCAATTCGGTTGATATTGAAGGGCGTATTAAACCCAAATTTGAGTTGCGCAACGATACAATGGTTTGCTATGGATCCGAAGTCAGATTGAATGCAGGAATTTTAGGCGTGAACTATTTGTGGTCAACAGGCGAAACCGGAGAAGATATTTATATCAGCGAAGCCGGATTATATACGTTGACCACAGAATTGAGATCGTGTACTTGGACAGACCAAATGGAATTGTTTAACCGGTTCTGCGGAACGCTTGAAATGCCGACAGCGTTTAGACCGGAAAGTGATATTGCAGAAAACAGGATATTTAAATCCGTTCGGCAAGTCCCGAAAGATCTTTTGGATTATGAATTGTTTATCTACGATAAATGGGGAAAATTGATGTTTCAAACGGATGACATTGAAGCAGGATGGGACGGCACGCATAACGGAAAAGCCTGCGAGCCGGGCGTTTATGTGTATGTAATCAAAGCCCAGGAAACGGTTAATGGAAATGATTTATCCACCAAAGGAACCGTTGCATTAGTCAAATAAAGCAATGCGTATCAATGTTATTTTATGGCAATCAAATATCAATACAACAAAACTTCACTTAACGACCTCAGCCGGCAGTTGAAAGTTCGTGAGAAAGCATTGCCAACCATTAAAAGCAAGGAATCCGCCTTGCGTGCCGAAGTGAAAAAAGCAAAAAAAGAGGCCGAATGGTTGTTTGCCGAAATGGAACGTCAGATTGCCGCATACACCGATATTACAGCGTTGTGGAATGAATTTGAACCGACACTGATTGCCGTTGAAGATGTTGAACTTCACACGTCTAAAATCGCCGGTGTGCAGATTCCGGTTTTTGAGAAAGTCATTTTTCGGGAAAAGCCATACAGCCTGTTTAACCGGCCGTTTTGGTTTCCTGATGGGATCAGAATTTTGAAGGATTTAGCCACGATCGGTTTGAAAAGCGAAGTGTATTATCAAAAAATGCACTTATTGGAACAGGCCAGAAAAAAAACAACACAAAAAGTTAATCTTTACGAAAAAGTCCAAATACCGGGCTATAACGAAGCTATTCGCAAGATTAAGCGGTTTATGGAGGACGAAGATAATTTGTCGAAAGCCTCTCAAAAAATCGTGAAAATGCGTCAGCAATTGGAGGAGGTCGCATGATTGTAAAGATGAAAAAATATGGCTTTATTTCGTATGCTAAGGATTTTCCGAATTTCTTGGATAACTTGCAGGACTTCGGTTTGATGGATATTCAACAAACGGTCTGCAATATTGAAGGTGCGGAAAAAAAGATTCTCGGTTGGCTGAATCTTTGCAATGAAGCGATTCGTCGTTTGGAATCTTACAAAGCAGAGAAAAATTACGAAACGCATACGATTCTTGACCAGCGAAAAGCTACTTATATTCTCAAAGAATATCAAAAAGATGCTGTTGAATTTGAACAAATTGATACGGAAATAAAATTGCGGGATAAACTCTATCGCGAGCGTTTGCCGTGGGGAAACTACAATCCGAAGATATTGGATAAACTTTATGAAAATGGATTGGAAATCTTGTTTTTTACTTGCGATAAGCGGAATTTTGACCCGACTTGGGCGGAAGATTATGATTTGGAAATCGTGAATGAAGATAAAGATTTGTATTACTTTATTATAGCCAAGCCGATTCATGAAAAAATTACGATTTCAGCCAATGAAGTGAAATTGCCGGATGTCTCTCTCAATACGCAATTGGAAGAAACAAATGCGCTAAAACTTCGTCGAGCCGCATTAAACAAACTATTTAAGGAAATGATTCCTTATTTGCCGACACTTTACGAGGAACGTACACATTTGCAAAATGCGTTGTCGTTTGACCGTATTGCAACTTGCACGGAATTGTCGGTAGATAACGCAGTTCGTGTGATTCAGGGTTTTATTCCCGAAGAAAAAGAAGCGGAATTAGTGAGTTTTTTGGAAAAACACCCGGTTTATTATACGGTTTTGGACGTGGAAGAACATGAAGATGTACCGGTTTTGCTGAAAAATAATCGTTTTGTCAAATTATTTGAACCAATCACGAAGATTTTTTCGTTGCCGAGTTACGCAGAATTGGACTTAACGCCGTTTTTTGCGCCGTTTTTCATGCTGTTTGTGGGCTTTTGCACGGGAGATGCGGGCTATGGATTATTACTGTTGTTAGGTGGATTTTTCTTGAAACGTAAGCTCAATCCAGATCTTCGGCCGTTTGTGAGTTTGGCGCAATGGTTCGGGTTTGCGGCGATTATTTTCGGATTATTATCGGGAACGCTGTTTGGAATTAGTCTGGTGGAAATTCCCGCTTTGGCAAAATTCAAAACATACTTTTTTAATCAGGATAAAATGATGTATCTGGCCATTGTATTGGGCGCTGTGCAGATTGTGTTTGGCATGATGGTGAATATTGCCAACGTCATTCGTAAACAAGGCATCAAATTTGCAATTGGAAAAATCGGCTGGATGGTGTTGTTGCTTTCGTTGGCTGCGGCGTATGGCTTGCCGGCGCTTGGCGTAACGGTTTCAAACGTGTTGATGTTTGGATTTTATGGTTTGTTTGCGTTGAGTGGCATGGCTATTTTCTTTTTCAACAGCCCGGGAAAAAATCCGTTTTTGCAAGTAGGGATAGGCGTTTGGGACGCTTACAACATGGCCACGGGTTTGCTTGGTGACTTGCTCTCTTATATGCGTTTGTTTGCATTGGGCTTAACCGGCGGCATTCTGGGCATGGTGTTTAATTCGTTGGCTTTCGATATGAGCCCTGATATTCCTGTTGTTGGCGCGTTTGTAACACTGTTGATTTTATTGTTTGGACACAGTCTGAATTTCTGCTTGACGATGCTTGGCGCTGTGGTTCACCCGTTGCGTCTAACGTTCGTTGAATTTTATAAAAATGCCGGCTTTGATGGCGGCGGACGAGAATATAAACCGTTTAGAAAAATAAATACGTAAAATAATATGGAACCAATTGTACTCGCCTATTTAGGCATCGGAATTATGGTTGCACTCTCCGGAATCGGCAGTGCAATGGGCTTAGCCGCTTGCGGAAACGCAACTATCGGCTCAATCAAAAAGAATCCCGGCGGATTCGGAAACTGTTTAATCTTGTCGGCATTGCCCAGCACACAAGGACTTTACGGCTTTATCGGCTTCTTTCTCATGCAAAGTAAATTGACCGATGGAATGGCGTGGCTACCTGCTGCAGCTATCTTTGGCGTAGGCTTGGCCTTAGGTTTGGTCGCCTTAATTTCTGCCATTAAACAAGGCAGTATTTGTGCAAATGGTATCGCAGCCATTGGTTCAGGACACAATGTCTTCGGAAATACCATGATTTTAGCGGTATTCCCGGAATTGTACGCAATTATTTCTCTGCTTGTTGTAGTGCTTGTTGGAAATACGCTGTAATGGTTTCTGTAATGTTGCTTGTCATTTCAAATATTTTTCGTATCTTTGCAATTAGATAAACGAAATATTATGGAAACAGTAACCTTAACTTACGAAACAAATGACATTTTTGCAAAAAAAATGTTAGATGCCATTTTGCTTTCCGGTGCGTTTTCGATTAAAGTAAAGCCTAGAAAAACTGAACTTCAGAAATCCATTGAAGAAGCGAGGAAAGGCAGATACTTTGTAGCCAAAGATGCCAAAGATGCCATATCAAAGGCGATTGGCTGATGATATGGGAACAAAATGATACTGAACTTTATTTGCTTTTCACAGGAACGGGAACGCATTCGGATCTATTTTAAAAACAGGTTTTGAGAAATATAAACCTCATCTATCAA
>QMCD01007127.1_pt1 | contig 10800 bp, 15 predicted proteins | sample 1821841 | NCBI WGS metagenome assembly QMCD01 (sample SAMN01991225, study PRJNA193472) | Termite gut metagenome, whole genome shotgun sequencing project. | isolation source: worker | host: Macrotermes natalensis | reverse complement strand
AATATTTATGGCAAAAGACGCTTTCGCTTATGGTCTGATTGACGGATTCGGCGACCTGAACCGTGCCGTGCAGCTTGTATTGGAATTATCGTAAAACATTAATATTAACAATCAAAAATTTTCAATTATGAAAAAGAATTTTGGAGCAATGGCATCAATGGTTCTTTCTCTTTTAGGGCTTGAAAAGTTTGCAAGGGATGACAAAAACAAAGTCGTTCTTTCGGATGAAGAGAGGGAAAAAGTGAAAGCCGATTATGGGGAAAAATTTCTGACTAAGCTGTTAGAAATTGAGAATAGCGATTCCAAAGCAACGGAAGAGCAAACCGAATATTTGTATTCAGCAATGAAAGAGCATATTCTTGCCGATGCAAAAAAAGATTTTGAGAATGCCGAAAAGAAAGCAGCTGACGAGAAAGCGCAACTCGAATCTGAAAAGAAAGAACTTGAACAAAAGCTTGCAAGCAAAGAACAGGCAATCAATGTACTTTCTTCGGAAACAGAAGATTTGCCGAAACCGGAAGTAAACGACATTTGGGCAGCCAAAGCAAAACGTAAAAAAGGAGATGTAGTGATGAAAGTCAATATGGAAGCAAGCCACTACGCGGCTATTCAGGCTGCGGTGCAAACAGGCGTGTTCGATTTCTCTACTGCGCGCCTTGATGCTGTCGATTTGCAGCGTGAGGCTGATTTGTACCTGGGCGGTTTCAACTACCAAACCAATGTGGAGATTTTCTCAAAAATAATCGGTGCAAGCCCTACATTGAAGGAAATGCGTCCGGTGTTTGCTTTGGAAACTTACAAAGCTGCCGAAGGTCAAATTTCGAGCGTGATGCAGTCGTTTATTGCCAAATGGACGGGAAACACGAACATCAACTTGAAACGTGTGGAAATAAAAAACTTCCATCACAAAATCAATGTGAAAGTTACTCCGCACGATGTGTTCGACGATTATTTGGCTCACTTGCTTGACGAAGGTTTGTCTCCATCACAGCAGCCTATGGTTGCGTGGATTATTGACAATCTTATTCTTCCCGCGTTGAATGACGATTTGGAATATCGCGCCATTGCCAAAGGTAAATTCGTAGAAACAGAATTGGATGCTGCCGGAGTTGTTACCGCAGGCGGAAAGCCGGAAGATTCAATGGACGGTTTTGAAACACTATTGGTTGAAGGGAAAGCAGCCGGAACGGAAGTAAGCGGTTATCACTTCTTCCCTGATGCTAAAACGATGGACGAGTTGATTGAAATGATGGAAACGCCTGGCGAAATCGTTAAGTATGTGCAGGCATACACCCGTTGGATTTCACCAAAATTCAAAACGATTTTTAAGAAAATCTATCTCGGTCCGGAATTGAAAGAAATGTACAAACAGGACTATGCGGCTCTGAACGGCGCAAGTTCTTACCTGCAAAGCACCCAGTTTGCGAAAGATGAAATTGATTTTACAAACAAGATGCTTGTAGAATTACCTTCAATGACAGGATCGCCGATTATGTTTGCTACACCGGAGAAAAATTTTGTTTATCTGCGTTGGAAAAACCTTGTTCCGCAAATCATAAACGACATTCAAAAACAGGACTATGACGTGAAATTCTTTGGCGAGTTCCGTCTTGGTGCAGGTTTCCCGATTGCCAATTACGTGTTTGCATCTGTGCCGGATGGATACGATCCAAAAGCACAGGTAGAAGCAAACGAGGGCGTTTTTACTGATTACAAAACGATGCGACCATCTGCCGCTTTTGTCGGTGGTGAATCCGATGAAGGAGATGCGGGAGAAGGCGCTTAAATAAATGAAGAATGAAGAGTGTTGAGTAAAAAATTTTATCTGCGCTCTTCATTTGTATTAATTTTTAATTATTCATTATTAATTGACAAATTATGGCAAACATAAAATCAGTTCCAAAAATTGGCAAAGGAAGACCGATAGGGAAACGGTCTAAAATTCATATTTTCCGTGCAGCAGATGTTGATGTTTATCCGGCATTGGCAGCAGATGGGGTTAGTTCGGCAGCCGGTTCAAACTTAACTTTGAAAGAAGATAAAAAAGGCTGGACGGTGTATGTAACGTCTTCTACAATGACGCGGACAGACAATACGGATGGAGATTATCCTTCTACCGCATTTATCGCTACGGTTACCGGTGTTTATCCCGGAAATAACCGCTACATTGATGCGTTAATCAATGAAATTGTAGGCGACGATTTGATTCTTATTACCGGGGAATGTGAGGATGACACGAAAAACAAGCTTCACGGTGCGCTCTGTGCTCCAATGGCTCTTACGAGCGAAAACGCAGACACAAACGAAGAGAACACCCGCACATTGACGTTTACGCAGACAAACCGTTATTCCCGCCCGTCGATGTATTATGATGGCGCAATTCCAACTACTATTGAGGAAGAAGTGGATCCGTCGAATGAAAATGCCGGTGAAGGCGCGTAAGTAAATGGAACTTTATTAACTTTTAATTAAAAAATTATGGCTAAAAGAAATAGTCCGGAAACGGAGATTAAGCAACAGGAACCGGAAAATAACGAAATACCTTCCGGCATAACCGATTCGGAAACTACGAAGTTGAAAGAGGAAGCAACCGAAAACAATTTGGATGACGAAACGCAAAATCCTGAAGCGAAAACATGTATTGTACTGTTAGCTCCTTTCGGAACAAAACAGGAAATAATTGACCTTTCAATTACACAGTGGGAAAAACACGCAGGTAATTATGATTTGCAGGTCTGCAATCTGAAAAACGGCGATATTGACGTTCAGGTTGCAGAAGCCTTGTCCGCTATTATTGCCGATGAGACCGTTTCGGAAAAATTTATTGTTACTCCGGTTACGACTTTTCCTGTGAATGAGTTGTCGGACGAAGATTTTGAACTGATGCTTTGTAAAGGAGAATTGAAGGATAAGGGTATTTCCTGTTTGAGATTTCTCCCGGAAGTTGCTGTGGCAAAACAACTCAAAAAAGAGGGGATTACAGTTCCAATTAACTATGAAACCGGATTGCCGGTGTTGCTCGAAAAAGAAAAAGCAGTGGAGATTTTGGAGAAATTCAATCCTGTGAAATACCCGACAAAGGTGTTTTCGCTCTACCTGAATTACTTTAACCGTGGAGAAAAACCGATGCCTGTTGCGTTCAACGTGGGCGGATACGCTACCGGTGTTTGGCGCAAGAATCCGCGTATGGAGATCATTGGAAAAACCTTGAAGGAAGGAAAATTTCTGCTCGTGAATGACGAAGGATATAATGCTGTAAAAGATTTTTTTCAATAGTCCACAAGCCAGTCAAAACGATAACTGCTCCCGCGCTTGTGGAACTCCCCAAGTTTCGGGAGCAGTTTCCTTTTCTTTCGGAGCCGGCTTGCCCGCCGGAATTAAAGATATTGGCAGCGGATAAAATTACGGCTTATCGCAATGCCCTGGTCGCCCATCAGCAACTAACCGGCTGTCAAACGATTGAGGAATGTGTTGTAACGGCTCAAGCAATTGTAGATAACTGGATTGAAAACGAGTTGATTTTTGAAGAATTTCGCTATTATGCCGAAAGGAAAAAAATTCTTGGCAAACATCCCATTTTTAATGAAATGAAGAAAATGCAGGCACTAAGGAAAGCCACTGCAAAGGATATTTTCAAGAAAAAGAAGAATCTTACGGATAAAATCAACCGGATAAAATTTGAGATAAAAAAAGGCGACAAGCCGCATTTGCTTGCGGAACGGGAAAAAAGGCTTAGGGAAACGGAGCATTTGGCGGCGGAAGTGGACAGGATTATTGAGGGTTTATGAAATGAGTTGAATAATTTTCATCCGACCGTCTGCATTGTGATAATGCAGGCGGTTTTTGTATAAAAATTGTTTTCAGAAAAAACAACACGCAAAAAAATTTGTCAGTAACAAATCTTTTTATATATTTGTAATGTCTAACGCAGGTGACATCTGCAAAAGTTCTTTCATATTATGAAGCAGCTTTTCGAGGCTATTAAAGCGATAGCCAAATCGAATCCCGATGGATTCACTGTTGACCTCACAACATTAAAAAAGGTTACAGGTGGAATTTCAGCCGCCTATCTCGAAACACAAGACTGTTTTGGAGATAATGGTCTGAAAACAGTTATCGAACACGCCTTAAAGCACGAAAAGACAGTTGGCGGATGGCTGAACGATGAAGACGAAAGTTTTTATTTTGATTCCGTTCGTATTTTCAACGACTTGGAAGAAGCCTTGCAATTCGGTCGGGAAAACAAACAACTTGCTGTTTTCGATTTATCGGCAAAAACGATTTACAAGCTGTAACAACCGGAAGGGATGGTATTCCACCCATCCTTTCTTTTTTAACAAATTGTCTAACAATTAAAAAATTAGCATTATGAAAAACTTAAATTTGCTTCCTATCCCGGAAGAAAAAAAGAAAAGAATTGCCACTTTTGCCCGTATGTACAAGCAAAATGCACGGATTTATATAGATATAATTTCTTTTGAAAAAAATCAGCTCGTAGTGCGCGTTGAGCAAAAGGAAATGGTGAATGATAAATTTCTTAATCACAAGGAATTAATTGAGCGCGCTCGCGATATGTTTAAAGGAGAGATACCCGAAGATTGGAAACTGATCGTATCGGCTGTAGATTCAAACAAGGACGATATTGAAGCCATTAATCCATCCTGGATTGCCCAGCGAATGAAAAAACTTGGGCTAAAAGGAAAGCATATCAGCAATCGTATCGGGATTGATACCAGCACAATTTCCTCAATCCTAACAGGCGAAAAGGAATTAACCAAATGGCATAAAGCTACATTCTACTATTTTTTCAAATACAATGAAGTGGCACAATTTTAATGTAACTATCATTACTGAATGAACCCTACCCTTGCCGGTGGGGTTTTTTATTTGTCCTTTAAAATTCCTCTAATTGTCCTTTATCTCTAAAAATCAATCCGTTATTTTTACATTGTTAAATAACGGATTTTTTTATGAGTTCAGAAAAACCTGCATCTCCGGGACCTAACGGATCTGATTTTATCATCCTGTACGAGGGAAAATCAGAACATAAATTGGAAAAAACAGTGATTGAGCAGTTGGGAGCGTTGGATTACCCGGCTGAAAAAATCGCTATGTATTTCGATATTCCGAAACCTTATATTGAAAACGAACTTGCAAGGGAAGAAAGCGAGCTTGTTTATTATCTACGACGTGGGCGATTGATGTACGAGGCACAGGAACAAATGAGCTTGCTAATGTCGGCAGGCGGCGGAAATGTTACTGCAGGTGAACGATTAGAAGAACGATTAGAAAAAATCCGAAGAGAAAAAAACTTTGAATTTTCAAAGCTTGATATTTTTGGCAGCATAAAAAATGAGGTAAAATTCAGCAAATTAAAGGATTTCTTTGAAAGCGGGGGCGAAGTGAATTTGTCGAATAACGAGGCTCTTTACCTGGAAGCTCTCCGGTTGATAGAAAGCTTCTGCTACCATTATGGCGACCGGAAAACACTTTCGTTGCTGCAAAAACACCCTTTCAATCTTTCATACGGAAAGGCAAAGGAGATTATTTGTGAAAGCGAAAACCTGTTTTATACTAATAAGAACCGAAATAAACAGGCGTTGCGGAATAAGCGCGCGGAAATGCTGATGGATATGGCTATTGTGCTGAAAGAAACAGGCAAGGCAGTTGATTTTAAGATTGCGGGCGAACTGATAAAAGAGGCTTCCAGGCTACAGGAACTTGACAAAGCTGATGCGCAGGTGTTACCGCCGGAAGTTTACCGTAAGGAGGCGCGCATCCTGGAACTGGAACCGGCGCGTGTCAATATGCAAAATATTGACCGCAATGAGGTGGCTGCACAGATTGATATGTTGAAAATTCCGGAAACAAGTAAGATGCGCCTGCGATACGATGCGATGATTGAAGATATTGTCCCACTAAAAGAATACCTGAATGAGCAGCCGGCTAAGGATTGATACTAAAAACGGGAACTACTCACGCAAGTTCAGTAACTGGCTTTCACAGTTGCTGGTATTGATTATGTCGAAAAATCTCTATTTGATTGCCGGGCGCGGTTCCTCCAAGACTACCGCTTTTCTGGTTGAGCGGGTGGTGGAGATGATGTATGATTTACCCGGTGCGCCTGTGTGTTGGGTATCTGACACCTATACAAATCTGACTACTAATATTCTGCCGAATTTCATTGCGGGATTGGAATTTTCAGGCTTTCAGGAAGGGATTCATTTTGTAGTGGAGAAAGCTCCGCCCGAATTTACCGATGCCGAAAAATCGGCGTTGCCGGATTGGTTGAAACCTTACTTTTGGAAACCTAAGAATAAAATCATCTCCTACACGCGGAAAATCGTTTTTTTTACCGGGTTTAATATTACATTCGGTTCGCTTGACCGACCGTCAAGTCTTGCGGGTAACTCGTATGTGCATCTTATCGGCGATGAAGCGAAGTATTTTAAGGAAGCAAAGATTGCAAACCTATTGAAAGCAGTACGCGGTTACAAGGAACTGTACGGGGACAGCGTTTTTTATCTTGGCGTGACGTTTACGACCGATATGCCGAATACGGCAAATATCGGAGAGTATGACTGGATATTGAAACAGGGAAAGGCAATGAATGTTGCCGGCATACTTCGCACGGTGCGTGCGGGATTTATTTTGAATGAATGTACCGAAGAGCTATTGGCAGCCAAAGAGCGCGGGAATCCTGCCGAAATACTGTCAAAGGTGCGTATCTACCAGCGTTGGAAGGAACGGCACTATCAAAGTCGGATGATGCCGGATTCGCATACTTTTTATTGTGTGGCAAGCAGCTATGTGAATGTGGATGTTCTTACTCCGGATTACATTAAGAAGGCGATTGAAGGCGATTTGGGCGATACACACACGTCAATCCTGTCAATGCTTCCGACCATTGCCGGCGGCGATCGTTTTTACTGTAATCTTGGCGAACGGCATTTCTTTTACGATGGTGCGGATGATTACTGGGCAGATTATTTCGGTTTGCGCGATGTGGAAGATTGCCGGATATTGAAATATCTGCAAACAGAAAAGGAACTGTTTTGCGGTGTGGATTTTGGTGGGAGAATGAACTCTTTGAGTGTTTATCAACCTGAATATAATATAAATGCACTTTGTTTTTTGAAGTTTTTGGATGCGCTTTCTCCGGATAGCTTGGAACATTTGGGAGATTCCTTTGTGCGTTATTTTGAACCACACAAAGAAAAAACACTTACAATATATTACGACCGTGCCGGGAACAGTAACCGTGAAAGTAAAAAGGATTTAATCAGCGACCTGAAACACAGCATCGAAACCTATCAGTTTGGACCTAAAAAAGGGGAAAAGACAGGTTGGCGCGTGAAACTCGGTTCGCTGCACCAGGGGAACATCGGGCAACAGGATGAATACCTGTTTATGCAGGAGCTTTTTGCCGGCAATAATCCGCGTTTACCGAGAATTATGATAGATGCCTACCAGTGCAAGCCGTTGAAATGTTCACTGGAGCTTGCTAAAACGCGAAATGCGAAGAATGCAAAAGGGGTAGAATATATTACCAAGGATAAACGGAGCGAGGGTTTACCGGTTGCACGGCTGCGGTTTGAAAGTACCAATCCTTCCGACAGCTTCAAATATGCGTTAATGACCAAAGAGCGCTGCGCCATTTTTGAAAAGCGCGGTGGGGGGATTTATGTCGGATAGAAAGGATTGAATTGTTAAAGATGAAATTTTTTATAAAAAATAATTCGTAAATATTTGCACACATACGCAAATATGCGTACATTTGTATCGTTGATTAATAAAACAAAGCGCTCTATGAAACGATTATTATTGGAACAAAGTCTGAGAGCTTTGGGCTGCGAGTATGACCGACACGGCGGTAATCACGACATTTGGAATTATGAGAATGGACGAAAATTTCCCTTTCCTCGACATTCCGATATTGATGAACGCTTAGCCAAGTCGATGATAAGCAAAGCTAAACAAAACAGGGAGAGTTAACTCTCCCTGTTTAATCAACATTTTTAAATTCAATTAATTATTAGGTATGAAAACGCAAAAAGTTACTATCACAATTACCAAAAACGGAACAGAAGGATATATCTGCACCTGCGATTATCCATTCGAACACTTTGATTTGGGTGGAAGTGGCGCAACTGTCGAAGATGCTAAAAAAGACTGTTTTACATTTTACGATGAGATGAAACAGGAATACCCTAACGAACACTTTCCGGAACTCGAAGTATCGTGGACATTTGACTTTCCAAGTTTTTTCAATCACTTCGATTTTTTAAATATTAGTAAAGTGGCAAAATATGCAGAAATGAGCCCTTCTAATTTCAGACATTATGCTGCCGGATCAAAAAATATGTCTCAAAAACAATTCATAAAAGTAAAACAGGCGTTTGGAAGAATGGCAGATGAACTACAAGCCTGTTCGTTATGTATGTAATCTGCCTGTAATATTGTTTTTTAATCAACACCGAAAACCGCCTAAACAGGCGGTTTTTATTCTTTTTTCTCATTCCTTCACCNNNTCTCCTTGCCACAATGTGGACAATTAAATACATAATCGTCTGCCTTATCAAATAATTCAGTTATCGGTACGTCTAAGGCTGTGGCGATTTTTTCAAGGGTTTGCAACTGCGGATATTCACCTCTTAATGACTTATTAAGACTTATGTCGGTAATACCCAATTTTTCAGCCAATTCTTTTTGTGTAATTCCTTGATTTTGGCAAATTTCTTTTATTTTTTCTCTAAAATTCATAATACGATATAGTTTAATTACGCAAATTTAATCAAATTACTACATAGTACAATAATTTGCAATAAAATAAATATACATAGTTTTATTTTTAGTTTTTATTAACAAAAAACATTTGATTAATACTACTAATTAGTTTTATATTTGCAGTATAAATATAACTAATAAGTATAATCATAAAAAATAACAAGACAATGGAAACAACCAATCAAGTGAACGCTACGAGCCTTCAAGAACAAGAAATTTGCAGGGATTTTGTAAGAATAATCCGTAAGAGCTATAAAAAGAAGGGATTATACGGCATCTACTTTAAGATGATAGGCGATTATTACCACTTCCGTGCCAAATGGAACAGGCGAAGCCTTTGGGGTTTCAGTCAAGACAAAGAAATGGCAATGGCTAAATTTATGCTCGAAATTTCGCGAAAGGTATTTCAAGAGCATTACTACCCAACCGAAGAGTTTAAGAGAATCAAAGACAAACTGCAAGAGCGTATCATTATGAAGTATTCCATTAAGATTATTAAGGAACCCGCAGCATAAGTAATTTGAATGTAGTTTGAAATCTCTGTCGAAAACCTGGCAGAGATTTTTTGTATTTTTATCGTATTTGGGAGAAAATCAATAAAAAATAGGTAAAAAACAGCCTATTTATTTGTAATAAAATATATAAATAACAGACAATCAGACTTTTTTACCTCTCTTTTTCTAAAAAAGAGAGATTGAGAGTAAGACAACCCCAGCCCGCCCTATCGCGTACTTGCATTTGTAAATGCGTGAAAAGGTGATATATGATAAAAATACGTTGATATATAGCATTTTTAAAACTCAAAAAAACACCTATACACTTAAAAAGTCCTTATGAAAATGCCACCTGATTTTCGGAGTGGAGCGGGAGAAAATCTTCAACGCTTGGATGTGTGCAACAAGCAACTCATTCTTTATTTTAGAATGTTAAATATACACTTCTTGCAAAAATAATTACTTGAAAATTTGCGCAATAAACAAAACGTTATTATATTTGTATCGTTAATATAACAAGAGAGTTAATTGAAATGTTGACGCAAGACGAGCTAAAGGCTCTCATAGAACATGAAAAGAAAAATCTTTCGTTCTATGCCCTTTTTTATGACGAACTTAGCGAAAAGATGTCAGTAAGGGAGTTGGAAAAAAGCATTGATTTTCACCTTGACCGGTTAATTGATTTGCTCATACAACTGAAAAAATGAAAGTAGCCCCTTTGGGGGCTGCTTTTTAACAATAAAAACGTATATTATGGAAGCAATTAAAGAATTAGAAAAACTGAAATCGGAATTCATGAATTTGAATACCGATGCTGAAATTTCTTCTTTCAAAAAGAAGATAAATGAAAATTGGATAAAAAAAACAGATTCCGAAAAAGAAGAGTTTTGCAGTGCATTTGTTGAGAGCGCAAATGAAGCGATGAATAGATCCGAAAAGGTTTACAACTATATGAATGTAAAACTGAAATTATCTAAAATTTTAGATATTGTTTCAATAACCTATATTGCAGAAAACTATTTTAAAAAGAGCCGTTCGTGGTTTTCACAGCGATTAAACGGTCATTTGGTAAACGGAATACCGGTTTCTTTTACGGAAGATGAAATCAAAATCCTATCCGATGCCTTAGATGATATTAGCAATGTAATTAAAAATACAGCTCGTTCAATAGCTTGAATTGGCTCTTTTGTTTAACGACAGCCCCGGCTTGGATTCGCTACTTGCCGGGGTTTTATTTTTGCAATATCCCTGCTTTTTATTTTCATAATTCATTACCTTTATCCCGCCCCAAATAAATACACAAGAACCCTCACACAAGTGTAACCGGTTCAATCCGGTTTTCCGGCGTATTATCCATTTTTGTTAAACTTTCATAACGCACGAATGCACGAAATTATGTCTATTTTCCATTAGGGTTTTCACTTTTTTTTAGTATATTTTTGCAGCATGAATTTAATCATGCTAAGCAAATGCCGTTGATTAGCAACGATAATAAAGAAGATACAAAGAGCAACAGGAG
>QMCD01004637.1_pt1 | contig 10800 bp, 11 predicted proteins | sample 1821841 | NCBI WGS metagenome assembly QMCD01 (sample SAMN01991225, study PRJNA193472) | Termite gut metagenome, whole genome shotgun sequencing project. | isolation source: worker | host: Macrotermes natalensis | reverse complement strand
AGGTAAACGGGACTACCGGCTATGAAGAAGCCGGCGGTCAGGGTATCATTGCCGGCATCAACGCACATATTAACTGTCATGGCGGAACACCGTTCACGCTTGGTCGCGATGAGGCGTATATCGGCGTATTGATCGACGATTTAGTCACAAAAGGAGTGGATGAACCCTACCGGATGTTTACTTCGCGCGCCGAATACCGGATATTGCTTCGTCAGGATAACGCAGACGCCCGCCTGACGCCAAAATCGCATGAACTCGGATTAGCGCGAAAAGAACGGCTGCAACTTTATGTAGAAAAGAAAGAGCAGATTGACCGGCTGGTCGATTTTATCCGGAATTATTCGATAAAACCGGCATACATCAACAGTTTTCTGACAGCAAACGGAACGGCTGAATTGAAACACGGCTGCCGGCTGGTTGATTTGGTTGCCCGACCGCAATTGACGCTCGAAAAGCTGGCAACCGCCATCCCTGCCCTGAAAGCAGAAATAAGTAAAATTCAGAACAGACAGGAAGAGATTGTCGAGACTGCGGAAATCTTGCTGAAATATCAAGGTTATATCGACCGCGAAACGATGATTGCGGAAAAACTCCACCGCTTGGAAAATATCCGGATAAAAGGCAAATTCGATTACGCAACGATTCATTCCCTCTCGACGGAAGCGCGCCAGAAGCTCTCAAAAATCGACCCTGAAACCATCGGTCAGGCAAGTCGCATTCCAGGCATTTCGCCGAGTGATGTGAATATTTTGCTGGTATTGATGGGACGGTAAATAGCTCTAAACCTCTAAACCTGTTAAGTTTTTAAAACTTAACAGGTTTGTTTAAAAATAAGAAATAATAATATCTATACGAAAACAAATACAAAAAATGAACAAAATTACAATTTGCCCCGCGTGTGAATCTGAAAATATCTATTTTGACGGAATGATGTATATCTGTCCCGATTGCAACTACGAAACGGACGGAGAGGAACAGGAAGCCGCAGAAGACAATACGCCGAGGGACAGCAATGGAGTAGAATTAATAACCGGCGATGCCGTAACAGTTATACAGGATTTGAAAGTAAAAGGCTCTTCAATGGTAATAAAGCGCGGAACAAAGGTGAAAAGCATCCTCTTGACTGACAATCCCGAAGAGGTAGATTGCAAAATAGACGGTAGCAGCATTGTGCTGAAAACTTGCTATTTGAAAAAATAATTCAAACAGCCTAAGATTTTTTTTATTAGATATCTTCGGAAAAATGATTAATTCCTTGCGGAAGCTCTGTCCAAAAAGATATTTGTCCACGAATTACACGAATTAACACAAATTATTTAATTGAAAAATGTAAATAACAGATAATTAGAATATTAATTTCGTGCTAATTCGTGTAATTCGTGGATAAATATCTTTTGAGATAGTCCCAACTGAAATTAATTGCAACAGATGGAAAACCCGACTTCACAAAATGCTAAACAACTCGGAAAACGTAATGATCTTGAAACGCTTTCTGAAAATAATATAGACAGAAATGAGCAGTAACTTTGCCGGTATATTTTGCCTTTGTTGGTGTTGATGAGGCAATAAAGTTGATTGTTAAGGTATAAAAATTTTCATCGTGAACGAAATTCAACGGGAATTAAATAAAGTTAAAGCCTTCAAATGTTAAAATTTAGTTCCTATATTTGTGTATATGAAGAAGCGGACAATCTTTTTTTTGGGAATGGTTATGACTATCTCGTTTTTAGGCTTAATCATTTTACAGGCTAATTACATCAAATTGACAGCCGAGATGCGCGCCGATCAATTTAATGAAGTAGTCAAAAGGACGCTGTATCAGGTGGCGCGTATTTTGGAAGAAGAAGAGACGTTGCAATACTTGAATGTCAATCTGACCGTCCCATCAAAAAAAACGAAGATAACCGTGAGCAGTACGGTTACGCAGGGGACTTCATCGCAGATAAAATCCATTCGGGAGATTGCCGATACAACTTCGAATTCGGGATATTCGTGTACAAGGGTCAAGCCGCGTCTTTTTATCTCCACCCGGCAGGGATCAAACACGATTGAAGAGTCTTCGCGTATTATGCAAAATAAGTTGAGGGAACGTTATCTGCACGACCGTGCATTGTTAGATGATATTTTAATTCGTTTATTGTCAGAATCTTATATTCGACCCATCGAAGACCGGATTAATTTTCAGCAATTAAATGAAATATTGGGTCGTGAGTTGGATTTTAATGGTCTGAACATTCCGCACTATTTTAGTGTTATTAACAAGGATGGAAGAGAGATATACCGAAGTAAAGGTTTCGAGACTGTACAAAACGACAAAGAGTATTACACGCAACTCCTTTTTCCGAACGATCCGAGTCCGCAAACCAACTACCTTAGAGTCTTTTTCCCGACGAGAAACAATTACATATTGAGTTCAACGACCTTAACCTTGCCATCTATGATTTTTACTGCGTTGTTGTTGTTTACTTTTATATTGACAATTGTGATTATCTCTCGACAAAAGCGTTTGTCGGAAATGAGAACCGATTTTATGAACAATATGACGCACGAGCTGAAAACGCCGGTCTCCTCCATCTCGTTGGCTTCTCAGATGTTGAACGACTCATCAATTACCAAGTCGCCCGCTATGGTACAGCAGCTTTCAAATGTGATAAAGGATGAAACGAAACGACTTTCACAGTTGATAGACAAGGTGTTGCAAATGTCTATTTTTGAAAAAGAAAGTACTGCCTTGAAATTGAAAGAGATGGATATAAACGAGTTGATTCTGAATATTGCCGGAAACTTTGCTATCAAGGTAGAAAGCAAGGGCGGATCAATCAAAACGAATTTGGAAGCCGATGACCCCTACGCTTTGGTTGATGAGGTTCATTTTACCAATATCATTTACAATCTGATGGACAATGCGCTGAAATACAGCAAAGGGGCACTGTTTTTGCATCTGAAAACGTGGAATGAGAAAGACAAGCTGATGATTTCGGTTGAAGACAATGGAATTGGCATCAAGAAAGGACATTTGAAACGTATTTTTGATAAATTCTACCGCATTCCGACCGGAAGCGTGCACGATGTCAAAGGATTCGGGCTTGGCTTGGCTTACGTAAAAAAAGTAGTTACAGATCACAAGGGCGTGATACGCGTTGAAAGTGAACCAAATATAGGAACAAAATTTATAATATCAATACCTCTAAAAAAGTGAAGTTATGGACGATAAAACAAAAATCTTACTTTGTGAAGATGACGAGAATCTCGGTATGTTGCTGAGAGAGTATCTTCAAGCTAAAGGATACGCAGCCGACTTGATGCCGGACGGAGATGCCGGATTCAAGGCTTTCATGAAAAATAAATACGACATTTGCGTGTTGGATGTGATGATGCCGAAAAAAGACGGTTTTATGCTGGCGCAGGAAATCAGGCAAATGAATGCCGAAGTACCGATTCTCTTTTTGACAGCTAAGACGTTGAAGGAAGATATTTTGGAAGGATTCAAAATCGGCGCTGACGATTATATGACCAAGCCGTTCAGTATGGAGGAACTGCTTCTCCGTATCGAAGCTATTCTTCGTCGTGTGAAAGGCAAAAAAAGCAAAGAGGGTATGATTTACAAAATGGGTAAATTTACATTCGATACACAAAAACAGTTGTTGATTATGGGTAATGAATCAACTAAACTGACTACAAAGGAATCGGAATTGCTCGCCTTGCTATGTGCACACAGCAACGACATCCTTGAGCGTAACCACGCTTTGAAAACCATTTGGATTGATGACAACTATTTTAACGCCAGAAGCATGGATGTTTATATCACCAAGCTGCGTAAGCACTTGAAAGCCGATCCTGCCATCGAAATTATCAATATTCACGGAAAAGGGTATAAAATTATTATTCCGGAAGTGAAAGAGTAAAAAAGGATGAAATAAACGAAAAGAGCGAATCGGAATTACCTCTTTTTGTTTTATAAGCTTTTATGTGAATCATAAAAACTAAATTTGCAGGAAAACCACGGGAAGAAAAGGATAACACCGGCAGGAAAAAAAGCGTAACCCTATTTTGAGAAAGAATATTTTAAGAAAAGTTGTATATTTGCAGCTATAGAAGCCTCTTTGAAACTTGAAGTGGCGGCAGTAATAGTAACTGAGTTAGCGAAAAGGACAAATATACGCGGCAAGTTTCCGCAAGCATTTTTCATCGTTCAAAATGGCATTGAAGGATATAAATTTGGACGATTTGTTGAATGAGGGTTAAACGAAAAAATATTCACGTAAAATAAATATGTATGATTTCTTTATTTAAAAAGTATCAAATACTCGGATTGATAATCCTAACGCTTAGCGCATTACCTGTGGCGGTTTTTTCACAGGCGAAAAAACAGGCAAGTCCCAAAAAGACGGCTTCGACTTCGGCAGCGTCTGACAAAGGTGTCGTAATTAACGGAGTGCGCTGGGCGACCTGCAATGTAGATGCGCCCGGAAAATTCACGGCTAATCCCGAAGATACCGGCAGGTTTTACCAATGGAACCGTAAAAAAGGATGGGAAACAACCGGAAAAATAACCGCTTGGGGCGGCGGCGTACCTAAAGGAACTACCTGGACAAAAGTTAACGACCCAAGTCCTGCCGGCTGGCGGGTGCCGACATACCCCGAAATTTATTCATTGCTTGATACAAAAAAAGTAACCACCAAATGGGTAACTCAAAATGGAGTACAGGGTCGGAAATTTACCGATAGGGCAACCGGTAAGTCAATTTTCTTGCCGGCAGGCGGCTGTCGAAACTTCAAAAACGGAATGCTTGACAATACAGATCACGGTTATTATTGGGGTAACAATAAACCGAAAGGAAACAACGCATACTCGATACTTTTTAGCGAAAAATACGCGCAAAAGACCGTCTACCTTTGCAACTACGGCTTTTTCATTCGTCCGGTCGCCATAGAGTAAGGTTTAAATCAAATATTAATATAAAGAACGCAAAGAGTTGATTTTCTTTGCGTTTTTTGTATTAATGCTCATATTTTGAGCAACCCTTCGTGTAGAGACGTGGCATGGGAGCATCCGCCCGATATTATCTGCCCAATAGCTCCTCTGCATTTCGAATCGCCGCCGCCGTAAGGTTGGTGCCACTCAGCATTTGGGCAATTTCGGTTATGCGCTCTTCGGCGGCAAGTTCCTTGATATTGGAATTCGTACCTTTTTCATTATCGGTCTTGAATACCTTGTAGTGAACGGTTCCTTTTGAGGCGATTTGCGGCAGATGAGTAATGCTGATTACCTGCATCGTTTCGCCCATTTGCTGCATAATCATACCCATTTTATCGGCAATTTCGCCTGAAACTCCGGTGTCTATCTCGTCTAAAATAATAGTAGGCAAGCCCGAAGAACGGGAAATAACCGATTTTAAGCTCAGCATTACCCGCGAAATTTCTCCACCAGAGGCAATGGCAGAAATGGGTTGAAGCATACGGTCTTTGTTTGCCGAGAAAAGAAAATTAACTTCATCTATCCCGTTGGCAGAAAGCGCTTCTTCTTGGGTGAATTGTATTGAAAGCCGGGCATTCGGCATTCCCAAGTTGTGCAATATCGAAACGATTTCGCGTTCAATTTCCGGCGCCTTTGTCTTCCGGCTTTCCGAAAGCACTTGAGTCAATTCGCGCAGGGCGGCTTCCTGCCTTTCAATATCCTTTGTCAATCGTTCAATCTCTTCGCTGCAAAAGTCGAGTTGCAGTAACTGTTCTTCCAATGCTTGTTGCAACAGCAGCAGTTCTTTTACGGTCGAAACATTGTGCTTTTTTTCTAACGAATAAATCGTATCCAAACGGTTGTGGATATACTCCAAATGCTGTGGATTTACCTCCACATCGCTTTGCATTATATCCAATTCTCTTGCAACCTCTTTTAACTCAATAAAACAGGTATTAAGCCGCTGTTCTAACTCTTCCGAAGCCGGAAAAACCGATGAAATGGCGTGAACGGATGCAATAGCTTCTTTTAAATTCGCATTAATATTCCGGTCGTTTTCGGCAAGTAGCCATAACGTTTTTGACAGGGCTGTTTTTATCTCTTCGCTGTGCGTCAACATGGCTGCCTCTGTTTCCAATTCTTCCTGTTCGGTTTCCGAAAGGTTTGCCTCTTTCAACTGGTTCAGTTGGAAATCAAGGAAATCCTTATCTGCATTTTTTTTATTTGTCTCGTCAATCAGTTGCCGCAACCGCCTTTTATCGCTGCAAAAACGGCTGTACAAATCGCGGTAATGCCCAATCTCTTTTTTATTACCGGCAACAACATCCACGATATTCAGTTGAAATTGATTATCGTTGAGCAGCAGGTTTTTATGTTGGGAATGAATATCAATCAACTTTTCGCCGAGCTCTTTCAGTACGGAAATAGCTACCGGCGTGTCGTTTACAAACGAGCGCGACTTGCCGTTCGGAGCAATTTCCCGCCGGATGATACACTCATCATCATAGTCCAGTTCATTTTCATCGAAAAATGGTTGTAAATGATATGCCGATACATCGAAAACACCCTCTATCACACATTTTTTATCGGGGTCTTTTATGGATTTGACATCAGATTTTTGTCCGAGTATCAAATTCAGCGCACCCAAAAGAATAGATTTCCCAGCTCCGGTTTCTCCCGTAATCACGGAAAAACCGCTTGGAAAATGAATGACCGATTTATCAATCAGCGCATAATTCTCTACGGTAAGTGTTTTTAACATAGTTTATTGCCTTTATTGTTTTAACAATTCGTCCAACTTACTGTCTGTAGGCAAAATTCCCTTCAAAATTTCGTACACCTCCCGTTTCTCTTTTGGCGTAGAATTACTGAACATATCCAGCAACTCGCTGCTTTTGGCTTCGGCAAAGAGTATAACTGCTATTGAATAAGGTTTAGCACGATTCATATCACGCAAATAAGGTAATATGGAATAGATTTTATCGCGTCCTTTTGCCACATTCACACTCATCTCGTCCAAGCCGAGGCGGTGGTATTCGTAATTCACATCGCGAAGTCTTTTCAAGCTTTCATCCTGATAATTACTGATGAGGGCATACCGGTTTCGTTCGCTTTGAAAAGCCTTCCACCCGGCATCGTCCGAACTTTGCGCCAATGCGACTATCGTAGCGGCTTTTTCAAAATATTTGGCGCCTCCATATCGGCTGAAAGAGTCAAAATTAAGTCCCAAAATAATATTGATGTAATACGCCACAAGTGCAGTAAGTTCGGAATCAAAACTATTGTCATAAAATTCCAGCCTGTCAAACTGCGAGTAATTAAACTGCACGTTTACATCGCGAAAATTAAACAAAGGCGTGATATAAGATGAGTTGAAAACCGGGCGATTGGCTTGCACCTGCAATTCGCCCGAAAAATGGCTTCCGCTTTGCTCGTTTATGGTAAAAATTAATCCGCACTCAATCCGTTCCTCATTCAGGAATACGGCGTCTGTCCACTTCCGAGAATTGATAAATTCAGTTAGCTTATTGCTCAAATCATCAAAAACTTCCCGGTTTGTCCCTCCGATTTTATCCGAATTTATCTGGACACGGCAATTCAATTCCTGTTGCTGCTGTGCGGAAACGAAAGAAATAAGGAAGAAAAAATGAAAAATAAGGAATGAAGAATAAAGAATGCTCTTCCTGAATTTTTGGAGGTATTGTTTCATATTTACAAACATTTAATCTTTGTATCTAACGTTTTTTTTTATCTTTTCTTATCTGTAAAGATAGTAAATTTACGGATTGGAATATTTTTTTGAAAAATTTACAATAATCCATATTTCTTTTTCATCTTAGGGGCAATAACTTCACTTTCTTTTAAACATCCTATTACCAATTCTTTATCTAACTCGGTTAAATCTTTTTCATCTTCCCCTTCTTGTTTAACTCGCTCCTTATTAAGTTCAAATATTTCACTGCAGTCAATAAAACTATTGGCTGTAAGAATGTGTGCATAATCATCTTTTTTTATTGGATACTGACAATCCTGTAACTCTTTGGTGGGTAATGCGTTAAAATTTATAGCATGATTAATTAAAACAACGCCTATGATATTATCCTCTGAAACACCTATGATAACAATATACTTTTTTCGTGTGGCATATCCCCCTTTGATCTCAATTCCATCACTTTTATTTAAGTCTAAGGAGATAATTTTACCGATTCTAAAAGAATTGTCTGTTAGCTTTTTAAGATTCTTAGTATCATGTTCTTGAAGTTTTCTTAATTGTTCTTTCCAGTTGTTCATTATAAGAAAACTCTTTTGATTAATTGCTGATCTTTAATATAATTAATAATAGGTTTTTGAGCGCCTCCCGCTTTCGCTATATCAATTAATGTTATTACATTTTTTTCAGGATCGTTTTGTGCTCTGTTATAAGCCTCTTTCCAAGCTTTATCGTGAGAAAGTTCAGATAAATCGTATGGATCAATATCTTTGTGTTTATTAATAGAGTTATCTAAACATTTGATATTAGAAATGGATAATTCATCCATATCTGCTTCTGTTTGAGCAAATATAGAAACAACATTATCCTTACAATTTACTTTAATTCCCTCTAAAAAAATAGAAAAATCATCACTCATTTTTTGTTTTCCTTCCGAAGCTTGAAAAACTTTGTATGAAAAAGATGGTACGGGGCCATGTTTAAGTGCGTAAAATGTTTCATCAATTATAGGCTTTCCGTATTTTACCAAATGTTCTTGCTGAGCAAAATATAAGATTTTAAATAGTTTTATATAGTCTACTCCTTCAGGAAAGATCTTTAAAACGTAAAGTATCGCAGCCTTTATTTTTAAAATTTGATTTTTTGTTTTCATTTATTAATATGCCTATATATCATTAAAATATGATACAAAAATATAAACTTTTTCATTTTTTCTATAAAAATTCAACGAATTTTCCCAACCAAATAATCCACAATATCCCTTGCTACCAACTTTTTATCTTTTAAATCGAAAGGCGTTTTTTTTCCGTTTCGGTCTATAATGGTTATTTTATTGGTATCGTATTGAAAACCGGCATTAGGGTCGTTTAGTGAATTTAGAACGATAAAATCAAGGTTTTTCCGCGCGCATTTTTCCTTAGCGTTATCTTCTTCGTTGGCAGTTTCCAAGGCAAATCCGACCATAATTTGTCCATCCTTTTTTAGTTTTCCCAACGCCGCGGCGATGTCCTGCGTTGGTCTCAACTCTAACGTCATGTCGCCGGTTTTTTCTCGCTTAATCTTTTCATTTGTTTTTTGGACAGGAGTATAATCGGCAACAGCTGCGCAAAGAATCTGGACGTCAGCCTCAGGTGCGATTTTCATTGTTGCACTGTACATTTCATCAGCCGATTCCACATCAATTCTTTTTATTCGCGGATTTTTGACTTGCAGATAGACCGGGCCGGAAATAAGCGATACGCTTGCACCTATTTCCGCACACGCTTCAGCCAAAGCATAACCCATTTTCCCGGAAGAGTAGTTTCCGATAAAACGAACGGGGTCTATCTTTTCGTAAGTCGGGCCGGCAGTAATAAGTATTTTCTTTCCTGCCAAATCTTGCTTTTTATTAAAAAAATTCTCGATATACCGGACAATATTTTCAGGCTCTTCCATACGTCCCTTTCCTTCCAGTCCGCTTGCGAGAAAACCGGATGCAGGTTCAATAATGTGATTCCCGAAACGTTGCAATGTTGTTAGATTTTCTTGTACTGCCGGATGTTTATACATATCCAAATCCATTGCCGGCGCAATGAAAACAGGACATTTAGCCGATAAATAGGTAGTCAATAAGAGATTATCGGCTATCCCGTTTGCCATTTTCCCGATTGTATTGGCAGTAGCCGGCGCAATGAGATAGGCATCGCCCCAAATTCCCAAACTCACATGACTGTTCCATGCGCCATTTTCGGGATCGAAAAAATCAACCAAAATAGGATTTTGAGACAATGTTGCCATCGTAAGCGGTGTGATAAACTGTTTGGCAAGCGGAGTCATAATCACTTTCACGTTGGCGCCTTTCTTTATCAGTTCGCGCACCAGCGGAGCACATTTGTAAGCGGCAATTCCGCCGGTAATACCCAAAATAATATTTTTGCCGTCAATCATATTTTTAAATATTATTCGAATAATTAAAATGAGGTTATCTTAAAAGTCCACGAATTACTCGAATTAACACAAATTATTTAATTTATAAAATCGCAAATTGCTGAAATTAATATATTAATTTTTGTGTTAATTCGAGTAATTCGTGGATAAATATCTTTTGAGACAACCTCATGAGATTAAAACAATGCAGGATGTAAATCCTGCATTGTTTCAAACGAAATTGAATCTTATTTTTTCAACTTGTCTTTTTCTTTTGCCGGATTACGGTAATATACTCTTCCTTCTGCATATTCTTGAGCCGCAATCAATGTTGCCTTAGGCAATTTTTCGTAAAAACGGGAAATTTCGATTTGTTCCCGGTTTTCAAACACTTCTTCCAAATTGTCGTTGTAAGAGGCAAATTCCTGCAATTTTTTCTCCAGTTCGCTTTTGATTTCTACGCTAATTTGGTTAGCGCGCTTGGAAATAATTTTCACTGTTTCATACACGTTACCGGTATCGGCGCTTAGTGAATTTATGTCGCGAGTAATCGTGTTGTTTGGAATATTCAGCTTTTTGTAATCCATAATAGTTTGATAATATATTTGTTTTCTTTCAACTGTTATTTTAAAAAAATTTGTGATTTTTCAAACATTTGCTTCGCCTCGTTGGCATACTTGCTGTTTGGAAAATCATTGATGAAATTATAGTACTCATCTACCGTATC
>QMCD01003443.1_pt1 | contig 10805 bp, 8 predicted proteins | sample 1821841 | NCBI WGS metagenome assembly QMCD01 (sample SAMN01991225, study PRJNA193472) | Termite gut metagenome, whole genome shotgun sequencing project. | isolation source: worker | host: Macrotermes natalensis | reverse complement strand
ATTTTTAATAATAGGTGATCAGATAAAAAGTACTGATAACCAAAGAGCATACTATAAATACCCTCTTTCTGATTCTTTATAAATTCCTTCTGAATACGATTCACCATATTGTGATGAATCATATCATCATTATCAACATTCGTAGTAATGATATATTCATCATTGCCTGACATATATCCTCTTATTACATCCCTAAGATGTTCCACCCAACCATTTTCCATGTCTTCAACACTAAAATAGCAAGGAACCATTTGAGGGCATTGCAACTCATATTTTTTTACTCGTTCGATATATTTAGATGGAGTACCCTCATCGAAAAGGCACAACCAGACAAAATTCTTATTTATCTGATTATTAACTGATGGAAAGCAATACTTATCAAACAATTCAAATCGATCATCAAGCCACTTTTGGGTATCTGTCTCTTTATTATTCTTATCTGCAACCCAAATACGCCGGAGATTAAATAATGTGATAACAAAGTGCTTGTATCTGCCCATAATCAGAGATATAATTTTCTTTTTTTTAAACAAACAAATGTAATATATAAAACTCATTTTTGACTAATATATCATATTGCAAATATCCCAGAATACTTTATTTATCCTCACAAATTCGCTAATAACAAGATTATCATTAAATTTGCATACTTACTTAAATTACATGAGTCCCGAAAAAAATACATACAAATTAGGCGTTGCCCTCAGTGGTGGCGGAGCTAAAGGATTTGCCCACCTGGGAGTACTACAGGCACTAAACGAGAGAGGCCTTTACCCTGAAGTAATATCAGGGACAAGCGCGGGGGCTTTTGCCGGAGTACTGTATGCGGACGGACACACCCCAAAGGAAATATCGACGTTCTTTCAAAAAAAAGTATTTCGGGAATTTGCCGAATTCACTATTCCACATGGAGGATTCTTTAAAAGTGACAGGCTTCGATCTTTTCTAAAAAAACACCTGAGAGCCAAAACTTTTGAAGACCTTCAAATCCCGCTCCATACGATAGCTACAGATATAGAACATGGGGAAAGCAAAGTCTTCTCATCCGGCCCGTTAATTCCTGCCGTTATAGCATCATGTTCAGTCCCGATTGTCTTCAGGCCGGTAGAGATCAATGAACATTATTATGTTGATGGCGGTTTATTTAAAAATTTCCCGGTATCAACCATACGCAGGGAATGTACCAAAATCATAGGCGTGAATGTCAGCCCAATTACAAAAGCCGAGTTCAGAAGCTCCATAAAATATATTGCAGAACGGTCCTTTCATTATATGTCAGGATCAAACACTCTGTTGGATCGCAATTTATGTGATTACCTGATAGAATCAACTTCGCTATCGAAATATTCTATGTTTGACCTTGAACATGTTGAAGAAATATATCAGGCAGGGTATGACCTTACAATGACTTTCTTCGATGAGAAAAAGGATGCATTAATAAAAGATTTTCCAAACATCATATTCTAACAATACAAAACAGCGCATTATGGCAGAAAAAATATTTATTTACCAGGTACTACCCAGACTATTTGGTAATAATAAAGATTTAAATAAAGAGAATGGGACTATAGAAGAAAACGGAGTTGGCAAATTTTCTTCTTTCGATAATAAGGCTTTGAAAGAGATCAATAAGATGGGCTTCACTCATATCTGGTATACCGGAGTATTGGAACACGCTTCCAAAACAGATTATTCTGCACATGGCATACCCAAAGATCATCCTGATGTAATTAAAGGAAATGCAGGCTCGCCCTACGCCATTCGCGACTATTATGATGTTTCGCCGGATCTGGCTGATATAGTAGAAACCCGGATGCAGGAATTTGAAGCGCTTATAGAACGGACTCATAAAAACGGAATGAAAGTAATTATCGATTTTGTTCCGAACCATGTCGCAAGACAATACCACTCTGATGCAAAACCCAAGAAAACAAAAGATCTTGGTACAGATGATGATATATCGGTAGGATTCGATCCGGACAATAATTTCTATTATATTCCCAATCAAAGATTAGAGTTACAGTTTCCGGTTCAGCAGGGAAAAGATGCTTATAATGAATACCCTGCAAAGGTAACAGGTAACGACTGTTTCAGCAATAAACCATCTGTAACTGACTGGTATGAAACAGTAAAACTAAATTATGGAGTGGACTACAATAATGGTAAGACAAACTGCTTTACCCCCACCCCCGATACATGGTTAAAAATGAGAGATATCCTCTTATACTGGACTGCAAAAGGTGTCGATGGTTTCAGATGTGATATGGCAGAGATGGTCCCTGTCGAATTCTGGAACTGGGTTATACCTAAAGTAAAAGCAAAAAGCAAATCATTAATATTTATAGCAGAAGTATACAACCCCGAGCTATATCACAAGTACGTAGATTGGGGCTTATTTGACTACCTGTACGATAAAGTAGGCCTGTATGACACTCTGCGCAATGTAATTAATCACTATCAGCCATCATCTGATATTACTTTTTGCTGGCAGAAGATAGATGGATTACAAGCTAAGATGCTTAATTTCCTCGAAAACCATGATGAGCAACGTATTGCTTCAGACTTTTTTGCAGGAGACCCATTCAAGGCTATTCCCGGAATGATCGTTGCAGCCACATTGAATATCAATCCTGTGATGATATATTTTGGGCAGGAACTTGGAGAACGGGGAATGGATAAAGAGGGCTTCAGCGGAGTAGACGGAAGAACAACCATTTTTGATTATTGGTCCGTAAATTCTATTCGCAATTGGCGTAACAATGGCGCTTTTGGAAATAAAGGATTGGATGCCAACCAGATTAAACTCCGTAAATTTTATACTCAGCTTATTCAGATAACAAAAGAAGAGGCTATCACAAATGGTAAATTCTTCGATTTGATGTATGCAAATTACAACAATCCTGAATTTGATTCAACAAAACAATATGCTTTCTTGCGTTCAGACAAAAGAGAGTTTATAATGGTTATTGTAAACTTTGATTCTAAAAAGGTAAATCTGTCAGTCCAGATACCTTATCATGCTTTTGAGTACATGGCAATAGAACCACAAAGAATAAAAAAAGCAAAAGAATTATTCTCTAAAAAAGATATTGTATTGAGCTCAAGATGGGATAGGATGCTATTTATAGACATAGATGAATATTCTGGAAAAATAATCAAATTTTCTATTAGCTAATTGTCTTGTTTTTTCCTAATTTTGCACATTCAATAGAATCAATAAATTTCCTTAAAGAACAAAGTGAGATGGACACTAACCTTCCTTTTAAAATTTTCTCGGGAACAAATTCTCGTTATTTAGCTGAAAAAATCTGTACTAGTTTAGGATGCCCCCTAGGTAAAATGAAAATAGAACGTTTTGCCGATGGCGAGTTTTCTGTTTCTTATGAAGAATCTATCAGAGGATGCCAGGTATTTCTGGTACAGTCTACATATCCGTCTTCTGACAATCTTATGGAACTTTTATTAATGATTGATGCTGCCAAAAGAGCTTCGGCAACGTCTATCATAGCAGTTATTCCATACTTTGGATGGGCAAGACAAGACCGCAAAGATAAACCACGTGTATCTATCGGAGCTAAATTGATCGCAGATATGCTAAGTGCAGCAGGTATCAACCGATTGATTACAATGGATCTACATGCAGACCAGATACAAGGATTCTTTAATGTTCCGGTTGACCACTTATATGCATCTGCCATATTTGTCGATTACATCAAAACACTTGATACTGAAAATCTTGTTATAGCTACTCCCGATGTGGGTGGTACTAAACGTGCCAGTTCGTATGCTAAATACTTTGGAATGCCAATGGTGATCTGCTACAAACTACGCAAGAAGGCAAACGAAATATCAGAAATGCAAATCATTGGGGATGTAACAGGAATGGATGTTCTACTTGTTGATGATATTGTTGATACAGCAGGCACAATTACTAAAGCAGCCGATATAATGATGGCTAGCGGAGCCAAATCGGTTCGCGCAATTGCCAGCCATGCTGTAATGTCTGATCCTGCATCAGTAAGGGTTACCGAATCCGGACTTACTGAAATAATATTTACTGACAGCATTCCTTATTCAAAAAAATGTGAAAAAGTTGTTATACTTTCAGTAGCTGACGTATTTGCCAATGCAATCCGCAGGGTTCTCAGCAATGAGTCTATCAGCTCATTATATATACTATAAAAGAACAATCGAATTATAAAAAGAGAGATGGTAATACCGTCTCTCTTTTTATTTGTACTAAAATTCAGATTTCAAATTTGTATATATCAGCAAATAAAGATACTTTTGCACGTTACATTAAATATGTTTTATAGAAGAATAGAATGAAAGTTCATCACGAAGGACGCGGAGTTTTAACAACATATTTCATCATCCTGGTATTGCTCAATGGAATACTATGGTATTTCTTCCGTCATACTTTTCTGTCCTACCTTGTAGGAGGTGTATCCCTCGCTTTTTTTGGTATCGTGCTGAATTTCTACCGAAGCCCCTATCGCCAATTTAAAGGAGATAGTGATGGTGTGGTAGTGGCTTCTGCAGATGGTAAAATAGTGGCTATAGAAGAGGTATACGAAGGGGAATATTTCAAAGATAAACGGATTGTTGTTTCTATTTTTATGTCGCCATTCAATGTACATGCTAACTGGTATCCTATAAATGGTAAAGTATTGATGTCGAAACACCACGACGGGCGATTTATGGCAGCATACTTACCTAAGTCCAGTACCGAGAACGAACGCTCTACAGTGGTAATGGAAACAGAAGATGCAAAACACCAGATATTATTACGACAGGTAGCAGGAGCAATGGCCCGCCGCATTGTCACATATGCCCAGGTAGGAGAAATAGCACACATAGATGAACATCTGGGATTTATTAAACTCGGTTCGCGCGTTGATGTTTACCTACCCTTAGGAACTGAAATACTGGTAGAAATGGACCAGAAAGTAATCGGTAACCAGACTGTTATTGCTAAATTCCAATCATAACTATATGAAAAAATATATTCCGAATACACTCACTTCTTTCAGCCTCTTTTCCGGAAGTATTGCTACGGTTATGGCCTTTGAGGGAGAATACTATTGGGTTGTAGTTTGGGTTATTATAGCAGCAATATTCGATTTTTCAGACGGATTTGCAGCACGACTCCTAAAGGCTTACTCACCTATGGGTAAAGAGCTGGATTCACTATCTGATATGGTTAGTTTCGGACTGGCTCCAAGTGTTACAGTATTCAGGTTTTTATCAGAAAATGTAAACCGTATATCAGACAATCCTGTCATTGTTGAGTATCTGCCATACATAGCTTTTTTACTGGCCATATTTTCCGCTTTACGTCTGGCTAAATTTAATATTGACGAACGGCAATCAGATTCTTTTATAGGACTCAATACCCCGGCTAACGCCCTGTTCTGGGTAAGCTTCTGTTACGGATTAACATATAGTGTACCTGTTTTGAGCCCTACATTAATATATACTTTCATAGCTGCCATCATAGTATTTTCATTACTGATGACCTCAGAAATACCAATGTTCTCTCTTAAAATAAAAAGCCTGAAATTTAAAGGTAATGAACACCGTTATTTTCTTGCCTTATTTATGATTGGGATGGTAGCATGGCTAGGTATATTAGGTATTGCAGGAGGCATATTACTCTACATCACCTTATCTATCTTTCAACAAACCGGTGTATTGAGAAAGTAACAGATTCTCTTAATTTATTCCACAAAATTAATCATAACCACAGTGTTGATATTAGTAAATATCAACCATACTCGTAGATTTTCATATCAACCATACTCGTAGATTTTCATCACCTCATCGACTGATCAAATATATATGGGCTTAATGCTCCTCTGATGGATACAGTAATCAGAGCAGTGTAAGGTGCAATATTTCCTCCATTATTTACATGGATATAAACTGTTTCTTTTTGGGGGTTATAATAGACAACCATATTTTCGATATCAGGTTCAAGAAGATGCTCATATATTCTCTTGGGTACAGGAATATTACGACCATTTATAGAAACTGTTATAGCCTTGTAACATAACTTCGGAGTACCCCAGTTTCCTACACCTCTTGCAACTTTTCCATTTACCCTATAAACCCCATCCGATCCTTTCTTTAAGGATGTTGCCGGAGCTACTGACATAGTCACCCTTACGGCATTATTTCTGAAATAAATAGCACCATGTGCAGACAGCCTTTCTACTTCAACAATATCATAGTCATCTACTCTCATTAGCTTGGTAGACTGTATGTAGCCTTTCCTTACATTTCTGTCCGGCAAATATTGATATACCTGACGCCATGGATCTATACCAAGATCGACAGGCAGCATATAAAAGACTGAATCGTTGGGAATAGTTACAGAATTATTAGTATCATTAGGACGGGAAGCAAAATCGATTCTTCCGCGTATCGTGTCCTGTGCCAGTACAAATTGTGCATAAGTTCTTTCTCCGCACAAACTCAAAACAAATGAGATAAGTAAAATTGTGTAAGTCTTTTTCATATGCATGATATTTTAATGTAAAGATCAGAAATGGACCAGATAGTAAAGTTACAAATTATTCTATAACCTTATAAGATTGCCGGGCTTCGGTTATAGAGACTGCATTGAAATGCCACCATTCTCCTCTTATAGTCTTAAAGCCTGCATGAATCATTACTTTTCTCAACAGTTCGCGATTCTTTACCTGTTTATTTGTCAAAACACCTTTTTGAATAAGCTCTGCTTCTTTATTGATTCCTGCTGCACTGCCAAAAAAATCGAAAGGAGTACCCATATCCAAAGGTGTTCCATCCTTGTCGCAAATGGTAAGATCAACAGCCATGCCGTAATTATGCAATCCGGTACGGGTAGGATTCGCTACATAAGCAGCATATGGCGTATTCTGTACTACTTTGTACATTTTCTTTTGTATACTCAACGGACGAACAGCATCATATACCAGCAAACTATAATCGGCATGGAGCGCTTTCAAATACTTCTGTGCTTTAATTAATTTATCCGCGGCCAGTGGATGCAGGTATATATTTAACAATGTGTCGTAAAGAATTGTTTTTGTGAAATTATCGGTCGTAGCATACTTTAGCTCTGAACGAATAGAGTTATCCATTGCACTCACATTCACCAGATTTTTTGTTTGTAAATATGATTCAAGATTTTCTGCCTTTTTCTGAGCCATTAGTGAAAATGGCAATAACAAAAGGAAGAGACATATCTTATTCATCTTCGTCATCCTCTTCATCAAAATCATATTCAATATACTCACGACTTAATATTTCATCGATTAAGGCGCAAGTTTCCGTGAATTCTGCTGTATCCTTCAATCTGTCAATAGACAAATATGCTTCTTTGAGAGATTTAAGCATGATCTCATCATCTTCACTCGGTCCCATTTCAGGGCTTTCCACAAACCAATGCAGCTCATTCTTCAGATTCTCGCGGGCAGCATTGTAGAAGACAAGAGCAGCTTCTGATTCTCCAACTTCCTCTTTTATTTTTGCAGCTTCTATCATATCATGTCCAAGCACATTCTTATAGTTACTCATAATAGACAAGGTGAGCTTTGTCCTCATCACTATCGCAAAATGTAACCCATCTACATCTTCTTTTTCACGGAAATAGTAAGCCAATGTATTTAATGACATACGTATCGATGCAGCTTCTGTAACTACTAGCTCACTCACTCTCCTTACAGGATAGCCATGTGCATCGCTTTGCAGTCTTTCAACCATATCCGGCACAAAGTCAAAGAGCTTGTAAATCACAGCTTCTTTCACTTCCTCATAATTACCATTAATTTCCAGAGCGAAAACCAAACGGATCAGATTCCTGAAAAAAGAGCTGGTACCTTCTTTTACTGTAACAAAATCATATGCATCGAGGATATTACTCTTACCCTCAGTAAATAGTTCTGTGAGTACCTGGTTGGTCAGGCTATTTTCTTCTGTAGGAAGAACTGTAAGCAGTTCATCTATCTTATTTTCTAATATTAGATCCCAGATTTGCTTATCGTCTGTGTTAAAGAACGGTTTTATTTCCTCATTCAGAGTCAGTGTCGGTTTGTTGTTCGTCATTAGTTTCAGTATTTATGATTGTTTCTTGTGGCGAATTTCCTTTTTTTATAGCCCAGTATATTTCCTCCTGGATTCGCGAACGAATATTAAGACTCGAAATTGCTTTATGTGTCCGTTTATCGTTCACCCTGTTTGACAAAAATATATAAATTAAATTATTATCCGGGTCTACCCAGAAACATGTTCCTGTAAATCCCGTATGCCCGTATGTACTGGCAGGTGTACTTGGCGAAGTCGGACTTGATTTACTTGTACTTGTTTCAGGCTTGTCAAAGCCCAATCCGCGACGCGATATACCGCTCTTGGTATTCATAAATACCTGAATAGTTTTTGTTGACAAATATTGCTCACCACCATATGTTCCTTTATTAAGCCACATCTGATAGAGTTTTGCAATGTCATTTGCATCAGAAAACAGTCCGGCATTACCCGATATTCCACCCATAAAGGCAGCCCCTTCATCATGCACATATCCCTGTATAAGCTGCTTCCGGAGAAAATCATCTTTCTCTGTGGGAACAATTTGATTCTTTTCGAAGCGGGTCAGTGGATTATATGTCGTTGTAGTAGCCCCAAGTTTGCGAAAAAAGTTTTCCTGTACAAATGTATTCAGATCCTCTTTCGATACTTTTTCCACCACCTCTTTCAGCAACATGAAATTAAGGCAGCTATATACATACCTTTTTCTTTTGTTTAGCTTGGAATTGGCTATTGCAGTTATAATTGTATCATTATAAGATTGATTTAGACCATCCGCTAAGGGTAAAAATTTAGGTTTAGCAGTTGTAGATACCATATTGGGTTTGAACTTATAATCGGTACGTGCGTAAGTATTGGCATCGAATTCTGCTGAATATAGAGAAGTCCATGTTCTGTTAAATAATTTACCTTCATAGCTATCCTTATCTATAGCATCCATATAATAGGGAATAAAAGAAGGTAGCCTGCTTTCGTGAAGAAGCGCATCACGAACTGTTATATCTGACTTATCAGTTCCTTTTAGCAGAGGGACAAAACTACTTATTTCGGAATTCAACTTTAATTTCGATTGATCATATAGTTTCATTATAGCCGGAAGTGTAGCTGTGGCTTTGGTCATAGAAGCAAGATCATAAATATCTGTATCTGTTACTTTCTGCTTGCCACTATAATCAAATGTACCAAAAGCCTTATTGTAGATAACCTCACCATCTTTAGCTACTAAAATCTGACAACCGGGGAAAGCCTGGTTAGTTATACCTTCCTCCACAATCGCTTCTATCCCATTCATACGGCTGGAAGAAATTCCTACTTCCTCAGGAATTGAATAGCCCAGCCTGACCTTCTCTGTTTCTATTCCAGTCCCTTCTTTAAAGATATCTCTTACACTAACAGGAAGTTTTCCATTGATATCGTTTCCTCCAAAAAGGGCTTGTGCTGCATACTCCTGTGCCAGATCAGTATTCTCATAGGCATGGAGAACTCCATCGGCACTTTTGATCGAAGAAGCATACGAACTGATACGGTAAGGGTTTATAAAGAATGTGAGTATTATTTCTTTATCTTGTCCGATATTCTGAATAGCCAAGTTTGCGTTGCCTTTTGTATTATGGATAGATACAATAACCGTATTATACGGTTCCAGCACCTTTTTTAGTTTCAACAATCCTTCTCCATCGGCTACATTAAATGTAGTTACATCTGCATACTTCTTCAAAGTGGTATGAAATTCATTATTTGCAGACGAACCTACAGAAACGGCAGCAATCTTCCTCTTATCCAGTTCTTTCAGCGGAATAATCTTATTACCATCTTTTAATAAAGTCATAGCACCACGATTCAATACCCTGTTAATCCATTCTGCACTTGTACTGTTCAGGTTTTGAGACAGGTTGGTTGTTTCTATAGATTGAGGATTATTCAGTCCCAGAATATATTTATATGCCAACACTTTCTTACATTTCATTTCTATCTGCGCTTCCGATAGCAGATTATCTTCTACTGCCTTTTTTACAGCATTATATTCTTTAGGCACATTTATTGGCCCTAGCAGAATATCATTTCCGGCTTGCAATGCGCGCACACAATAGTTGTCTTCGCCTGAAACCCCTTTCATCTGGAGCCCATCTGTAAATATCAAACCTGAGAAGCCCAGTTCGTCTTGCAGAAGTTTGGTTACAACTGCTTCTGATAGAGAGCTGGGTTGCCTTTTGGTATCCAGAGCAGGTATATCCAGATGTCCTATCATCATACCCGACAATCCGGCATTGATATATTCTTTGAATGGCTTCAGCTCAAATTCATCCAGCCTTTTTCTATCATGCGTTATAGTCGGCAATGTTTTATGTGAATCGGTAGAAGTATCGCCATGACCGGGAAAATGTTTGGCCACAGCCATAACCCCTCCGGCTTCAAGGCCTTTGGAATACATCACACCCAGTTTGGCTACACGATCAGGGTCTTCACCGAACGAACGGTATCCGATAACCGGATTACTAGGGTTACTATTTACGTCGAGTGCAGGGGCAAAATTCACATGTATACCCATCTGCTTACACTGACGAGCGACTTCGAGTCCATAGTAATAAAGCAACGAATCGTTTTGAATAGCTCCCAACATCATATTATATGGGAAACGGGTGGTATTTGACAATCTCATCGATAACCCCCATTCCCCATCCAATGATATCATTAATGGAGTTTTTGCAGATTTCTGAGAATAATTTGTAAGTGCA
>QMCD01002276.1_pt1 | contig 10805 bp, 10 predicted proteins | sample 1821841 | NCBI WGS metagenome assembly QMCD01 (sample SAMN01991225, study PRJNA193472) | Termite gut metagenome, whole genome shotgun sequencing project. | isolation source: worker | host: Macrotermes natalensis | reverse complement strand
GAGCCGGTTGGAGTACCTCGCCGGGCGCATCGAGGCGAGCGACCCGCGGCGAATATTGGCGCTCGGGTTTGCCGTCGTGCGCGCCGATGGCCAAGTCATCAAAGAAAAAGTGGCCCCGAACACGCGGATCGAAATCACATTACACCATGGCAAAATCGACGCAACCGTCTTATAACGAGATCATTACCCGCATCGAAGATATCCTCCGCCAGATCGACACGCAGCAACTCGATGTCGACGTACTGGCCGGGCAGGTCAAGGAGGTGCGCAAACTCGTCAAGCTCGCTCAGGGGAAGTTGAAACGAGTGGAAAGCGATTTGGAGTAATGTTTCGCGAGCAGCGAGCCCGAAAGGCCAGCTGCAGGAACCCGATGCGAAAGGCTGAGCATGATTAGCACTAAGTAGCAGCCAGCGGAGGGGCGAAACATCCCTTTGTTTCGGCCCTCCGCCGCCGATGGCTGCGGGCCGACGGCTTCTTACGAAGCCGAAAATAGTCTTCGGCCGGTCTTCGACTACTACCCTAAAAAAGGCCGCCTGCGGGCGGCCTTCACTCTCAAATCTCAATCTCAATTCAATTCAATTCAATACATCACGCGCCCACTCGGTCTGCCGCCAGGCGGCGTTGAGTCCTGCGTCCATCGACGCTGCCGGGATGTAGGTGGCCATGCCGCAGAACGCCTCGATGGGGGTGTCGTTCATGATGACGGGCGTGCATTTCTGATATAACACCACCTGGTTGAGCGCCGCGGAGAATAGCGTGTAAAGCGGATCGGTAGTGGGCATCAGGCAGGCCATGAAATCGGCCATATCGAAGATCACCGGCTTGAAGGCACGCGAAGTAAGCCGCTGAACCTCAAGCGGATCCATCGCTTCGACGGTAGCCATGTCGCGCGCGTAGACAGGGCGCATTGCGTCGGCCAACAACTCCATCCTGGAGCAGTCATAGAGGGCGATGGCGGCCGAGCGCGCCTGGTAATAGCTGAAATATTTCTCGCAGACCCCTTGCAGGTTGGGCGTGGTGGCCATCAGGTCGCCGACGATCCGATCGTAAGGCATCCCGGCGATCAGCACCTCGGCCGGCGAGGCGATGATGTGCCGCGCCTTGTTGCGCAGCGCGTAGATCGACTCGACGCCGCCCATGAAGCAGGCGTCGAAGAGGATATACTCCAGCTCGTTGTCGGCCAGCACGCCGGCCAACGCCGAGAGCTCCATCCAACGAGTGCCGTCGTTCGCCACGGCGCGCGTAAGCCACTCGGGATCAACGGATTGCTTCATCGTCCGCGCACGCGAACCGATCATGTCGAAATCGCCGGGGATCCACCCCGTGGCGTGCGAGCCGATGTCGAGGGCGTATTTATAAGCGGGGGCGTGGCGTTTCGCATCGTCGAGCACCCGGCGAAACACCTGCGCGTCGGCCGAATTCTGGGCCTGATAGTGCTCGAGCGTGTCGACGAAGGGTTTGCCGTACTTATTCAGCCTGATCTCGAGCAGCACGGGATGGAGGCGCAGGCCCGGAATGTCTTTGTAGATCAGGATGCGTCCGTTGTTCAGCGAGGCTTGAGTGCTCCCGGCGAGCAGGCCGTTGATGTTGGTCTGGGCATAGCCGTAGCTGCCGATGGAGTTGTCCATCGCCATGTAGACGAGCAGCGTGCGCGAGGCGGTCGTCGGCGGTTTCGGGTGGGGCGGGTCTTTCTCGCAACTGGCCGCGGTGAACAGCAATAGCGACGGTAATATCCAGATTATCAGACGCTTTAATTTCATCGTCGCGATTTGAGTTTAATGCCGTTGAACATCCAGCCGTTCTCGCGCTTCGGCTCGGGGAGCTGATCGGGGCGATTGCGGTAGGCGCGCGAGAAGTCGAAAAAGTAGCCCTTCGTTTTGCCCTGCCCGCGCACGCCCACGTCGATGTATTCGACCGTGCGCGAGACGATCCGGCGCGAGGTCGGCAGCAGGTCGAGCGACTTGATCACGTCCTCGGCGTGGCCGAACGAGAGCACCACCCAGGGCGATTTTTCGGTCAGGCCGCTGCCCGAAGCCTTGATCGTGGCCAGGATTTTGGCGACCCGGTCGGCGTTGAGCTGCGCCGCCTCGACATTGCCCAGAATGGTATGGGCGTAGGCCATCATGTTGAGATTCAGCGGACTGAACGGATCGGTACGCATCACCTCCTGAGCCAGGCGGATGATCTCGAGGCATCGGATCGAGTCGGGCTCGGGCGAATATTCGAGGATCATCAGGATGCTGTCGGCCTGCGAGGAGGGGGTAAGCGGCTGATACTCATCGCGATAGACGTAGCCGTAGTAGAGGTAATAAAAATCCTCGGCCGTGAGCGTGCGATCGCCCTGCGCGTAGCGCTGCATCAGCGCGGGGTAATAGCGGGGCCCGCCCGCGTCGAGCGTCGCACGCAGGATCGCCTCGTCGTCGGGCGGGGTGAGCGCCTGGACGCAGCATAACAGGGCGATCAACAAGATTTTCTTCATTCGTGACAAACGCGAAAATGGCCGGGGAGTTGTTGGGGTAGAAGGCTAATTATCGGTCTCGGAGAGACCGGCAGCCCGCAGCCGCCGGATGCGGAGGGCTGCAACAAAAAGACGTTGCACCCTCCTCCGGCTGCTATTTTCGCTGATTAAAGTAACAAATATCAGCAAGACCACCTTCCCACCGGATTTTGCGGAGAGTAGGTCTATTTTTGTTCATCGTGCCGAAGCTCGGAGCGGAGCGCACTTTTGTGCGTGAGCACCGCCGCGAGGCAGGATGGACGAAAAGAGGCCTGCTATACGCGAAATCCAAAGTTAGTAGTTTTGCTTCATCGGCTCATAGTACGCCTGCGGATGCGCGCAAGCCGGGCAGATCTCCGGCGCGTCGGTGCCATGATGCACATACCCGCAGTTGCGGCACTGCCAGTCGATGGCCTCCTTGCGCGAGAAGACGTCGCCCGCCTCGATGTGCGCCACTAATTTTTTGTAGCGCGTTTCGTGCTCTTTTTCAACGCTGGCGATCGACTCCCATACCTTGGCGATCCCCTCGAAACCCTCTTCGCGAGCCACTTTGGCGAAAGCGGGGTAGAGGTCGTTCCACTCTTCGTATTCGCCGCCGGCCGCTGCGATCAGGTTCTCTTTGGTCGTGCCGATCACCCCTGCCGGGAAGCCGGCCGTGATCTCGACCATGCCGCCTTCGAGGAATTTGAAGAAACGTTCGGCGTGCTCTTTTTCCTGCGCGGCGGTCTCTTCGAAGATGGCTGCGATCTGCTCGAAGCCCTCTTTGCGTGCCTTGGAGGCGAAGAAGGTATAGCGGTTACGCGCCTGTGACTCGCCGGCGAACGATTTGAGGAGGTTCTTTTCGGTTTGAGTTCCTTGGATGCTCTTCATGGGGATGGTGTTTTAGGTTTGGGACAAAATTAGTATCTTTGCGTGAATTTACCAATCGGAATGGCAGACGAAAAGATTATTTTCTCGATGGTGGGCGTGAGCAAAACGTTCACCAACAATAAAAAAGTACTCAACGACATCTATTTGTCGTTTTTTTACGGCGCCAAGATCGGCATCATCGGGCTGAACGGCTCGGGGAAGTCGACCCTGATGCGCATCATCGCCGGCGTGGAGAAGAATTTCCAGGGCGAAGTGGTTTTCTCGCCCGGCTACAGCGTCGGCTATCTGGAGCAGGAGCCCCATTTGGACGACAACAAGACGGTGCGCGAGGTGGTCGAAGAGGGATGCGCGGATACGGTCGCTTTATTAAAGGAGTTCGAGCAGGTCAACGCCAAATTCATGGAGCCGCTCGACGACGACCAGATGGCCAAACTGATCGAGCGCCAGGGCGAGCTGACCGAGGCGATCGACCAGGTGAACGGCTGGGAGCTCGACAGCGTGCTGGAGCGCGCGATGGATGCGCTGCGTTGTCCCGAGCCCGACACGCCGATCAAAAACCTCTCGGGAGGCGAGCGTCGTCGCGTGGCGTTGTGCCGACTGCTACTGCAACAGCCGGATGTGCTGTTGCTCGACGAGCCGACCAACCACCTCGATGCCGAGAGCGTCGAGTGGCTCGAGCAGCATCTGCAACAATACAAAGGCACAGTGATCGCCATCACCCACGACCGCTACTTCCTCGACAACGTCGCCGGCTGGATCCTCGAATTGGACCGCGGCGAGGGGATCCCGTGGAAGGGCAACTACTCGTCGTGGCTGGAGCAAAAATCCAAGCGCCTCGAGCAGGAGGAGAAGCAGGAATCGAAGCGCCGCAAGACGCTCGAGCGCGAGCTGGAATGGGTGCGCATGAACCCCAAGGGACGCCACGCGAAGAGCAAGGCGCGCCTCTCCTCGTACGACAAAATGCTCAACGAGGACTCCAAACAGAAGGAAGAAAAGCTCGAAATATTCATCCCCAACGGCCCGCGTCTGGGCGACGTAGTCATTGAGGCTAAGGGAGTTAGCAAGGCGTTCGGCGATCGGCTTTTGTATGAAGGGCTCGAATTCACGCTGCCGCCCGCCGGTATCGTCGGGGTGATCGGCCCCAACGGCACGGGCAAGACGACCCTCTTCCGCATGATCATGGGGATCGAGCAGCCGACGGCCGGTTCGTTCAAGGTGGGCGAGACGGTGAAGCTCGCCTACGTCGACCAGCAGCACGCCTCGATCGACCCCGAGAAGACGGTCTACGAGGTGATCTCGCAAAATTCCGACATCATCCCGTTGGGCAATCGCCAGATCAATTCGCGCGCTTATGTGGCGCGGTTCAACTTCACCGGCGCCGATCAGGAGAAAAAGTGCGGCATCCTCTCGGGCGGCGAGCGCAACCGCCTCCACCTGGCACTCGCGCTCAAGGAAGAGGGCAACGTGCTGCTGCTCGACGAGCCGACTAACGACATCGACGTCAACACGTTACGCGCGCTGGAGGAGGGTCTCGAGAACTTCGCCGGCTGCGCCGTGGTGATCTCCCACGACCGCTGGTTCCTCGACCGCGTGGCTACGCACATCCTCTCGTTCGAGGGCGACTCGCGCGTGGTCTTCTTCGAGGGGAGCTACAGCGAGTACGAGGAGCATAAGAAGCGGTTGGGCGGCGATACGGGGCCGCATCGGGTGAAGTATAAGAAACTGATGGAATAATTTTAGTTGAAAGTTGAAAATGGAAAGTTGAAAGTGTCCGAGTCCGGCCGCTTTTAATCTTTTCAACTTTCAACTTTCAACTTTCAACTTTCAACTGAATTGAAACCTTCGATTCCAAAGGGGACTCGCGATTTCGGCCCGGCCGAGATGATCCGTCGCAATTACATTTTCGACACTATCAAAGAGGTGTTTCGGATGCATGGCTTTTTGCCTATCGAGACGCCTGCTATGGAAAATCTCTCGACGCTGCTGGGCAAATATGGCGAGGAGGGGGATAAACTGCTTTTTCGCATCCAGAATAGCGGTGAGAAGGCCGCCGAGGCGCCCGAGAAGGGCCTGCGCTACGATCTGACCGTGCCGTTCGCGCGCTATGTGGTTCAGCATCAGTCGGATATCGTCTTCCCGTTCCGTCGTTACCAAATTCAGCCCGTCTGGCGCGCCGACCGCCCGCAGAAGGGGCGCTACCGCGAATTTTACCAGTGCGACGTCGACATCATCGGCAGCAAAAGCCTGCTCAACGAAGCGGAATTGGTGCAGATCGTGGAAGATGTTTTCGGCAAGCTGGGAATTGAAGTAACACTTAAGGTAAACAACCGTAAGATACTGAGTGCCATTGCAGAAGCAATCGGATTCGGCGATCGCCTGATCGACATCACCGTGGCCATCGACAAGCTCGACAAGATCGGCATGGAGGCCGTATGCGAAGAGCTGATCTCGAAAGGCATCTCGGCCGAGGCGGTCGACCGACTTCAACCGATACTGCTGATAAAAGGCACTAACGAGCAGCGGCTCAGTGCATTGCGTGAGGTTGTCGGAAGTATCGACACAGGCATTAAAGGCATCGAAGAGGTCGAAACGATGCTCGAATATGTGCGCACGCTGGGCTGCAGGATCGACATCGAGCTCGACCTCTCGCTCGCGCGCGGGCTGAATTATTACACCGGCGCGATCTTCGAGGTCAAAGCGCGTGATTTTGAGATCGGAAGTATCTGTGGTGGAGGACGTTACGACGATCTGACCGGCATTTTCGGACTGCCCGACACCTCGGGCGTCGGCATCTCGTTCGGCGCGGATCGCATCTACGACGTGCTGGCCGGGCTCGACCTCTTCCCGACCGAGGCACAGATCGCTACCCGCCTGATTTTCATCAACTTCGGGGGCGCGGAAGAGGCCTGCTCGCTCGGGTTGATGAACGACCTGCGTGCGCGCGGCATCGTCTGCGAAATCTACCCCGAAGCGACCAAGATGAAAAAACAGATGGAGTATGCCAACCGCCGCGCCATCCCCTTCGTTGCCCTCATCGGCAGCGACGAAATGAGCCGAAAAACGGCGACTATCAAGAACATGACCAGCGGTGAACAGGCATCTGTTACGTTCGATCAACTACCTGATTATCTGAGCTAAATGAAGCGTTACCTCATCCTTTGCTTCACCTGCCTTATCGCCCTTTCGGCCGTCGGGCAACGTCGTTATTCACCGGCACAGAGCGACCCGGAATATCAGTTGCAGAAATTCAACCAGTTCTACACGCTGCTCGGGATGTCGTATGTCGATACGATTGATTTTCAGCAACTTACAGAGCAAGCCATCGAGCAGGTGCTCTCCCAGCTCGACCCCCACTCCGCCTACATCCCGGCCAAGGATATGAAGCAGGTGAACGAGTCGTTCAGCGGCAGTTTCAGCGGCATCGGGATCGAGTTTAACGTACTGAACGACACGCTGTTAGTGGTCAACACGATCGTCGGCGCGCCAGCCGAAAAAGTGGGCGTGCTGCCCAACGACCGCATCGTCGAGATCGACGGGGAGCCCTGCATCGGCATCACGCAGACCGAGGTCCCCGGCAAGCTGCGCGGTCCGAAGGGTACGGTGGTGGAAATCAGCGTGTTACGCCGCGGAGAACCCGAGCTTCTATCTTTCAGGATCACGCGCGACGACATTCCGATCCACACGGTCGATGCCGCCTATCTGCTTGATAAACAGACCGGTTACGTCAAAGTCAACCGCTTTGCCGAGACGACGATGAGCGAGCTGAATGCGGCGCTCGACAAACTGGGGCGTATCGACGCGTTGGTGCTCGACCTGCGCGGCAACGGCGGCGGGCTGATGGGTCAGGCGATCCAAATGGCCGGGACGTTTCTGGAGCAGGGTGCGGTGATCGTCTCGACCGAAGGGCTGTTGGTATCGACGCAACACTATGAGAATCAGCAACATGGGCGCTTCCGAAAAGGGAGACTGATCGTGCTGATCGACGAAAATTCGGCCTCGGGCAGCGAGATCGTCGCCGGGGCGATCCAGGATTGGGATCGCGGCCTGATCGTCGGTCGTCGCAGCTTCGGTAAGGGTCTGGTACAGAGGCAGTTCGACTTGATCGACGGCTCGTCGGTGCGCATCACCATCGCCCGCTACCACACCCCCACCGGCCGCGTCATCCAGCGCCCTTTCGAGATGGGGCAGACCGAGGATTACTACCTCGAACATTACGAACGCTATGGCCAGGCCGACACGATCGCTGAGGGAGACTCGCTGATTTACAAGACGTTACACAAAGGACGAAGCGTCTACGGCGGTGGTGGCATCACTCCCGACCGCTACGTGCCCGTCGACACGACCGGCTACTCGGACTATTGGGCGCGGCTCGTGAGGCGCGGCGTGATCAATGAATTTATCATCGAATACATCGAGGCCGAGCGCGCCTCGATCGAGCGGCAATTCGCTGATTTCGAGCAATTTATGGACGGATACAAGGTCGATCAACCAACCCTCGACCGCCTCATCGCGCTGGGCGAAAAGCGCGAAATCCCCTTCGACGAGCCGGGCTTCGAGACTTCGCGCGGGCGGCTCGAATCGGTCATCAAGGCGCTCGTCGCGCAGAAAATCTGGACGACCGGCGAGTATTACCAGGTCATGAATTCCGACGACGAAATGGTGCGCGAAGCACGCGAAATTTTGAAGGACTGGAACGTGAAAGCGAAAGAAATACTATAATATAACCCACTGACTATGAGAGAATTTGATTACCGCGACCGCTCGGATGAACGCGACGAAGAGGTCTATTCCAAACCGGTGAAGGCCGGTCGCCGCACCTATTTTTTCGACGTCAAATCGACGCGCGGCGGCGACTATTTCCTCACCATCACCGAGTCGCGCAAGTCGACCGACTCCCAGGGGCGCGCCAGCTACGACAAGCACAAGATTTTCCTCTACAAGGAGGATTTTGCGAAGTTCGCCGAGGGGTTCGAGGAGGTCGTTAATTATGTGAAGAAGGCCAAGCCCGAATTTTTCGAGCAGGAGGCGGCAGAAGCCGCGGACAGGGCGATGAGCACCTCGATCGACGAGGAGTTCGATAAACTCTAAGTAGCTGATACCGTGCAAGATACTGCCATCCGGCGGCCGAATGTTTTTCGCCGCCTGTACGATTGGGTACTCTCGTGGGCCGACTCACGATGGGGGCCGGTCGCGCTCTTCGTTTTGGCCTTTGCCGAGTCGAGTTTTTTCCCGATACCGCCTGATGTTCTGCTGATTGCGCTCTGTTTGGGGTGCATCGCACGGTCGTTTCGCTACGCTTTGATATGTTCGCTTGCGTCTGTCACGGGAGCGCTGTTTGGCTATGCGATCGGCTACTTTTTGTGGCAGACGCCGGGTGGCGAATTCACGGCCGTGGCCGACTTTTTCTTTCGCGTAATTCCGGGATTCACCGAAGCAGAGTATCTGAAGATCAGGCAGTTATACGAACAATACAACTTTTGGGTAGTCTTCACGGCCGGCTTCACGCCGATCCCCTACAAGCTGATCACGATCACGGCGGGGGGCTTTCGGGTCGACATCCCGATGTTCGTGGTGGCGAGCGTGGTGAGCCGCAGCTTGCGGTTTTTCCTGATCTCGTGGCTGATCTGGAAGTTCGGAGCACCCATTAAGTCGCTGATAGACAGATATTTCAATCTGATCGCCATTGCCTTTACGGTGCTGTTGATCGGCTCGTTCGTGGCGGTGAAATATTTATTCTGACGATGCGGACTTTCGGGTTGATCGGCTATCCGCTCGGGCATTCGTTCTCCGAAAAATATTTTACGGAGAAGTTTTTGCGCGAAGGAATCGCTGATTGTCAGTACGTTACGCTTCCTATCGAGCATATCGAGCTACTGCCTGCGCTGATCGAAGAGCGGCCCTCGTTGTGCGGATTGAACGTCACGATCCCCTACAAAGAGGCGGTGATCCCCTGTCTGACGCGGCTCGACCCGACGGCCGAAGCGATCGGCGCGGTGAATTGCATCCGTATCCTGGATGGCGAGTTGATCGGCTATAATACTGATGCTGAAGGATTTAGGCGATCGTTGCTCGAGTTGATCGGCGAGGCTCGGCCGCGTGCGTTGGTACTCGGGAGCGGTGGGGCAGCTAAAGCGGTGGTTTATGTATTGCGCTCTATTGGGCTGGATTTCAGCATTGTATCGCGTGCTAACTCGAGCATTACTTATGATGAAGTGACGGATGAGGTAATCGCATCTAATAAGCTGATTATCAATGCTACTCCGCTTGGCATGACTCCCCATGTCGATACGCTTCCTTCCCTGCCCTATCATGCGCTTACGCCGCATCATTTTCTCTATGATCTGGTCTATAATCCGGCTTTTACGCGGTTTTTGCAGGAGGGGGCAGCGCGTGGCGCGAAAACGAAGAACGGCGAGCAAATGCTCGCCGTCCAAGCGGAAGAATCGTGGGCTATTTGGAATGCTAAGTAGCAGCCGGCGGAGAGATGCAATAAATTGCCGCCCTCCGCGCCGGGCGGCTGCCGGTCTCGATGCTCGAGACCGAATTAGACTGCTACCCTATTTCAAGTGAATTCGGCAAGTCGACATCCAGGTCTCCCCGGGCTTAACTACTTGGAAACCAGTCTTTTCTGCGGGTAACTCCAGATTCGGCGCATTGATCGCCCACGTCTGCGGTTCGGCGCACATCCAGCTCACTTCGCCGCCGTTGTTCCAGAGCGTCCAGTCGCGCATCTGCTCGTCGACCTCGTAATAGACGCTGTGGCCGCTGGCCGTGTCGGTCAGGATCGCGCCGTTGTAGCTCTCGCCATCGACCTCGAGCGGCTCGGCCGTGAAGGCCGATTCGATCGGTTGGCCGATGGGCGAAACACCCTCTGGGCTACGCAGTCCTTTCTCGAAGTCGCTGAGTGGCAGTAGCTTACCTGTTGGCAAGGTGCGCTCGTCGAGCTCCCAACGCTCGCCCACAGAGAGGCGCAGGCGGTGGGCCTTGGGATCGCTGCCGGCGATGAACGGCAGGTTGAGCGGCGTGTGGTAGCCCACTCCGAGCGGCATCTCCTCCGACGAGTTGTTGAAGAAGAGCACCATGTGTTCCAAGCCGGCGCTCGAGAGGCGGAAATTCATCCAGCACTCGAATTCGAGCGGGAAATAGCTGAAGACGCCATCGTTGACCGCGTTGGAAAAAAAGACTGCTTCGAGCTCGATAACTCCCTCTTCCTCAGTGCAATGCGACACGGTGAAAGGTTGCGATTTGATCGTCCCGTGGTGGAAATTATTCTGCGCCGGGATGGTGATCGGGAATTGGAACGTGCGGGAGCCGTGAGTGTAACGGCCGTCCGCGATGCGGTTGGGCGGGAAGAGGAGCGGCAGCCCGAAAAGTTGCGGGCGTTCGCGGAAGGTGTCGATCTCGTCGGCCTTGGGCGTGCGCAGGATCTCGGCGCCGG
>QMCD01002358.1_pt1 | contig 10809 bp, 6 predicted proteins | sample 1821841 | NCBI WGS metagenome assembly QMCD01 (sample SAMN01991225, study PRJNA193472) | Termite gut metagenome, whole genome shotgun sequencing project. | isolation source: worker | host: Macrotermes natalensis | reverse complement strand
TAGGGCAAAATAGGGTAGCTGCTATACACGGCTGATAATCCGGCTAGAGATGATTCCGTATTATTTTGCCCCACCGCAGCTGCGGTTTTGGGTCGCCAAAGGGATGCAGCCTTGATTTTTGTAACTTTTTATCAAGAAAAAGTTAAGAAAAAAAGACGGATGGCACGTTAGAAATAATAGAACGTTAAAGCTAAACAAATGATTCGTATAAATAATCTTACTTAAGCACTTTCGGTCTTATATCTTCCTGCGATGTAGAAGGCTTGTTATCTTTTTTACCTGTGAAGAAGTTTTTTACTTTAGAGAAGAAACCGGTAACCTTCTTCGCAAAATTCTGTTTTTTCTGGGATACACCGACGGATTCCACAACGGCAGGTTGCAATATCTGCCAGAAATAATTAAATGTTGAATGATATGGGTCTCTTTCTATATAAAGATAGGGTTCACGTGGTTTTGAATTCTCTTTGTTCGGATTATTTGACCGCAGGAATGCATTTGCTATATTAGTGACAAATTTATTTGAAGACTCCGGGTCATCGCCTTTTAGTATATTTATCCTTAAATCATTGTAGAGGAATTTCATCCCTACAGATGCATTCATGCTTGATGCTTCTGTACTGAAAGTCAAATCTTTGAGTATCCCACTCGTTATTTCCGCTTTAGCCAATGGGGTTATAATCCGGTTCAGGTCACGTAAATCGAAGCGATGCAAATGTGCATCCAAAACAAAGCAGTCATAATCGGGGCTGACAGACATATCCCATTTTGCAGTAAAATAACCCGTCCCCATAAGGTTGCCGTTTGCATTGAGATGCATGTATTGCTGAGGATGTAAGGCTATGTTGGTCAGTCCGTCTATACGGGCGTTCATCCCCATGAATGAAATTTGCCCCGGTACAGTTCCATTCTTAGGCAATTCTTCATATATAACAGAGAAATTGGAAACATCGGTCGTATCTATAGATATCCGGAACGGAAGATCATATAATTTTGTATAAATAAGAGGTTGGAGTTTAGGCGGTGTATATATCTTTTTATTTTTCAAATTCTGAAGCATAACGTCTTTTACTACAAGTTGCTTAGCTTCCAGTATATTATCTGAGAAATAGCGTTGGTAATCGACGCCCGAAAGGCTGATATTCCCTGTGGTGACATCGAACCAATCCATGTGTGTCGGATGCTTATAAGCAAAGTCCATTTTGGGGTAAGCAGATGTCATTTTTATACCCGAAAGAGCCAAACTCGCATTTCTCTTGTTTATATCTATCTCTCCTATATCAATTGTATAGAAGCCATCCATAATTGGGAAGTGCAGGTTATTAGTATTAAAGCGGATATCTTCCATATCTACTTTCCGGGCATCGGCATCGATGAAGAATCCCGACAGGACAAGATTAGTCGTATTTACTGTTTGTTGGTTTTGTTGCTTTCCATCCGGAGAATGCTCGTAGTTTATATGTGCGTCTGCCAGATTGAATTTCTTAATTGATAATTTATTTATATACGGGCGCAATGAAGAATACAGGTCGGTATCCGAAGATTCTTTTTTCTGTACCGGAATACTATCGCCGGAATTACTCTTTCTTATATCCAGAGTCGGTTTTGTTATGTTGACAGAAGCCATGTCCAGGAATGATTTTCCAGTCAGGTGATTCCAATCAATACCGGATAAATTAAAATCCTCCAATTCGGCTTTGAAATTGATTTCCGGCTTTTGGATATTAAATGCTCCATTGGAGAGGGTGAACGTTCCTATAGTTACTTTTTTTCCAAAGATTTTTAATAATTCGTCTATATCCCCGCGATTACCTTTCGTTTGCAGATTGTTCTCTGAGGGAGGACCTATCTGTTTCGCAATATAGTCTACTTTGGGAGACTCTAGAACAAACTTATCTATTCTGAAATCCTTGTTTAAATCCCATTGTAACGAATGCAGCTGTAAAGCCTGTAATGTTGTTTGCAGGCTATCGCGGGATACCCGGTTGATATAAGATACTTGCACATTCTTTAGGTCTATATTATCGGCAACCAGACTTTTTATAACAGAAGTTGTTTTATAGGAAGAAGTTTCATTATCCTTATTTATCGCTGAGTTGGCGGTTTTAATGATTTGTATCCGCGGCGAATTAATTTCAAGGGATTTTATCTTCGCTTTTTCTTTATTCAGATAGCTGTCGTTGTCGAACCCTTTCACCCTTATCAGTGGAATATCGATATCGTAATAAGTTGCCGGAGCTTTATCCCATGTATTTTCCTGAGGGATCAGTTTTACATCCCGCAATAGTAACAGTCCCGTTAAGGTCGAAATATTGGTATCCTTTATCTTTAATCTGTAATGCTTTCCCGGCAGAATGTTGTCGAAATCTTTAAATGAAAGTCCGATATCGTCGCAGGTGAATAAGTATTTTTCTGTCTTTCGGGTCCCTTCATCAATCAGGAATTTTACCGCATAGAAATTCAGTTTCTGCAAGCGGAAATTATCTTTAGAGCCTAAGTCATGTACAATAATATTCGCATTTGTCAGATTTATGTTTTTCACAGATAAATAATTCGCATAAGGATTGAATATATCCAAAGCGTCATCGGATATTTCTATTTCGTCTTTTTTCGATGAATCCGGCTTATTCTTCTTTTTTACTTTGAAATACCTGATATTGGGCGATTCTATTTTAAGCCTCTCTGCCGAAACGCCTGTGTCGTAATTCAGACTGTCGATTTGAATTGATTTTATATTACCCGAAAAATAATCTTTTCGCGCATTTACGGTTGATATCGGATTAACTCTTATATCAGAGATATTGAAGTGTTTACTTTCTGTGTTGAGCGTTAGGGCAGCTATATTTACATTTGAATTATTGCTGGCAATGAGTCCCTTTATATTGGTTGCCTCCATGGCAAAATTATCGACATACCAGAATCTTTTTTGCTTTTCAGATAAGGAATCGATAACGAAATTCTTTGCGTGGAAATCAAATTGCTCTAAAGAATATTTGTCAGACCTGCCGTCTTGAGTAAACGTATAGTGGAACTTGGTTTTTTCAATACCGATTTTTCCAATGGATACACTTTGGAGAATCGGTGATGTAATACTGTACAAGGACCATGTCTGATCATTGTTCACATTATTTTGCTTCAAAGAATCTCCATCCTGAGCATTAGATTTATCTTTCACACTATAATATTGAATATCGGTGGAAGAAATATCGAAAGAATCGGCATTCAGATAATTCAAAGCGTTTTCCCGTTTAAATTTAACTCCTTTAATAAATACTGATTTTATAGTCGCATCCAGATACGCGCCGGCTTTCTCCGTCCTGCCCGCCCAGAAGTCATCGGTCGGATGCAGGTGCACGCCTTCTATCTGTACCAGTTCGTCAATTGTACTCAACTTAATGTTTCTTGTATTCAGGATAAGCTGGTTGCTGTATAATAATTGCTGAGGTTTGTCTGCCGTAAATTCAAAGTTATCACAATAGAGTAATTTTCCCGATGAATACGAATCCTTATCCAGCCTGAATCCGTAGGCGTTGAAGTTTGCATCGCTAAGTGCGTATTGAACCGGAGAAATAGAGTCTTCGACGATATAATAGATATTAGCGCTCCCCAAATTTATTTGCTTCACGGTCAGGACATCTATATATGTCGAGATCATCTGGTATAATGTTTCCCGCTCTTTATTTTGTTGCCCATCTAATGATGATTTCAGAGAAGAATGTAATTGAGGCTGAAAGACTTTTATATCAGGAGATTTAAGTTCGAACAGACTAAAATCCAGATTCTTATAATTCCTGCGCCATGTAAGGTTTATTCCTTTGAAGTGAATCTTATCTATTTTTACTTTGTAGTAGAGGTCGGGTAGACTGTCTCCGTTTTTCCATTTTTCGAAAACCGCGGAATCGGGAATCAGTTCAACTCCATTGATTATCAGTTCCCCGCTAAAGAATCCGACAGAAAGGTGATCGTATGAAAAACTGTAGAAGCCATTTGTCGCTTTCGAAACTTCTTCCCTGAATTTTTGCCTCAGGCTGTCTTCCAACTGATAGGTCAGATACCAGTTAAGGCCAAATCCGCCTGCAATGAGTAATGCAAGTGTGATAAGTATGATCCTTAGTCTCTTCTTCCCTTTTTTAGTCATTAAACAATGTCGTTTTGTTTAGTTATCTTATTATCAACAAATACAGGGAGGATTTGTTTTCCGGTTATCAGCCGGATAAAAGAGTTTAGAGGAAGGTTTCGTCTATAATATCGGAAGCGACGTCTTTTTTCGATTTCAAGCCAAAGTCTTTTCGTTCTCCGTTACGGTTGAGTATTGCTATTTTGTTTGTATCGTATTTGAATCCTGCCCCTGCATCATTTAAAGAGTTAAGTACGATGAAATCGAGGTTTTTCTTCACAATCTTTTTCAGTGCATTGTTCTCCTCATCATTCGTCTCCAAAGCAAACCCGACAAGAAGCTGGTTTGCCTTTTTCATTTTACCCAGTGATGCCGCGATATCTTTGTTTGGTACAAGTGATATATTAAGTATATCACCGCTCCTCTTTACTTTTTCCGCATACTGCTCTTCGGGGCGGAAATCAGCAACCGCCGCGCATAATATAGCCGCGTCCATTGCAGGAAAAGCCTTTACGGAAGCATTATACATTTCTTCCGCAGATTCTACATCTATACGTGTAATGTTAGGGTGATTTACCTTTGGTGATACAGGGCCTGCAATTAAGGTAACTTCAGCTCCCCGGCCTGCGCATTCTTCGGCAAGGGCAAAACCCATCTTTCCCGATGAATAGTTGCCGATAAAGCGAACCGGGTCTATCCGTTCATAAGTGGGTCCGGCTGTTATCAGTATTTTTTTTTTTGAAAGGGTTTCCTGCTTCGTAAAGAAATCCTCGACAGCCGCAAGAATTTTTTCCGGTTCTTCCATTCTTCCCTTGCCTATCAGATGGCTTGCGAGTTCTCCGGAAGCAGGTTCGATAATAATGTTTCCGTACGAGCGCAGTATTTCGAGGTTGCGGGATGTTGCGGGATGGGCAAACATATCCAAGTCCATGGCGGGCGCAATCATCACAGGCGCTTTCATCGACATATATGTAGTAATGAGCATATTGTCGGCTACTCCATTTGCCATTTTACCCAGGGTGGAGGCTGTTGCAGGGGCAATAAGCATGAGGTCTGCCCATTGGCCGAGATCGACATGGCTGTGCCAGGTACCGTCGTTAGCGGTAAAAAATTCGCTGACGACAGGTTTTCCTGTAAGTGCCGACAATGTGACGGGAGTAATAAACTCTTTCCCGGACGGGGTAATTACGATCTGCACTTCCGCGCCGGCCTTAATCAAAAGACGGGCCAGTGATGCTGCTTTGTATGCCGCGATGCTGCCTGTAATACCTAATACGATATGTTTATCTTTCAGTGTCATATTTCCGATACATTTTGAGAGCAAAGATACGGTTAATAGAAATATGAGTGTTCAAATGGATATAAAATTTATTTAAATCTTAGAGTCACCGGCCTACTTATTACTTTTGTCGCTTCAATAAAAATAGCTGATTACGATTAAATAATATCGCATGAAATATTTCTTTAATGTATTTAACGTATCAAATGTCTATGTTTTAGGGTATCAAACTATACTTTTCTAATTCTTTTACATACTTTTGCCTAGCAAAAAATTAAAACAATCACTTAATCAAGCAAAAAATGACCGAAATACTAAGACAAAAACTAAGCGACTCGAAGGCAGCCCGGTGGACTGTGCTGTGCGTTGTTGCATTTACCATGTTCTGTGCTTATTTTATTACAGATGTGATGTCCCCATTGATGGATAGCTTACAGAAAGAATTTGGATGGACGGGAACAGAATATGGTATATTTAATTGGGCTTACGGATGGTTGAATGTATTTTTATTTATGCTTTTTTTTGGTGGTATTATATTAGATAAGCTAGGTGTCCGTATAACTGGAGTAGGTGCTTGTTTGATGATGATAATAGGATGTGCTATAAAATATTATGCTATATCAACGACAGGATGGACAGGTTCAGTCTTTGGAATAATGAAGACTCAGGTGTTTGTCGCATGTATAGGTTTTGCAATATTTGCTTTCGGTACGGAAATGGCAGGGATAACTGTTACAAAAGTAATAGTAAGATGGTTTAAAGGAAAAGAAATGGCTCTGGCAATGGGACTTCAGGTCGCTATTGCTCGTTTAGGCACAGGTTTGGCTGTTGCTACAACAATTCCGATGAAAGAATATTTCCAAAGCCTTTCTATGCCCATATTAGTCGGGCTGTTTGCTCTATGTATCGGTCTTATTGCATTCCTTATATTCTGTGTTATGGATAAAAAGCTGGATGCATCTGTCGATCCTTTGCAGCAAGAAGCTGAAGAGCCTTTCAAAGTGAAAGATGTTAAAACCATAATAACCAATAAAGGATTTTGGTTGATTGCTTTACTATGCTTACTTTTCTATTCAGCAGTATTCCCTTTTGTGAAGTTCGTAACGTCAGTTATTACCAATAAGTATAATGTTCCAGAAAACAGTGCCGGCTATATATTCCTCATATACTCCATCGGGACAATTCTTCTCACTCCTTTTTTTGGGGGTATATATGACAAAAAAGGCAAGGGGGCTACTATAATGATGGTTGGCGCAGCTTTGTTAATTTTGGTTCATATTTTGTTTTCGCTGCCGATTCTTAATACATGGTGGTTCGTTTCCATATTGATGTTACTTTTAGGTATTGCATTTTCCCTTGTACCATCTGCTATGTGGCCATCTGTGCCTAAGATTATCCCTGAAAATAAATTGGGAACCGCATACGGTCTTATATTTTGGGTGCAAAACATTGGACTGTCCTTAGTTCCATTACTTATCGGTTGGGTATTAGATACATATTGTATTGTGGGTACAAAAGAAGGGGTTTCCGGAAATCAAGTTCCTATCTATGACTATTCCACACCGATGCTTATTTTTGCAGGCTTCGGAATACTCGCCCTCATAGTCGCTTTCCTGCTGAAACGCGAGGACAAGAAAAAAGGTTATGGGCTGGAATTACCAAACATAAAAAAATAAAACTGAAAATCCGGTTCCTCAAAACAACCGGATTTTTTATTTTACCGATTTTAAATAGATATACTTTATATAAATGACTCCCGAAATAGAAACAACTCCAAAAGGACATCCCAATGGACTATACCTGATCTTCGCCACCGAGATGTGGGAACGGTTCAGCTATTATGGAATGAGGGCTCTCTTTGTACTGTATATGACAAAGGCGCTGCTCTTCGATAAGGCGTATGGCGCGCAGATATACGGCAGCTATACAGGCCTTGTGTACCTCACTCCGCTGATTGGCGGATACATCGCCGATCGCTATTGGGGGAACCGCCGCTCCATCATTGCAGGTGCTTTGCTCATGGCAATGGGACAATTCCTTATGTTTCTTTCCGGCTGTTATTTCGAGAATGTGGAGCTGGCTACCACGCTGATGTTTTCGGGGTTGGGATTCCTTATATTCGGCAATGGCTTCTTCAAGCCTAATATTTCTACCATGGTGGGGCAATTGTACAAGCCGGAAGATAAACGGAAGGACTCGGCCTATACAATCTTCTATATGGGAGTGAATACCGGATCGTTCTTTGCCCCTATTGTTTGTGGTGTCTTGGGAGATACAGGACATCCGGCCGACTTTAAGTGGGGGTTTCTTGCCGCCTGCATCGGTATGTTGCTCGGTGTTGTTGTTTTTATCCTCTTAAAAGATAAATACCTCCGAACTCCGGAGGGAGAGGCGATAGGTATCATTCCTAATAGCCGGGACACACGGCGGATGGAAGCAGAGAAGAAACCCGAAGGGGACACTCCGGCTGTAGCAAAGAATAAATCAACGATCAAACTGGCCGTTATATGGAGCGCTGTCTGGATTGGCTTATTCATTTTGCTTTATATCGTGTTGAGGACTGATATCATAGGGTCTATTATATTTTCTCTCGCTATTGCGGCGCCCGGATATGTAATATCGGACCCGTCACTGACTAAAATAGAGAGGTCGCGTATCTGGGTAATTTATATTATCGCTTTTTTCGTGATATTCTTCTGGTCGGCATTCGAACAGGCCGGGGCATCGTTGACCTATTTTGCAGAAGAACAAACCGACAGGTATGTGGGGTTGTTTGACTGGACTATACCGACATCTTATTTCCAGTCGGTAAATGCTGTTGCCATTATCATCTTCGCACCTGTCTTTGTCGCCATCTGGACAAAGCTGAGCAAAAAAGGAAAAGAGCCTGCCTCCCCTTATAAACAATCGATAGGTTTATTCCTGCTGGCAATCGGTTACCTGATCATCGCTTTTGGCGTGAAAGGCCTTGCGCCGGGTATAAAAGTAAGCATGCTCTGGCTGATAAGCCTTTACACCATACATACATTCGGTGAACTCTGTTTATCCCCGATAGGATTGTCGATGGTGAATAAACTGGCTCCAATACGGTTTGCCTCTCTGCTGATGGCAATCTGGTATATGAGTACATCGGCTGCCAATAAATTTTCGGGCACATTGAGCAGCTATTATCCAGAGCCGCTTATCGAACTGGCAGCAGTGCAATCGGTGGAAAAAGAAAATACCTTAACTTTGTTACCCGAAGAGTTTGAGAAGGATATTACCGAAAAAGACGGGGCAAAAGTCATTCCTTTCGACCGGATAATGTTCTATAAAGTAGAGGATAAAACCTTGAAAGCTGAAATACAAAATTCACTGGAGAAACAACAGTTGGAGAATCCGAAAGTATTTATGGGATACAGAATCTCCAATCTCTATGATTTCTTTATGCTCTTCGTATTTATGGCCGGGGCAGCGTCTGTGATTCTGTTCTTTTTGTCAAAGCGTTTGATGAAAATGATGCATGGGATAAAATGACGATTCGGTTAACAAGAGATTGAAAAATTACATTTTATTCAGTTAACTTGCAGCTAAAAGGATGAGAAAAATAGCTTTTGAACCAATAGCCAACGAAAAATCGCGAATATTGATTCTGGGGACGATGCCCAGCGAAGAGTCTTTGCGTAAACAGGAACGTTACGGACATAAAAGCAACCAGTTTTGGAAGATTATTTTCACTTTATTTGACAAGCCGTTGCCGGACAGCTATGCAGAAAAAAATGCTTTGCTTGAAGAGAATAATATCGCTATCTGGGATGTTCTTGAATCATGCGAAGGAACAGGAAGCCTCGATAGCAGTATTAAGAATGAAAAGCCGAACGATTTCAAAAAGTTTTTCAGAAAATATCCTCAGATCAAACACATCTTTTTTACAAGCAAGAAGGCTGAAGAATTTTATAGAAGATATGTCGGCTTCGATGAAAACAGGATATTTATTACACTGCCTTCTCCCAGCCCCGCCAATGCACGGATGACACTTGCCGAAAAGATTGAAAAGTGGCAGGTTTTTATTGATGCCGTAAAGGCTCATCGTACATGACAAAAATATCATTTTCTGTTTGTACTCTTTATATTCACAACTTTGTGCGAGCAGGGGTATCTCCCGTTCGGGATATTCGATATTCAACAACTGTTAAAATTTTGCATGAATAGAAATCCCGTTTATCTATACCATAAAAAACATTATGGCAAAGTATGGAGCAGAATTAACAGAAAAAATTGTAAGCCTGATAGAAGACGAGTTTTTCACAGTATCGCAGGTATGTAAGGCAACAGGCATCAGCCGTCAGACTTTTTACTACTGGATGGATACAAAAGAGGAATTTCGCCGGGAGATAGAAGAGGCGATGGCACACCGCGAAGCTGAAATGATAACAATGGTACAGGCTTCACTGAAAAAGAAACTCGAAGGCTATTATACAACAGTAGAAAAGGATATTTATGTTCCTGATGAATATACAGGGGAAGTTGTCTTTAAACAAAAAACGATAACGAAGAAAGAATGCCCTCCCGACCTGAAAACAATAAAGATGTTGCTGGAAAGGCAGGATAAGAAAGATAGCCCCTCCCGGTCTCCCCAAGGGGAGGAGAAATTCGCCGGAGGATACATAATTAAAGATGAACCCGAAACTTTAGAGGAAAAAGAAGAATCGGCAGAAGAAATATTAGAAACCTGTGTTGAATCTATTACAGATTTCCCTCCGAAAAAGGAGTATATAGAAAGGAGTATGAAAAAGCTGACTTCTTCGCAAAAAAGAAAAGCCGAATACAAAAAGAAGAAAAATATGACAACCGAAAAGATTAAGAAAAGTGTCAGATTTGTCAGATTTTAACATTCTCTTATGGATTAGTTGTCACGACTTTTAAGTAATGGATAATACTTTCTTTTATTTGTTAATGCCAATTAGTAGAGACAGTATATTGTAGTATAAAATTGTTCTATTTTTTCTAACGCGCCAGCCGGCTTGTTTTTCTTAACTTTTTCTTGATAAAAAGTTACAAAAATCAAGGCTGCATCCTTTTGGCGCCCCAAAACCGCAGCTGCGGTGGGGCAAAATAATACGGAGTCATCTTTTACCGGATTATCAGTGTATAGCAGCTACCCTATTTTGCCCTACACCTCCGCTTTACGGATTGGGTGCCCCGCCTGCGGGATGAGGCCGTTACCGCGATGCGGCGACAGGACAGAGGCTCTTCATGCTTTAGCCCCGCGTGCGTCAGCCCTTGCGCATTAGTGACGCAGGCAGGGTACCCAATCCGTTGCAGGCGGCGTAGAATCAAACGGGGCGATAGCCCGTGTGTTTGATTCAGCCGTCAAAACGGTTTTGGGTCGCCGAGGAGCGGAGCGCTAGCCTTTTGGTTCGTTTTGGGCAATGCC
>QMCD01002274.1_pt1 | contig 10811 bp, 5 predicted proteins | sample 1821841 | NCBI WGS metagenome assembly QMCD01 (sample SAMN01991225, study PRJNA193472) | Termite gut metagenome, whole genome shotgun sequencing project. | isolation source: worker | host: Macrotermes natalensis | reverse complement strand
AATATACTTATTCTTCATTGATACAAAATAATTTACAAAGTTACGAAAACTTTTTTGATTATCTTGAACCTAAAAAAAACTGAGAATCCTGCCTCGAGAATATTCCCAAAAACTCGAACGATACGGTTATGGCACTATTGCGAACAATAACAAAAATGAGAATTATTGATTTCGCCCTATCAGGGCTAAAAGTAGGTAGGTTGTCCTTGTTCGTATGGCGTTGCCATACGCTATTGATTTAACCTCTTCGAGGTTATTTGTCGCCACAAAAAAATGAACAGAAACAAATTCGGTTATTAACTTATCGACCGCTTGTAGGGATCAACGTAAATCCGAAACTATACGCTTGGTTGGCATACAGTGAATACTTCGGTTGCGGTTTATCCCCCCAGCTGTTGAAGCCTGCAACTCCACATTGGCGCGCATCTACACAAACTTCCACAAAATCCCGAAATTCTATATCGGCAGCGTGTGTTTGTTTGGGCAGATAATCCTTTGCCTTTTCGTAGTTTTTGTTGGCGATAGCATTGGGCGATTTGTTTCCCCATTGATAATCCGCATCGGCTTCTTCGCTGTCGAAATCTTCAATGGAATTGCGAAGAGCATTGAATTCGATAGTGCTGTCTGCCTCTATTCGCAAGCCTTTCCCGCTCTTGCTACGCAGTTCGAGCCAGCGTGTATCCATACGGTGTCCGTTCTCTTGCGGACGAACGTATGGCACATACATCTCTTCCGCAGTAGTCGTGTAAATCCCGATGAACGAACCTTTTTGACGATCCCAATAGTTTTCTTCCGGACCACGTCCGAGATACTGCACTTGATTCATCTCCGCAGGCAATCGGAAACGCAGACCCACACGAGGTATTTCCAAACGTGTATCTTCCCTACGAGCACGTGCCAACGCACCACTCGCCGATTCCGTAGCGGTTTTCTCATCTTCGCTTTCTGCCATTTGTTGAGCTTTTACATCAATAGGATTGTATTGCACACCCACGTGAATTGCGCCCGATGGATAAACCAAATAACTTACAGTGTAATCGTTGCCCAAAGGCAGACGATAGGTAACCGTTAGGCGGATATTCTCTCCTTCCTGCGTCGTAGCGATATTTGCAACCTTGAAATTTTTGCTCGCTTCTTTCCAAATTTGCAAACGATACGACATTTTATTTCCGAAATCATTATCGGTCGGAGCTCGCCAAAAGTTAGGCTGAATGCCGAAAAGCCCCTCGTTTAAATAATCTTGTCCATTCACACGGTAACCGGTAACAACACCAAGTTCTCCATCGAATCTAAAATCTACTTTCGAGGAAATGATACGGTAATGATCAATATCCTTGTTTTCTATGGTGTTTGCACTGATTAAGCGAAGTTCCGGACCGGACGTGTTAAACGACAGTTTCTTTTCCCCAACCATCGGTAATTGAAATTGTTCTTTTGCCACAATATATCCCGCAGGAATAAGCAGTTCCGCACGTTTTGTGAGAACCTCGAACGTTACAAAGTATTCGCCATTGTTTTTTACTTTGATTTTATTCACGGGAACATTTATAACAGAGGATTGTTGAGCCTCCAAATTCACAGGAATAACGCCACTTTGCAAGGTCTTTCCATTCTCCGAAAGAGTATATTTTACCGTATAATCTTTCAAGTTGGAAAAATAAAAACGATTGAAGATTTTGAATTCGCCTTTACTCAAATCCACTGCCTCGAACGCCACGTTTTGATGTGCATATTTCACTTCTTCCATTGCGGGATGCGGTGCTTGGTCGGGACCGATGATGCCGTTGCAAACGAAGTTCCCATCGGAAGGTGCGTTCACGCCGAAATCGCCACCGTATGCCCAAAACTCCTTGCCGTTCTTGTCCCTCGTCAACACTGCTTGATCTTGCCAATCCCAAATATATCCACCTTGCAGGTTCGGATATTTGTAGATTTGTTCCCATTGGTCGGAGAGGTTTCCGTTGGAATTGCCCATCGCATGAGAGTATTCCGAGGGCACGTAAGGTCTGTCCCACAAGGTTTTTCCGCGACGTTCAAACTCCGCTGTGGAAGGGTATTGCGGAACAATCATATCTGTGTTCCAATCGCTCAAAGCACGCTCGTAGCACACCGGACGTTTCATCAAATCCTTGTCCAATTCTTTCAACATCACGTATCCGTTGTAGAAATTTATTCCGTTTCCTGCCTCATTTCCCAACGACCAAATCGTTACGGACGGATAATTTTTATTGCGTTCAAACATTGCTTTCATTCGTGAAATATGGCTTTCTGCGAAATCGGGGTTGTGTGCAAGCGTGCCTTTTTTCGAGCCGTCTTCGTGTCCCAATGCACCTTTGCGCATATCGTCTTGATAAATGGTATAATACACGCCGTGCGATTCGATATTCGCCTCGTCATATACATACAAACCGTATTGGTCGCACATTTCATAGAATTTCCGATCCTGCGGATAGTGCGACAAACGAACGGAATTGATGTTATGCAATTTCATCAATTCAAAATTGCGTTTCATCTGTTCGGGCGTTACGTAATGCCCGTCTAAACTCGTTTCGTGGATATTTACTCCTTTCAGTTTAATGGGTTGTCCGTTGACAAAAAACAGTCGAGCCTTGCGTTCGATGCTATCGCCGTAGTAGTTTGTCGTTTTGATGATATAATCGCTTTCCTTGATTTCAATACGTCGAAAACCCACACGAAACGGAACAACTTCCAAAACATTTCCTTTATCATCCATAACGGTAATGAACAGATGATAGAGGTTCGGCTGTTCTGCCGTCCACGTGAGAACGTTCGCAAGGTTTTGAGGTTCAAATGTGATAGGCAAATCTGTTCCCAAACGTGTTTCATATTCGACCTGCCTCATACTGTGAGGTTTTTTCGTTTCCGTGGCAACGATTTTTCCGCTTGCGTCAACAAGTTCATATTTCACGGTAGGAATCATTTCAGTTATGGGTTCACGGCGATACGAAGTAACGGAATTAGCAGGGAATCCTGTAACATCAACTTCGAGTTTGAAGATGCCGTTTTTGTAGGTATCGTCCAATGATGAAACCACTTTGAAGTCACGGATTTGTGCCTGCATCGGTTGCGACCAAATAAAAATATCACGTTCTATCCCGCTGATACGGAAAAAATCCTGACATTCGAGCCATGAACCGGTGCTCCATCGTGTGATTTTCAAGGTCAATACGTTCTTTCCGGCTTGAATATGCGGGTTGATAAAAAATTCCGCAGGGTCTTTGGAATTTTCGCTATACCCCACAAATTTTCCGTTGAGATACACTTCCATACCCGATTTCGCACCGGCGATATGCAAGAAAATATCACGCTCTGCAAGCCATTCCGCAGGGATTTCAATATCTCGGCGATACACACCCACCGGATTTTCTTCGGGCAGAACAGGCGGAACCGGATTGTGTGTGTTAAATTCGTAAGGGTGATTCACATAGAGAGCCGTTCCAAAGCCTTGTGTTTCCCAGTTTCCGGGCACTCTGATGTCTGACCATCCGCTCACGTCCACGTTCGGATCCGTAATGTTTTCGGGCAGTTTCGCGTAAGCGTCCACAAAGTAAAACTTCCACGTGCCGTTCAACAGGTAGTAGTACGGACTTTTTTCATACTGAAAAGTCGCAGCATTTACGGCATTGTCGTAGCTCATAAACGTTGTTCGAGGAGCTTCCTTTTTGAGAGAAGTTACGTTCAAATCTTTCCAATAGGGGAGAGGCGTGCTGTTGCGTTCTTGTGCGTGGCACAATGCTCCAAAAGAGAGGAGGAGTAGGGCGATGGTTTTCTTCATGGTCATTTGATGTTTTTATTTTTTTATAGAAATGCAAAGATACGAAAAAATATAGAAATGAGAGATTATCCACATTTTTCACTCAATTCCAACCAACGGGATTCTTGAACATCAAGTTCCTGCAAGATTTCTCCGATGCGATTCGACCATTGTGTGAGCTCATCCAATGAGCCTTCGGCGAGGCTTAATTTCTGCTCTACATCAGTTTTTTCGGATTCCAAGTTGGCAATGGAAATTTCCAATTGCTCCAGTTCTTTTTGTTCCTTATAAGTCAATTTCTGACCGACAAGCGGTTTTTTCTCATTTGTCGGTTTCGTCTGAATAACCTTATTCTCTTGCTGTTTCAGACGTTCTTGCTTATCTCTGTTTCGTCGATATTCGCTATACGTGCTGTGATAATCCTTCACTTTTCCTTCGCCTTCAAACACAAAAATATGATCAACCAAATTGTCCATAAACGAGCGGTCGTGCGTAACAATAACCAAGCAACCCTGAAATTGCGACAGAAATTCTTCAAGCATCATCAAGGTATAGATATCCAAATCATTAGTAGGCTCATCCAAAATCAAAAAGTTCGGATTAGTCATCAATACTTTCAATAGATACAGCCTCCGTCGCTCGCCACCGCTGAGGTTAGAGAAATAGTTGTATTGCGTGGTTGCAGGAAAATTGAAGTAGGTAAGGAATTGCGATGCGCTGATTTCCGTTCCATTGCCCATTTTCACGTATTCCGCCGTTTCTTTGATGATGTCGATCACACGCATATCCTCACGCTCCTGCATTCCGTCTTGTGTATAGTAGCCGAATTTCACGGTTTGTCCGATGATGATTTTACCTTGATCGGGCGAGATTTTTTCCGTAATCAGATTTAAAAACGTACTCTTTCCTGCTCCGTTTCTCCCTACAATACCAACCTTTTCGCCACGTTTGAACACGTGAGAAAAATCATCCAACGTTACAATGTCGCCGTAGCGTTTAGAAACATTGTACATCTCTAAAATTTTCCCACCCAAACGTTCCGCTTGAATGCTCAATTCGGGCGTTTTTTCATCCAATTTTTTATGTGCGATTTCTTTGATTTCGTAAAAATTATCTTTGCGTGCTTTCGCCTTTGTCCCACGTGCAGAGGGCATTCTACGCATCCAATCCAATTCACGACGATAGGTGTTTTTGGCTTTTTCAACTTCGGCACGTTCGATAGCCTCACGCTCTGCTTTTTTCTCCAAAAAATAATTGTATTTCCCTTTGTAGCGGTAGATTTGACAATGATCCAACTCCAGAATTTCATCACAAACACGGTCTAAAAATGTACGGTCGTGTGTAACCAAAAGCAAGGTCATATTGCGTCTTTGCAAGTGGTCTTCCAACCATTCGGTCATCTCCAAATCCAAGTGGTTTGTAGGTTCGTCGAGAATCAGTAAATCCGCATCTTCCATTAGGATTTTGGCTAAAGCGACTTTCTTTTTTTGTCCTCCGGAAAGTTCGGATATGCGTGTGGATAAATCCCGAATTTGCAAACGCGACAAAATTTCTTTCAGTTTGATTTCCTGTTCCCAGCCTTGTTGTCGCAGAGATTTGAGCGTAACGTCTTCGATGGTCAAGTGCTCATCGAGTATTGGATTTTGCGAAAGATAGGCAACGCGGATGTCCTTACGGAACGTAACTTTTCCGTCGTCTGCCAGACTTTTGCCCATAATGATATTGATGAGTGTGCTTTTTCCTGCGCCGTTTCTCGATATAAGAGCAACTTTCTGCCCTTTGTCAATGCCAAACGTTAAGTTCTCGAACAAAACTTTTTCACCGTAGGATTTGCTGATATTTTCAACTAAAAGATAATTCAAAAGATGTTTTTTTTTCCGATGTTTGAGGTGCAAAGATACGCAAAAAAAATGAAATGTTTTGGTATTTCATTTTTTTTTTGTATCTTTGCAGTCGAAATTAAAATTAGGGGTGCCGAAAGGCTGAGATCATACCCTTTGAACCTGTACGGATAATGCCGGCGTAGGGAACGAGTTTTCTACATCTCTAATTTAATTGATAATAGACAATTAGAAATTAACAATTAAAAAAAAGAGATAAAAAAAATGAACACCAAAACAAAAATCTTCAAAACTTTAATCTTCTGTTTGCCTTGTTTGATAGGCATTACAGCAAATGATGTGCAAGCGGCGCAAACCAACGAAAACGCAGAACAAACCGATTCCATCAGTCGGAAAATCGACCTCGAAAGTGTGTCTATTCAGGCTGTTCGTGCAAACGACAAAACGCCGGTCAGTTTTCAATCCATGTCGAAAACCGATATTGAAAAATTGGATAACGGCAACAACATTCCTATGCTTTTGCAGTTTATGCCCTCTGTGGTAACAACTACGGAAAACGGTACGGGAACGGGTAACACTTCGTTTCGTGTTCGTGGCACGGATGCTTCGCGAACAAACGTGATGATCAATGGTTTGCCATTGAACAATCCCGAATCGCAAGATGTGTATTGGGTCAATTTGCCCAACCTTTCGAGTTTTCTCAATTCTATTCAAATTCAGCGTGGTGTGGGAACTTCAAGCAACGGATCCGGTGCGTTTGGTGCAACGGTGAATTTGGAAACCGACAAGATTTCGCCGAAATCAATGCTCGATATTTCTGCTATCAGTGGAAGTTACGGAACAAAAGGTATCAACCTTTCCGCGAATACAGGATTGTTGAAAAACGGATTTTTTGCAGAGGCGAAACTCTCAAAAAACAAAGGCGACGGTTATATTCGCAATGGCAAGACCGACCATCAATCCGCTTATGCTTCATTCGGTTGGATAAAGACTAAACACTTTTTGAAGTTCAACTATCTGTATGGCGAACAACATACGGGTATTACGTGGGAAGGCGCATCAGAAGCGGATATTGCGACAAACCGTCGCTATAATCCCTCCGGATTTATGTACACCGATGCGAACGGAATTCCGGTTTATTACGACAACGAAACCGACAATTACCGCTCTCATATCGCACAATTATTTTATGTGTATAACATTTCCGAAAATTTGAAATTCAATGCAGGATTTAACTATACCAACGGTTTTGGCTATTATGAAAATTTCAAAACAGATCAAAAATTCAGCAAGTTTAATTTGTTTGCGCCGATTATTTTTGAGAATGATACGTTCTCACGTGCAGATGTGGTTCGACAAAAATTGATGGACAATGATTTTTACGCAGGAAACGTGAATTTTCAATATAGTAAAAATAATTTGAGTATTAATGTTGGCGGACTTTACAGCTACTATGAAGGCGAGCATTTCGGCAATCTCAAACAAGCTTACTTACACGGTCAGTTTGTTGATGTGAATCACAAGGATTGGTATAACAATACCGGTACGAAATCCGAAGTGAGTGTTTACACAAAATTGGATTATACGTTTTTGCAAAAATTCAATGCGTTTTTGGATTTGCAATATCGTTTAATTGACTATAAAATAGCAGGTGTTGACGATGATTTTATACCGTTGTCTTTTTCAAAAAATTATGCCTTTTTCAATCCTAAAATTGGTTTGTCATACAATCCCGATCAGTACCAAAAATGGTATGTTTCGGTGTCGCAAGCCTCACGAGAACCGGGTCGTGCCGACATCAAAGAGGATATTAAATCTGCCATACAGCGCTTAAAACCTGAGTTTTTGACAGATTATGAGTTTGGGTGGCAAATTCAAAAGACCACATGGAATTTCGGTGCGAATGTGTATTATATGAGCTACAAAGACCAACTTGTGCCCAACGGTCGTTTGAACGATGTGGGTTATAAGTTGATGGATAATATTGAGAAAAGTCATCGTTTTGGACTTGAATTGATGGGTGGGGTACAAGTCGATGAGGCGTGGCGCATAGATGCTAATCTAACCTTGAGTCAAAATAAAATCCTCGATTATCGAGTGCTTAGACCGATTTGTGATGCAAGCACTTGGGATCCTATCAGAGATAGTACGACAGGAGATTATATATATGATGAAAGTGTTTTGAAATCAAGTAAATTGGCATTCTCGCCAAATGTGGTTGCGAGTGGTATGCTGACGTTTTCACCAACCAAAAATCTTGATATTATGCTGACAGGGAAATACGTTGGCAAACAATACTACGACAATCTTTCCATAGAAGAAAACTCGTTAAAGGCTTATTTTGTAAGTGATTTGAGCATTTACTATGCGTATCCGTTGAAAAAAGAAGGGCGAAAAATTTATGTTCAAGGTGTTATCAACAACTTGTTCAGCGAGGATTATATCAGCAATGCGTGGGTAGATTCATCTTATTTTACGGATGGTACAGTCGAAACCTATAAGGGACTTTTTGTGCAAGCCCCCATTCACTTTTCAATTAAAATCGGTGTAACATTATGATAGCATACTTGTCGCAGTATTGGAGCGAGATTTTCGCAGTGATTACGGGATTGATTTATATCTTTCTCGAAGTCAAGCAGAACAAATACTTGTGGATTGTTGGATTTTTCAGTTCATTGGTGTTGATGTATGTGTTTTTCAATGCGAAAATCTACGCTTATGCGACGATCTATGCGTATTATGTTATTGTTAGTGTTTATGGATATTTGAGGTGGTCACGGAGCAATAAAAGAAATGATGAAGCCGTTGTAGGGGCAGAACATGTTCTGCCCCTACCATCAGGACAACGAAAAAAAATATCCGTTTTAATAGCGATTAGTTTGGTATTATCGGCAATCATCGGCTACGTTTTAGCAAACTTCACAGACTCGCCCGTCCCTTATTTCGATGGATTAACAAGCGGTTTCAGCGCAGTAGCTACGTGGATGCTGACCCAAAAAATCATCCAACACTGGTATTTTTGGATTGGTATCAACTTGTTTAGCGTGCCCTTGTGCCTGTCGCAAAACCTGTATTGGTCGGCAGCTCTATTTTTTGTTTATTTTGTTATGTCAATAATTGGTCTAAAAGAATGGAAAAAAAATCTGCCTCAAAAGTCTTGATTCTCGCGAATGGAGAATTTCCTAAACGCACACGATTGTTGGAAAAACTGCGTGTTGCAGAGCATGTTATTTGCTGCGATGGAGCGGTTGAGAAACTGCTGAACTTCGGTGTGGAACCGAATTTTATTATCGGCGATATGGACAGTATTTCCGAAGAACACCGTCTTCGATTTGCAAACATTATCGTTCATAATCCCGATCAGGAAACTAACGACTTGACAAAAGCCATTCATTTTTGTGTCGAAAAACAATTTGATACGGTTGAGATATTAGGCGCGACAGGACTTCGCGAAGATCACACACTCGGCAACATCTCTCTCTTGGCAGACTATGCACAACTGCTGAAATCCGTCGAAATGTTCACGGATTACGGCGTTTTTTGCACTATTTCGGAAACTACAACGTTTGAGAGTTTCCCCAATCAATCCATTTCTATCTTTTGCCTAACTCCGGAAACCTTGATTACTACGGATGGTTTGGAGTATGCCGTTCACGATCGTCAATTCCTTTCGTGGTGGCAAGGAACGCTCAACCGTGCGATTGGAGAGCAGTTCACGATAGCGATGAATGCAGGACGAGTGATCGTTTTTCGCCTCTACAACAATCCATAGTTTGGGATTGTTTTAGGTCTTCGCCTGTTGATAAGCGTCCTTATCACCGGTGTTATCAATCAATTCAACCTCCACAACAAAGGGTTCGGAAAGATTCAGATCGCTCGGTAAATGAATGTTGAACAGACGAAAATTCTGTTTGTTACGTCCGGCATCATCGACTTTCAGTTTTTTACCGTCTTTCAGCATAATCACCTGTCCCGGAACGTATGTTTTTCGGCTGAAATCCACACGCAACACATTGTTGAACGGTTTGTTGTAAACGTGCAAGTAGAGCTTGTTTCCTTTTTGTGTCATAAAACCCCAATCTTGTTTGCGAATGTTGTTCGTTGGCTCTGTGCCACGAATAGCAGTGCCATTCACTGCCATCCACTTGCCTATTTCGCTTGCGATAAGAGTTTCTTCCGGACGGATATTTCCTTTCGCATCGGGACCAAAATTGACAACTAAATTGCCTCCCATAGAATTGCTTTCGGAAATCATACTGATCAGTTCGTAGGGCGTTTTTGCGTAGGATGTCCATTTTTTCGCATAGCCCCATCCGTTTTCGGGAATGGTCATGCAGCAATCCCAGTCGTTTCCACGGAGTTGCTCGATAGATGTGGGCATATCACGTTCCCAACTTTGATCGTAGTCGCCAATTAAATCGCCGTTTTTATCATATCGACGATTGCCAAATTCGTCAGGACGGAAGCGGCTTCCAATGATCAAGCCCGGACTTTTGGCGCGAAGTTCATTCTCGAGATTATGTGCAAATTCAGCCTCTTTCACCCACGATGCATCCCAAGTTCCGTCGAACCAAAGACCTTTTATTTGCGGATAGTTTTCAAGCAGTTCGAAGAGTTGATTTTTTGTAAATTCCAAGAATTTAGTCCACTTCTCTTTTTCCTCATCGGTTGCAGGAGCTTTGTAGAGCCATCCGCCCTGGCACCAATCCATCACAGAAAAATAGAGGTGAACGTCGATACCTTCGGCGGTGTAGGCATCCACCACTTGTTTCACAATGTCTTTTTTATAGGGCGTGTTAGCGATGGTGTAGTCGGTGTATTTACTGGGCCAGAGGCAGAAACCATCGTGGTGTTTGGTGGTAAAAATCAGGTACCCTGCACCCATATCTTTCGCTTGTTTTGCCCATTTTTTCGCATCGAAATCGGTAGGGTTGAATTGTTTGTAAAGGTTGTCATAGTCTTCGTTCGGGAGTTCTTTCCATGCACGAATCCATTCGGCAGCACCGCCGTAGGTTTTGCCGTTCCATTCTCCACCGGGAATGGCATAAACGCCCCAATGGATAAACTGTCCAAGTCCGTGGTTGCGCCAGCGGTTCATCGCCTCGTCTGTGCGTTTTCCCGGATGATCGGAGCCGTGTTTCAAGGGAATGGTAATACGACCTTTGATGGTTTCGCTGTTCTGTGCTTGCGCATTC
>QMCD01004711.1_pt1 | contig 10812 bp, 8 predicted proteins | sample 1821841 | NCBI WGS metagenome assembly QMCD01 (sample SAMN01991225, study PRJNA193472) | Termite gut metagenome, whole genome shotgun sequencing project. | isolation source: worker | host: Macrotermes natalensis | reverse complement strand
GCCGACGAATTGCTGGAAATCGACATCGCTCTTTTGGGAGAAATAGTATCGTCCAACTGCTCCATCGACTCCGAGAGTCAGCACGGAACCGAGGATGCCCAGGCAACTCATAAAAATGGCGTAGATGCCGTACTCTTCGTTGGTGAGCAAGTTGGTATATACGGGGATAGAAATGAAGGCCAGCGCTCGGTTTGCGAGGTTGGCCAACAAGTAGTTCTTGCCGTGTCCCAGTATTTCTTTAAAATTACCCATTGGGGTTATTGATAGTACCGGAAGAATGTGACGATCTTATAACCTATTCTCCATTGGTCGCGACTGGTGCCGACGAAAGGGGTCATTTCGCTGTGATCAATGCCGTTGACTTGATAGCGTTCGACGGTGTATGCGTGCTCTATCAATTTGGCTTCGATCTGCCGATTGGCAGTGACGCGATACACGGGGTCGGTGTGTATGAGCAATATGGGTGGAATTTGTTTGCCGGGAGTAATATGCTGCATAGGGATAGCGTCTTCCCACCGATTGCGGTCGTTGCCCATAGCGTTGACCCATATGGTGTGGAGGAGGCGAAGGGTGGGATCGGGACTCACAGGGGACATGAGCTCTATGGGGCCGAGGTATGGTCCGCCGTCTGAGCAGTAGGTGGCGCGAATATCGGAGAGTGAACGGCCTTTGCTGGCAAGAAAACGCTCGTTAGTCGATAAAAGTAGTGCTAGGTGTGCCCCCGAGGAGTGCCCAAGGACATATATGCGCGTGGAGTCGCCACCATAGCGCGAAATATTGTTGTAGACCCAGTTGAAAGCATGGGCTACACTGCTGATATGGCGCGGATGAATGTTACGACGATCATCGAGGGTATCGCAGGGATTGGGCGACAGGATGTGGTCGATCGAGACGGACATGAAGCCCATCTTAGCGAAATAGGCGATCTGGGGGGTGTCCCAGTGCTCTTTATAGCCGCTGTTCCAGGCACCGCCATGGACGAAGAAGACTACGGGACGAGATTGGCCGTCGTCGGTGGCTTTGTTGAAAATGTTCAGCCCAAGCCAATCGGCGTATTTCACGTCTTTATGGGTCGCGATATCATCGAAAGTGTAGTGGTCGATGACTTCGGGAATATCGGAAGCAACAAGGGCTTCGACGCTTTTGTCTTTCGAACACGAGAGCGAAAGAAAAGAGCCAACGATAAGGCCGAAAGCGATGAATATTCGGCAAGATTTATTCATTGTCATTGGGCAACTGCTCGAGGATGGCACGAGCAACAAGTTCGTGGCCAGTGGCTGAGAAGTGAAAGTCGTTTTTGAGGTATAATTCGTCTCGACCGTTGTTGATAGGGTTGATGCATGTGGCTATGGAATTGTAGCGGGCGGCAATCTCTTCGAAGGCTTCGTTGTAGAGTCGCACGCCTTCGGCCAGTGTTGGCATACGCCGGAGCATCCATTGCGGGGGAGTGTGAATAAGGATGATTATGACTTTTTTAACGCCTGCTTTTATGCATTGGTCGAGGTGGCTGTCCACGTTGCGACGGAACTCGTCAAGGGGAACATCGGTGCGCTTGAGGCTGCGTTTGAAGACGAGCTTGTAGGGCCGCCAAAAAGCAGTCTGAACCCACGAAGGCATTCGATCTAACAGCTTGTGGAACAGATTGTCACGCATATAGCGTGGCATGCATTCACTCATGCCGACTTGGATAATGACGCAGTCGGGGGTATAGAACAGCAGGTTATCGCCATAACTCCACTCGGGCGGTGTGGGAAGTGAGGTGAGCGAGCGGCTGTTGTTGCGGCGGCGTGAAATGGCTATAAAACGCAGGTCGGGCCTTGCGTCCTGAAGCAGGCTGGGCCATGTCTGCTGATAGGGGGTTCCGGGCCGCGGAAGAGCTGCCGAACTTCCGATGATTAGCACTCTACTCATTTGTAATTTCCAATTTTTTTATAGTATCGTTCGACGTGTTCAGCTTGTTGTTCGATGGTGCAAAAACGCGTGTAGTCGCCCTCCAAGAAAGCCTTGGTCTGGAGGTAGAGTCCGGGCTTAAACTCTTTGTCGAGCCGGTCGTCGATCTCGACGGAGGATACGTGTACGCTCCCTTTCTCTTGGATTTGCAGGGTCTCCATAGGTTTGAAGTACAACCTGTGTTTATTGGTCAAAATTTCGACCGCCCATCTTCCGGGTGATTGCCACGAAGCTTGGTAGCCGAATAAAGCGCCATTTTCCGAACGTCCTGAGCCGAAAAAAACACTGGCCGAAGGGTGCCACGGTAGTGCATCCTTTCCAGCCGTGTAGCAACTGATCTGGGCGGGTTGACCCCCCAGAAAAAAAGCGGTATCGATCACGTGTGACGAGTTGGCCAGTACCCAGTAACGCATGGTGAGGGCGGCGTAATCTTCGGGACGGAGGGTATGTATCCATTCGGTAAATTCAAAATTGAACGACACGATGCCGCCATCTTCATGGATAATCTTTTCGGCTGCCAATACGGAGCTGTAAAAACGTCGATTATAAGCCAACAGCACGTCGGCTTTGGCTTTACCAGTAGCCTTTGCCAGCCCTTTGGCCTCGTCAGGAGGGCCGAAACCGGGTTTTTCTAACAGGATGTTCTTTATCCCATAGTCGAGCAATAGCATGGTTGTAGAGGATAACTCCGCCACACCAACCGCCACGATCACTGCTTCGGGGATGCTGGGCTTGTTACTCAAAAATTGAGTCAATCCGCCCGTTGCCACAGGGTGTCCGGTAGCTTGTTCAAACTCCCGAGCCGAGGAATCACCACGGCCAATGGCGATAAATTCTCGATCTAAGGCCGAAAGTACTTTGGCGTACTCTCGACCCATATTTCCTACTCCGATCAACCAAATCATAGTCAACAGGTTATGTGATCGGGCAATAATTGCCCGTGGTGTTATGCTTATTGTTGTAGATCTCGATCAAAGGTAGCAAAAAAGCGGTGTGGAGCTCCATAGACTCTTCGTAACGGGTCAATGGACAGTTGTTTTGCAAAAGAATAGCTTCGGCTACTAAATTGGTCAACTGACTTTGGTATTTGACTGCTATGGGGCTAACTGTGCCATTCAAGTTCATCTCGCCCTTGATTTCGTCGATCACAACGGATGTATCCGAACCCACGGCCGATACTCGAATACTCATTGAGCCAATAGTGCCTTTAGGGTTGGATATCAAGGTAATGCGATGCCCTTTGACAGAGGATGTCCCGCTCAATGTCCCGATAAATTCGATGTACCCAGCTCGCTTACTCTTTTCGATTGCCTGAATGTCGGCTGTAAGCCTCCAATTTGTTTCGCCGGTCAAATAAGCAAAGATGTCGAGCAGGTGGATCCCATTGCATCCCAATCCCCAATCATCACCCGCTACAACCATTTCGAGCGGTTTTCCGACCGGTAATGATGCTTTGATCTTCGGGTAGTGATCGAACATTCGGCGGGTACAGTTCACCCAAGTATGATCCAATATATGGTGTTTTGCTAATAAATCTCGAACCTCGGCATACTCATCTAAGCAAGGGAAGAGTACTTTTTCCAGCAAGAAGTTTCTGACCTGCTTATGTGTCAACAGTTCTTTGATGATACTGGCACGCGGCTTGGAGCTGGTAGCTACGATAATAAGGTCTAATCTCTCTTTTAGATCGAGTATATCGGTTAGATACTGAATGCCGGTAATTTGTGGATTCTCGGTTACCTCTTCGTATCGTATCTTGGCTATTTCTAAGGATGAATTTGCATTGGCAATACAACAAATAGGAAAATAACTTCTCCTTAAATCTGTAATTTAATCTACTTATTTAAATCTTTGTGTTTTTTATATTGTATTTATTATTAGTCGTTTGTGGCTATATTTGTATAAATAAAATCTACCTGAATACTCTACTTTACTATACAACTCTGTTCTGTGAATTATAGATTTGTACTTGTTAACTCACTAAGAAAAACAATGTGACTACACATTACTTTTTAACTTGAGAAATATATAATCTAAATCTATTAATTCATGAAATTGAAATCTTTTATTGANACAAACTACAGAACCTGCCTGCTATTTTTGATAGCTTTACTGGCAATCCCTCATTTGTCAGCTCAAAATCAAGGAACAATTAAGGTTAAAGGTACTGTTATCGAAAACGGAACCAGAGAAACCATCATTGGTGCAAGTATTACTGTAAAAGGAACAACTGCGGGTACTATAAGTGACGATGATGGACATTTTGACATTTCTGTCTCCAGAAATGCTGTCTTGGTTATATCATATTTGGGATTTAAGACAAAGGAAGTTCCTGTGGATGGTCAGTCTCAATTATCTATAATTCTGGAAGAAGACATGGAAATGTTAGAGGAAATTGTTGTTATCGGTTACGGACAAGTTCGTAAAGGAGATGCAACGGGTTCACTAACAGCTATAAAGCCTGACGAATTAAATAAAGGTATGCAGCTAAAAGCCGAAGATGCCCTTATTGGTAAAGTTGCCGGTGTAAATATTGTACCGGGTAGTGGTGCTCCTGGCAGCAGTAGTACGATACGTATTCGTATGGGGGCTTCTCTTTCAGCAACAAACGACCCGCTTATTGTTATCGATGGGGTACCTGTAAGCAATAAATCTCTTAGTTCGATCAATCCGAATGATATTGCAACATTTACAGTTCTTAAAGATGCCTCTGCAACTGCGATTTATGGATCCCGTGCATCTAATGGAGTTGTAATTGTTACTACTAAAAAAGGAAGCCTGACTGATACTAAACCACGGATATCATATAACTCAAATTATACGATAAGCGCTGTGCCAAGCTATTATGATGTATTGAGTGCAGATGAGTATAGAACGGCTTTTGCTAAACATGCCAATGCTCCTGATGATTTTCTGCTGGGCAATGCATCTACTGATTGGCAGAAAGAAATTTTCCGCACGGCTTTTGGTACAGAACATAACTTATCTATAACTGGGGCAACGAATAAAGTACCATACCGTGTGTCATTTGGTTATACCAATCAGGATGGAACATTAAAAGGTAATAATTATCAGCGTTTTAATGGCGGAATAGGGCTATCCCCTAAATTCTTTAACGATCATCTGGCGGTCGATATCAATGTAAAGGGTACTATCGAAAGAGATAAACCTGTGTCAACCGGAAGCATCGGTGGAGCAATTTCGTTCGATCCTACACGTCCGGTGTATGAAACATATTCCGATCCTATGGGGCTCGGTTATTATATGTGGACCGATAAAGAGGTGCCTATTGTTCTTGCAGCAAGTAATCCTATCGCCGATCTTAAATTACCGAACAAACTGGATAAGACGCAACAATCGATAGGAAATATAGCATTCGATTATAAAGTACATGGTTTAGAGGATCTACATTTAAACCTGAATATGGGTTACGATATCCGTAAAAATACATATGAGGAAACAACCCCTCAGTATGCGCCATCTATGTATACCGGAAATCTGAATGATGGTACTGGACGTAGATCAGGAAGTGAAAGTAAGAATAGGAATTACCTTATCAATATGTATGCTAATTATACAAAAGATTTATCCGATAAGCATAATATAAATGTAATGGGTGGTTATGAGTGGCAGAAGTTCTGGTATAATACTACTACAGATGTTCCCACAGACTTAAATGGAAAACCGATCTCAAGCGATGTTGCACAGTATGATGAACAGGAACTTTATTTGTTATCATTCTTCGGCCGTTTAAATTATACATATGCTCAGAAACTAATGCTTACAGCTACATTGCGTGCAGATGCTTCTTCTCGTTTTTCTAAAGACAATCGTTGGGGGTACTTTCCTTCGGTAGCATTGGCATATCGGATGACAGAAGAGAACTTTATGAAAAACCAAAATGTTTTGTCTGATCTGAAGCTACGTTTGAGTTACGGGCAAACAGGTCAACAGGCAATTGGTGACTACTATGTACATCTGGCAGACTATTCGGCTTCGTATGATAATGCACAATACCAGTTTGGAGACAGATGGGTAACTATGTACCGTCCGAATGGATCGGATCCTAATATCAAATGGGAAACAACAAGCACATATAACTTCGGGCTAGACTACGGATTCCTGAATAATCGTATATACGGTAGTGTCGATGTCTATACACGCAGAACAAAAGATTTGTTGAATACAATATTTGTTCCTGCAGGAAGTAATTTCACAAGCGTTATCAGTACAAATATCGGGGATATGAAAAGTAATGGTGTTGAATTGGCACTGAATGCTATACCTGTTAAGAATAGCGATTGGGAATGGTCGATAGGAGGTAATTTTACTTATGGAAACTCTAAAATAACTAAACTGAATACAATAGATACAGATGATAATTATGTTCCTACCGGAAATGCCGGAGGTACAGGAAAATATCTGCAGGTATATATGGTAGATCAGACTCCGAATACATTCTATCTGCTCAAGCAAGCATATGATGATAACGGGAAACCGCTGGATGGGCAATACATTGCTAAAGATGGTTCTATTACTACCAGTGAGAGTGATGCAAATAAATATATCACGGATAAGAGTTCCAGAGTTCCATATTACTATGGTCTGTCAACTCGTCTGACATACAAGAACTGGGATTTGGGAATGAATGGACATGGTAGCTTTGGTAATTATGTATATAACTATCAGCAGGCATCTGAGTCTCTCGACGACCTGTTCAGCGCTAATAAAGTATCTAGTAATATATCACATAAGACATTGAAAGATGAGTTTGCACAACAACGTATTTACTCTGATTATTATTTGGAAAGTGGCTCATTCTTCAAGATTGATAATATCACATTAGGCTATACTTTCAATAAGCTGTGGAATAATTCCAGTTCTTTGCGTATGGCTTTCAGTGCTCAGAATGTGTGTACTATTACAAACTATTCGGGAGTTGATCCGGAAGTATATAGTGGTATTGATAAAAATACCTATCAGCGTCCCAGAATTTACACATTATCATTAAATCTTAATTTTTAAGTGTTGGAGGAATCAGATTATGAAAATACGATTAATAAAAAATATAATAATAGCTGTCACATCAATTTTTCTGTTCTCGTCGTGTCTCAATGATTTGGATACAATGCCTTTGGATGATAACCGGCTTGTTGCAGAAGATGTTTATAGTACAGCCGAAGGATACGAAGGAGTATTAGCGAAGTGTTATGGTTCACTAATCATGACAGGGCAGATCGGGCCTGATGGCAATAAGGATGTACCTAATATTGATGAAGGATATAGTGGTTTTACAAGGGCCTTGTTTTATCTTCAGGAATGCCCTACTGATGAGATTGCTCTTCATGCGGGTAGTAGCCATGGTACACTCGATATATTATACCTGAACTGGGATGCGTCTACTAAGGTGGTTAGTTATCCGTATTACCGTCTCTACATGGCTATCAATTACTGTAATGAACTTTTACGTGAGACGACAGAATCGAAGTTAAAGGATAGAGGAGTGTATGACAAACTTAAAGATGAATATGAGTACTATCGTGCTGAAGCACGTTTCATCCGGGCGTATTGCTATTCTATGATATGTGATCTTTATGGGTCAGGCCCTTTTGTAGATGAAACAATGGAAACCGGAACAATTCCGCAACAGAAAACAAGGCGTGAGATATATGATTTTATTGTGGCTGAAGCAGAAGCTGCTGCCGGAGAAATGAAGGCTCCGGGAACAAATGTCTATGCCCGGGTTGATCAGGTAGCTGGTTGGTTTCTTTTATCCCGTATATATTTGAATTCTGAGGCTTGGGTAGGAGATGGCCAGTATGACAAAGCATATCAGTATGCAAAGAAAGTGATTGACAGTGGTAAATATCCGTTAGCGTCAGATTACCGCCATATTTTTTTAGCAGATAATAATACTTGCTCTGAAATAATCTGGCCACTGGTTCAGGACGAAGTACATTCACCGGGGCATGCAGGAACAAACTTCCTGGTGAAAGCGTTGGTAAACGGAGTTATGAGTAAATATTATGCCACCGGTATTGGTGGAAGAGGCTGGGGCAATGCCCGTGTCAAGACTCAATTGGTGGATATGTTCGATATTTCAGACCAGACTTTTGATGTTGCTGATACCTGGGGAGATAAAAAGAAAGATAAACGCGCTCAGTTCTTTACAATAGATCATACAAAAGAAACATGGGTGGAAGGAAAAGCATTTCAGAAAGATTTTGATAACGGATACGCTTGCATCAAATGGCGTAATGTAATGAAAGATGGGGCAGACCCAGATGCAACATATACCTCAATAGATTATCCTATGTTCCGTACTGCTGATGCTTATTTGATGGCAGCTGAGGCTATACTCAGAGGTGGCGGCGGTAGCAAAAACGAAGCTTTAGGTTATGTAAACGAGGTTCGCGACAGGGCATATCTGTCGGGTAAATATGGAAATGCATCATCAGGACGTATCGCTGATAATCAATTAACGTTAGATTTTATACTTGATGAACGTGCCCGTGAATTACATACAGAACTCGTGCGCCGTACCGACCTGATCCGTTTTAATAAGTTTACTGAAGGATATAACTGGGATTGGAAGGGTAGTGATGGAAATGCCGGAAATTATATAGGTAAGAATGTGAATAATAAATATAAATTATATCCTATTCCTCAGGATGAGTTTACCGTAAACCCTTACTTAAGTCAAAATCCGGATTATAAATAAATCTTATCACAAAATTAATATATTGATTTCTCATAGTGCATTGTTACATAAAATGCACTATGAGTTAAAAAATGCAGAATTAATGAAGACTATTTGCTTTCTATTATCCTTCTTGTTTTTGAATATTTGTATAACAGTAGGGCAAACCTCAAAACAGGAAATATTTGAAACACCTGAAAAAACAGGAGGAGTTTACTATGCATATCCGGATCGGGATATTGTCCCATATACTCCGGTTCCAAAGGGATACGAACCGTTTTATATAAGTCATTTTGGACGTCATGGGTCACGTTATCTTATAAGTGATAGTGATTATAAAAATATTCTTGACCTCTTGGATGATGCGCGTATGAACAGTGCATTATCTCCATTAGGGTTAGATGTATATAATCGTTTGACTAAAGTCTGGCAAGAAGTAGAATGGCGTGGAGGAGATCTGTCTCCTTTAGGGATTCGCGAGCATAGGGGAATTGCAGAGCGCATGTATCGGGCATTTCCGGAAGTATTTAGTAATAACGTAAAAATTTCTGCCAGTTCTACAACTATAGTACGCTGTGCACTGAGTATGGACGCTTTTAGTGAACGACTTAAAGAGCTTGATCCTACATTGCAGATAACACGCGAATCGAGCATAAAGCATCAGCGTTACTTGAATCATCATACAAAGGAAGCTATTGCTTTCCGGTCAGCAAAAGATACATGGCGTGAAGAATATCTGAAGTTTGAAGAAAGCCATATACATCCTCAGCGGTTAGTTTCGTCTTTGTTTTCAGATAGTATATACGTTCTAAAAAAAGTAAATCCAAAATCGTTTATGCTCGGTCTGTATGGTATTGCAGGAGGTATGCAAAATATAGAGACAGATTTATCTTTTTATGATATTTTCGAAAAAGAAGAATTGTTCGATCTGTGGCAATGCAGAAATTACCGTTTATATGTGAATGACGCCAACTCTGCATTAAACAATGGGCTTATGTTTGAAAACTGTAAACCCTTATTAAAAAACATTCTGGACTCGGCTAATGTCGTTATTCAGAATAGAGGTAAAGGAGTTACATTACGTTTTGCCCATGATGGAAATATTATACCATTAGCTATGTTGCTTCATCTCAAAGATTGCTATAATAGTGTTTCCGAACCATCAGAATTCTATAAAGCATGGAGCGACTTTAAAGTGGCTCCAATGGCAGGGAATATACAGATTGTATTTTTCCGGAATAAAAAGAATCCGGATGATATTATTGTAAAATTCCTCCTTCATGAAAAAGAAATACTAGTACCTCCTGTCAGGAGTGATATCTTGCCATATTATAGGTGGAGCGATATTGAAACTTTCTATAAATCGCTATTGGATAAATAATAGATATATAAGAAAAAGCTGTGAAGCCTTGATTAACATTAATATTGAGAAATGAAGGGTATTCCGTAAGGGATATCCTTCATTATTTAAAAAAAATCCTGACCAGGATCGGATCAAGTCAGGATTTAACTATATTCTTTATTAAATATTTATACAAGGGTGACTTCTATTTCCCTCTCGCGCAGCATATCTATTATATGGCTTGGTGCATTTGAATCTGTTATTATATGATGTATCTTATTAATATCACATATCTTGCAAAAACCTCTTTTGCCAAACTTTGAGGAGTCTGTTAATACAATTATTTTTTGGGCAGCATCTATCATTTGTTGGTTGATGCGCGCTTCGCTCATGTCACTAGTAGTCAATCCGTAATCCAGGTCAATGCCGTCTACCCCCAAAAAGAGTTTATTACATGATAGGCTGTCTAATATATTTTCGGCATAGTGACCTATTACTGATACGGAATTTTTCCTCATACTACCTCCTAGCTGTATTATTTCGATGTTTGGATTGTAACATAATGCAAGCGAAACTTTTACAGAAGATGTAATTACAGTAAGATTATCATTCGTATTTATTTCATTTGCAAAAGCAAATAGAGTTGTGCCTGATGCTATGATTATTTTATCATTCGGTTCCAACAGGCGATTTGCTTCTTTGGCTATGCGTAGTTTTTCATCAGTATGCATTTTTTCTTTCACATCAATGTGCTTGTCAGATATGATAGAACTTAGGCTGCTTGCCCTACCGTGATTGCGCTATAGCATCTTTTTACTTT
>QMCD01008465.1_pt1 | contig 10814 bp, 13 predicted proteins | sample 1821841 | NCBI WGS metagenome assembly QMCD01 (sample SAMN01991225, study PRJNA193472) | Termite gut metagenome, whole genome shotgun sequencing project. | isolation source: worker | host: Macrotermes natalensis | reverse complement strand
TAAATCAGGGTTTCTAATTAAACTCATTATGTTCATTTGGGCTTATACCTTTGATAAATTATACAAAATATAACTAGCAACTTAAATTAATTAATAACCAAAGTCCGTTGAGACTCTTTTGTTTATTCTTTGATGACAACAATCGTGCCTGATTTCGCTTTAAAACAACTTTCTTAGCCTATTTGTTTGGAATCTATCGCCTTTTTAAGATTATCCAACGCTTTCCGGATATTAGCCAAAGGTGTGCCCACATTTAGGCGCATGTATCCTTCTCCTCCCTGTCCGAACATGGTTCCATCGTTAAGTGCCAATTTGGCATCCTTTACAAATAGCGAAACCAATTCTTTTTGCCGAAGCCCGAGCCCTTTACAATCGAGCCAGACAAGGAAAGAAGCCTGTGGCAACATAACCTTTATCTGAGGTATATTCTCTTTCAGGTATTCATCTACAAAAGTAATGTTTTTCCAGATATAGTCCTTAGCCTCTGCAAGCCACTCATCGCCATGTTCATAAACAGCCTGTGCGGCAAGATAGGCAAAGATATGCCCTTCTTCGAGTTCACTGCTCGAAAGATAGGCATTGAACCGGTCCCGTAGATCCTTATTTGGTATAATAGAATAGGAACTTACTATACCTGCTATATTGAATGTCTTACTTGGTGCCATAAATGTTATGCTGTTTTGAGCAGCTTTTTCTGACACACTGGCAAAAGGAATATGTTTATATGGAGTAAATGCCAAATCGGAATGAATCTCATCTGAGATAATAAGGATATTATTATCATAACAGATTTCAGCTATATCAACCAATTCCTGCCGTGTCCATACCCGTCCGCCGGGATTATGAGGATTGCAAAGAATAAGGACCTTACATGACGGATCGATCATTTTTTTCAATCCCTCCAAATCCATTCTATATTGCCCGGACTCCAATATCAACGGGTTATCCGCTACCGGACGGTGGTGCAATGTGGGAATTATACGAAAAGGGTGATAAACAGGCGGCTGAATGATCACTTTATCCTCTTTGGTTGTAAAGCAGTCGATAACAAAAGCAATTCCTTTGACAATACCGGGAATGAATGTTAACCATTCCTGTGCTATCTTCCAGTCGTGTTTTTTGTTCACCCAGTTGATTATAGAATCATAATATGCCTGAGATGGACAGGTATATCCAAATATACCATGTTTTGCCCGCTCTATAATAGCCTCTGTAACTGCCGGAGGTGACAAAAAGTCCATATCGGCTACCCATAGGGGTATCAGATCAGGATTTCCATAGCGCGGCTCCAGTGCGTCAGTTTTAAGGGCATTTGTTCCTTTGCGGTCGATTATCTGGTCGAAATTATATTTCACAATTCGGTTATATTAAATTAGCAACAGCAAAGGTACAGAATAGTTAGCAGAATAAAGTCTTAATAAAAGATAGAAATTATTTATTTGTATGGATCATCAGATAATATTCATTCATTTCAACGGCTTTGCGATAACCGGAATAATAGGTTATGAGATATACATTCTTTTCAAATCAGTACCTATCGATAAAACAGAAAGCTGTAATCTCCCGATTACAGCTTTCTGAACTAAATTAACCTAAAAATATTCCACTAAGGTCTCAGGCCTTTTTATTAGTTCTGTATCTGCAACAACAATAGTTATACTTGAAATATGTTGCATTAATACATTCTATCGCTTATATAAGATTGATCCTTAATGTTTATGGGATAAATAATCGGATATCCCCTCTTGTGTTGCCTTTAGTGCTTTATCTCCTTTTTTCCAGTTAGCAGGGCAAACTTCGCCATATTCTTCAGTAAACTGAAGGGCATCGATTACACGAAGAATTTCATCCACGCTACGGCCTAATGGCATATCATTTACCACCTGATGGCGCACTACACCTTCCTTATCGATAAGGAAAAGACCGCGATAAGCCTGAGGAGCACCGTTAAATACGTCTTCGCCCTCATCGTTATAATCGAATGCTCCGGCCAATACATCATATGCCGAAGATATCATTAAACTCTGATCCGCCACCAATGGATATTTAACCCCTTTGATGCCACCATCGTTTTGTTCTGTTTGCAGCCACTTCCAGTGTGAAAAAGCTGAATCGGTTGAAGCTCCGACCACTGCAACATTACGGGATTCGAATTCTGCTATTTTTTCCTGAAAAGCGATGATCTCAGTTGGACAAACAAATGTAAAATCGGCCGGATAGAAAAAGAATACGACATATTTCTTACCTTTGAATTGTTCCAAAGAAAAACCTTCTACTATTTCGTTACCGTTTACCACTGCATTAGCCTTGAATACAGGCGCTTTTTTTCCTACTAATACTGACATAATTTATTATTTTTTGAGTTAGTTATTTTCAATTGTGACACAAATATAAACCCTTATTTTCAATAAGTCAAATAGATAATTATTATGTTAATATTGATATCGTTTATACTATTTTTATAAATCGGAGATTCAAAAGATATTCACTATTTTTGCAAGCGTTAAGTTTAGATAGAATTTAATGATATGATCTAAAGCGATAAGCTGATACCCGTTGTTTCGCTTACTTGAATAATAAAATAGGTCTATGACCTTAAATAATTGAAAATGCTTCTCTTCTTCAATCCCGGACATGAAACTGCTGTAAAAAACAGTTCTCCATATTATACAGCGCCGTCAAATATTGCATCGATGCAAAAGGAACTGTCTTTCCTTCCGGCATGGTATGGCGCAGCCTGCGATTCAGTCTTGATTGACGAAAATAATGATACCGGATTTTATCGATTTCTGTTAGAATATTTTCCGTCACTATCTAAGCATATAATTGCCGAAAACTTACATCATTACCCGGAACTGGAGGTGTCATTATGGGGAATATCACCACAAGCCATATATTACTTCTGCGAACTGAATAAAAAATATGATACAAGCCTGAAGATACCGGAATGGAATGAGGCATACACCTACCTTAATAGCAGGCAGGCTGCAAACGATTGTTTAAAAGACATTATTGCAAACATACCCGAAATATCAGAAAATATCGCCACACATTTTTATAAAAAGCTGGAAGATATTGAAGAAGCTGTAAATAGTTCTCCTCAACAATTATTGGCAAAAGCGCCTTATTCCTCATCAGGCCGGGGCTTACTGTGGCTTCCATCAACAGGACTGACACGAACAGAACGACAAATATTGCATGGCATACTAAAAAAGCAAGGCAGTGTATCCATCGAAAGGGTTTTAGATAAACAAGTTGATTTCGCTATGGAATTTATTTGTGATGGACAAGGAGGAATCGACTTTGCGGGATACTCTTTATTCTATACCACCAATAAAGGTGCATATCAGGGAAATTATCTGGGTTCGCAAGAGAATATCGTAAATGAGCTAACGACGAATATCCCGCTATCCCTTCTGGATAAAATCAAGTTAGAACTCATCGCTATTTTAAAAGAGAGATATGCATTTGTTTACAAAGGTTGTATCGGAGTGGATATGCTTATATATAAAGAAGAGGGTGGGTATAAGATACACCCTTGCCTGGAGATAAATATGCGCTACAATATGGGATATCTGGCAATCCGTCTGTTCGAGAATTATATATCGCCCCTGTCGGACGGCAGATATCACCTTGAGTTCAGTTCCGGAGAAGGAGAAATCTTTAATCGCCACAAATTGATGGAAGAGCAATATCCTGCTGTATTTAAAGACAACAGGCTGATCGAAGGTTATCTTCCTCTTTGCCCTGTGAACAAAAACAGCAAATATTGGGCTTATATAATCGTTAAGTCGTTATCAAAAGAATAGAACATTAAATCTCAACTACCGATTCATATAACTTGTAACTTTTTCCGTACCTTTGCACTACTAAATATAATTCAACTAACTAAAATAAAGATATCATGTTTTCAGGTATAGTAGAAGAGGCAGCAAAAGTGGTTTCGTTGCGTAAAGAGGCAGAGAATCTGCATATAACAATGGAGTGTTCATTTACCCATGAGTTGAAGATTGACCAAAGTGTCTCACACAACGGAGTATGTCTTACAGTAGTGAATATCGATGATAATAAATATACCGTTACCGCTATTAAAGAAACACTGGAATGTTCTAATCTCGGTTTGTTGCAGGTAGGAGATAAGGTTAACCTCGAACGCAGTATGCTGATGAACGGCCGCCTCGACGGACATATCGTTCAGGGACATGTGGACCAGACCGCAAAATGCGTTGAAATAAGGGAAGCCGATGGCAGCTGGTACTTCAAATTTGAATACGAGTTCGATCGTGAAATGGCAAAGAAAGGCTATCTGACAGTCGATAAAGGCTCAGTAACAGTAAACGGCGTCAGCCTGACCGTAGTTGACCCTACCAATAATACATTCGAAGTGGCTATAATTCCTTACACATACGAACATACTAATTTCCACCAGTTTAAATTAGGTAGTGTGGTAAATCTGGAATTTGACATTATAGGTAAATACATCAGCCGTATTACACAATTGTAATATGGATAAAGATTTTTTTTACAATCTTGTAAAACAACGCCAGAGCACTCGTGCTTATGATACTGCCCGCATGGTAGACCGTGAAATCATAAGCCGCATACTTGAAGCTGCCCGTCTGGCTCCTTCGGCCTGCAATGCGCAGCCGTGGCATCGTGGTAGATGACCCCGAACTGAAAAATAAGGTGGCAGATGCGGCCTCGGCCCGGTTGCTGGGTATGAATCATTTCACCAAACAAGCCCCTGTGCATATTATAGTAATAGAGGAGAAGGTGAATATAAGTTCAGGTATTGGCGGTATTGTGAAAGATAAACATTTCGCCTTTCTGGATATCGGTATTGCTGCTTCTCATATTTGCCTTGCGGCTGAAGCCGAAGGGCTGGGCAGTTGCATCCTTGGTTGGTTCGCCGAGTCAAAAATGAAAAAACTGCTGAATATCCCTGATAACAGACGTGTGGTACTCGATATTGTTATCGGCTATCCCGCGCAGCCGTTGAGAGAAAAGAAACGCAAGCCTACAGAAGAAGTTATTTCCTATAATACTTACACTTAACCTAAAAAAATATGAAAAAAAACCTGTTACTGGTACTTTTTATTATGGCAGTATGTTCTGCGAATGCCCAATTTCGTTTTGGTGTAACAGCCGGTGGAAATGTATCTAAAATTACAATGGAAGATGGCTTGGGTAACAATAACGGACTCTATAAATCCCGTATTGGATTTCAAGGAGGAGCAGTTGCCGAATACATGTTTTCCGATGTATTCGGACTGCAAACACGTTTGCTTTATACGCAAAATGGCTCTAATATGGATAAAGAGAGGTTGATCGAAGTCCTGCGTATGACTAACGAAGAAGAAATACCTGAGGGTATGAGTATGGGAGGACGTACAATTTACAACCAGATTCAGCTGCCTCTTTACGCAAAAGTAAAGTATCCGATCGCTCCGGGGCTCGATATATATGGACTGTTTGGCGGTTTTGCTGGATATATTTTTGATGGAAAGGCTAAGATGGAAGCTAAATTGAATGGTGTGACCCAATCCTTTACTTGGGATTTGTTTGATGTGCAGATTTTCGATGGCCAGTCGACAGAAATAAATCCTTATTATACAAAGAGATGGAATGCAGGTCTTGCTGTGGAACTGGGTTTTGAACTTTCAGATAAAATGTTTCTGGGAGTAGGATACAAGCGTGTTCTGACAGAAATGTCAGCATATAGCATAGCTGGATACAGATTGAAAACGCATTTAGACGATTTTTCTCTGTCGGCAGGCTATTTCTTTTAAGCAATTACTAAATTATACAAATAAAAAACTACATACGATTAATGGAAAAGAAGCATTGGATATTCCTTATCATATTCTTTATAATAGGCATATGGTCGGGTGTCAATCCTTACGAAACGGGACTGTGGTTTCTCGAAGCGGGAATGTGCATTGTCGGTGTGGCTATACTAGCCTTTACCTTTAAGCGGTTCAGGTTTACGGATATGACCTATGTTTTTATCCTCATCCATCTTATCATCCTTTTTGTAGGGGCGCATTATTCCTATGCTAAGGTTCCTTTATTCGACTGGATAAAAGAAGTATTTGACCAAAGCCGCAACAATTATGATAAAGTAGGGCATTTTGCGCAGGGCTTTATTCCGGCAATGATTACCCGCGAATTGCTTATTCGTCTCGATGTACTCAAAAAACGTTCATGGCTGCCATTTATTGTTGTTTGTATTTGCCTTGCCATCAGCGCTTTTTACGAATTGATCGAGTGGTGGGTAGGTGCATTATCTGACGATGGGGCTGACGATTTTCTCGGTACTCAGGGATATGTCTGGGATACACAGTCGGATATGTTTTGCGCCATGTTTGGGGCCATCTGTATGCTGATATTCTTTTCGAAATTACAGGATAAGCAAATTAGCAGGCAGGCAAATTAACAAATGGATTCATCATTATTAATTCTTAATTAACACAATGACTCTTTCTCAGAAACAACAGGGACATCTTATTATGCTTGTTGTGATGACAGTTTTCGGACTGAATATTCCCATCAATAAGTATCTGTATAGTACCGGACTTCTTACTCCTATGGCTATGACGATGCTGCGTATGGGTTTTGCTGCCACTGCCTTTTGGGTAGTGTCGTTATTCACGAAAAAAGAAAAAGTAGACAGACGGGATTTACTCATACTGTGTATAGGAGGTATTTCGGGCATGCTCATCAATCAGAGCCTCTTTGCATACGGTCTTGGGCAAACATCATCGGTGGATGCATCTATAATAACTACCAGTGGCCCTTTGTTTGCCATGATACTGGCGGCTGTATTACTCAAAGAACCCATCACATTCAAGAAAGCAGGCGGTGTGCTGCTCGGTGGACTTGGAGCGATATTTCTGGTTTATACGTCCAATCAGGTGGTTACTCCCGGGCAGGGATCAGCCCTTGCAGGGGATATCGCCGTGCTTAGCGCGCAACTGTTTTATGCATTTTATCTGGTAATTACACGTCCGTTGTCGACTAAGTACTCTCCCATAACGATGATGAAATGGATGTTTTTCTTTGCCGCCCTGATCAATCTGCCTGTCAGCTATAATGCTGTATTTACCGCGCAGCTGTTCCGTCAGCCCGATATAATGCCGTATCTGATGCTATCATTTACATTGCTGGGCGCTACATTTTTTACTTATATGATGATTCCCTTAGCTCAGAGGCGTATAAGGCCTACAACTATTTCCATGTATAATAATATGCAGCCGCTCATTGCTTCCGGCGTAGCCATATATATGGGAATGGACCGGTTTACATTCGAAAAACTGCTGGCCGCCATATTAATCTTTGGAGGAGTATATCTGGTGACGGCCAGTAAATCAAGAGCCGATGTAGAACGGGAGTCCAAAATAGAACAACAATAGGCTTGTATTCTGGTTTTCTGAAAAATAAGCTGTATTTTTGCACAGATTTTAAGGTCGCAGACCTATTTATTGCTTTAGTAGGCATGCCAACAACTGGAAGGCTATGTTTGAATAAAGGTGAATAAATACTTACTCTTACTTAATACATACACAATGGACAAAGTTAGCAACCGCATAAAGTATTGCTGTTTCGGCCTTATATTCCTGGGGCTGGTAATCAGGCTGCTTTTATTCAAATATCATTCTACCGACTATGGCGGATTCCTTATTCACTGGATAGATCATATAAAGACATATGGCTTTGCCGGATTTAAGGACGATTTCTATAATTATGCACCTACATATATCTATATGCTTGCTATTGTGGCAAAAACAGATATATACCCCTTGTACGGAATCAAGATATTGTCGGTCATATTCGACTTTATAGCCGCGTATTTTCTTTCGCAGATTGTTTTTCATATAACAAAGAAAGAGTCTTTCAAGTGGATTGCATTTGCTTTGGTGTCAGTACTTCCTACTATTATACTCGATGGCTCATTCATGGCGCAATGTGATTCTATTTACGTATCGGTAATACTGGCGAGTGTTTATTTTTTACTGAAACGGAACAATCCGGCCTCTGTGATCCTTCTCGGGCTGGCATTTGCCCTGAAAGCTCAAACGGCAATTGTGCTGCCATTCTTCTTCGTATATATGCTTAGGAGAGGTATAAAATGGTATTATTTTTTGCTTGTACCCGTTGTGTTTGTCATTATGATTATCCCTGCATGGCTTGCCGGTAGGCCGTTTCTCGATCTATTGCTGGTTTATAAGATGCAATCGGAATATTATGAAGGTATAGTAGGATTCTTTCCTAATATCTATGTGTGGATACAGCAACTTATCAATTACGATAAGAATATTGGTATGATATTCACTATGCTGCTTACTCTTACAGGAGGGTTTATCCTCTGCCGGAAGAAGTATATATTTTCACTCGAATCGTGGATACAATTACTCTTTATCAGTGCGATTGTTTGTCCGTTTTTCTTGCCGGGTATGCGCGAGCGTTACATGTTTTTGGGCGATGTGGTGGCGGTTGCCTATATCCTTATGTTCCCTAAAAAGATGTATTTACCGATAGGGATAATATTCATATCGTTCTTCTCCTACATCAGGTGTTTTTACTACTTCGCGCCTTTTGCCGATTATCCGCAGGCTGTGTTTTCTTTCTTCGAGTTTATTCCGTGGAGGCTGATGGCGTTGGTATATTTTACAATAATTGTGCTGACAGTGATAGACTTTATAAGGACTTTGCAGAATAACAAGCCGGAAGATGAATTTGTGATGGGAGACAAAGCAAACCCAAATTAATTGTCATCTGCAAAATAAAGCGTATTTTTGTACCTTGATTGAAAATGTTAAAGTAAATTATAGTAATTCAAACTTATAACAGCCAGTCGTTGTTATACTTGGGTGGCTAATAAATAGGGTCGGTGACCATTGTTGATAAAAATGAAAAAGATACAAATTATATGCTTGTTCCTGCTATTGCCTTTTGCCTGTTCAGCTCAGTTTATAGGTGTCGGGGCGCAGTATGCAGATGCCAAGGATAAAGGAAACGATTTCCAGTTTGCAGCTAATGCATCCTTTCCGGTATGGCATAAGAAAAATCCGCTGAATTCGTTCGTGTCCAGTGGTGTGGATTATACAGGAGGAAGTTCTCCGGTCGCAGGGTTGAACCTGAAGCCTATACAATTGACTTCTTTCCTGAGCGAATCTTTATTTAATAATAACAAAGCCACAATTCTGGTTGGCTGCGATGCCGGGTATCTCTTCAATTTCAGGCATGGAAAGGACGGGATTGTGATTACTCCGAATGTATATGCCGATTATAAATTCTTTTTTGTAAAGGCAGGTTATGATTTTAATGTGACGGGGAATGAGCAGCAATTTTTTGTCAGAGCTGGATTTTGCTTTGGCATGGGAACATTTAAAAATTTTTGTGAAGACAGAAATCTGGTAGATAGATAATAATGAAAATAGCAGCATTGGTATCGGGCGGGGTAGACAGTTCCGTAGTTGTACATCAGCTAAAGGAACAAGGTTACGACCCTACCATATTTTATATACGCATAGGAATGGAAGATGAGCAGGGTTATATCGATTGCCCTGCCGAAGAAGATATTGAAATTACAACCTATATAGCAAAGAAGTATGGTTGTAAGATGGAGGTTGTGTCCCTGCATGAGGAGTATTGGGAAAATGTGGTGAGTTATACAGTCGATGCGGTAAAGCGTGGACTGACTCCCAATCCGGATATGATGTGCAACAAAATGATTAAGTTTGGATGCTTTGAGCAAAAATGGGGGCACGAATTTGATAAGATTGCGACAGGACATTATGCAACAACTACTGAACTGAACGGCAAGACATGGCTCTCTACTGCAAAAGATCATGTGAAAGACCAAACCTACTTTCTCGGGCAGATAGATTATTTACAAGTGTCGAAATTGATGTTTCCTATAGGTGATCTGCTCAAGAGTGAGGTACGCGCTATTGCCGCTCAACAGGGATTGCCATCGGCCCAGCGTAAAGATAGTCAGGGTATTTGTTTCCTAGGCAAAGTAAATTATAATGACTTTATTCGCCGCTATCTGGGAGAACGCAAAGGTAAGATTGTGGAATTGGAAACAGGGAATGTTCTAGGCAAGCATGATGGTTATTGGTTTCACACTATCGGCCAACGTCGGGGTTTGAAGCTGAGTGGTGGCCCGTGGTTTGTGATAAAGAAGGATACGAAACGCAATGTCGTTTATGTTTCTAATGGCTATGATCCTGAAACACAATATGGGAAAGTGGTAAATCTTGCAGGCTTTTCATTTATCACAGAAGATATCTGGGGAGATTTTGAAGGTAGGAAAGACATCACTTTCAAAATACGGCATACCCCTGAGTTTACCCATGGCTATATAGAAAAAATAGGAGATCTGTATCGCATCCACTCCGATGAAAAGATACAGGGTATTGCCGCCGGACAGTTTGGCGTAGTCTATGATGCCGATTCCAAATTGTGTATTGGCAGCGGGATGATAGCAGATGAGGAAATTTGAGAATTAGCAAATTCGGATATTAGCATATTAGCAAATGATGTTGTCGCTTTGCGCTATTTTCAAATTTCCGAAGTGAAGAAGTAAAAAGTAAAAAGTAAAAATTATGAATTGGATAAAGAAAGTATTTAGTTTAGTATTGGGAGAATTCTGCATAGTATCTTGTACATATTCTCAAAATGGGAAAGCTTTAGGTAAATACACCCCAGAGCAGGATTATTCTGTATACCAAACTTATGAAAGTAAATTAAATGCGACAAAAAAGTTGTATCCTTTTGATAAGTGGAAAGAAATGTATATCGATGAAGAT
>QMCD01002270.1_pt1 | contig 10820 bp, 10 predicted proteins | sample 1821841 | NCBI WGS metagenome assembly QMCD01 (sample SAMN01991225, study PRJNA193472) | Termite gut metagenome, whole genome shotgun sequencing project. | isolation source: worker | host: Macrotermes natalensis | reverse complement strand
AGCAAGTGCGTGTAAGCCGGTATTGTCATATAATCATTCGCCGCCACGAGATTAAGCAGCAAACCGGTACCCAGTGCGCCGAGCACGCAGGAAAGCATTACTTTCCAGCTGCCGATGCCGGTGTAAATCAATATGACGGCGCCTATCAATATGGCTAAGGTGGATGTTTCGCCGATGGAGCCGGGAATAAAGCCGAAAAACATATCGGCCACGGAGGGCAGGGGCTGACCGGCCGCAGCGTGTGCCAGCGGCGTAGCGCCCGAGAACCCGTCGACAATGCCTTCTTTCGCGCCTAATCCGGCAATCCACACGGTGTCGCCCGATATTTGCGAAGGATAGGCGAAAAACACAAAAGCACGCGCCAGCAGGGCAGGATTAAAGATGTTCATGCCTGTGCCGCCGAACACTTCTTTACCTACGATTACAGCAAACGCAGTGGCCAATCCCACCATCCACAGCGGACAATCCACCGGCATGATCATGGGAATGAGTATACCGCTCACTAAAAAGCCTTCATTCACTTCGTGGCCGCGGATTTGGGCGGCAATAAATTCTATGCCCAAGCCTACCACATACGATACAATAATAAGGGGCAGTACTTTCAGGAACCCGAACCAAAACATGCTCATGAAATTCATGGCGCCTGCAATGGCTAAGTTGTGCTGATAGCCCACATTCCACATGCCGAACAGCAGGGCGGGCATCAACGCCACCACCACCATGATCATGACATGCTTCATATCGTTGACATCGCGGATGTGTGCGCCCGATTTGGCTGTGGTGTTGGGGACGAACAGGAATGTTTCAAACGCATCAAAAGTCGAATGAAATATATGCAGCTTGCCGCCTTTTTCAAAGGACGGCTTCATGTTGTCTAATAATTTTCGTACTATTTTCATACTTACATTTCTTTGATCATTAAATTGATCCCTTTGCGGAGGATATCCTGTACATCGATTTTCGAGGTGCACACAAACTCACAGAGGGCAAGGTCTTCTTCCACCACTTCATAAATACCCAATTGCTCCATTTTATCAATGTCTTCGGCTAAAATAGCTTTGAGTAGATATACCGGATAAATATCCATGGGCAGTACCTTTTCATATTCGCCGTTCATCACAAAAGCGCGCTGTCCGCCGTTGATATTGGTGTCGAGTGCATATTCTTTGTCGGGGAATATCCAGGAGAAGTAACTGCGCGACACACTGAATTTTTTCATGCGGAAAGGGTTCGCCCAACCTAAAAATTCATAGTGATCGCCCTCGGGAATCACCGATATCATACTGTCGTAAAAGCCGAGAAAACCTTCGGCGCCGATATTGGTTCCCGTGAGCACGTTGCCACTGATGTAGCGCGGACTGCCTGCGGTGTTAATGTAGTCGTGCAGGGGCTTTATGCAGGCGCCGCTGATCATGCGGAAATAGCGGGGCTTTTTCACTTCGGAACCCACCAGTGCGATGACTTTAGATACGTCATACACCCCTTTCAAGAAAAGGCGGCCCAGCGATACGATATGTTGCAGGTCGATAGTCCACACTACGTCGCCTTTGTTGAGCGGGGCGATATGGTGTATTTGCACGCCTACGTTTCCTGCGGGGTGGGGGCCTTTGAACGTGTGAAATTCCACACCCTTTACTTTCTGTAAAATGCTGGTGGCAGCCGGCTGGTCGTTCATGCTCAGGTGTACTTTACCGGTGAGTTGGCGCAACACGTCAATGCCTTTTTGGAAGGCCTCCGCTTCGCCCGTGAGCACGTAATCCATGTCGGGAGCCAGCGGTGCGCTGTCGAAGCCCGATATAAAAATAGCTTTGGGTTGGTCGGCCGGATTGGCAATGATGCCGTAGGGACGCTGTTTCAGGAAAGGCCATGCGCCGCTTTTGAGCAGGAAGGCTACCAGCGCTTCGCGTGACAAAGCATTCAGATTGCCCGTTTCATGACGCAGGAATTCCTGTTCGGCAGTGGGCGTAATGGTTATGGCCAGCAACTTGCGTTTATCACCCCGCACAATTTGTTGTACGGAGCCGCTTACCGGCGATACGAAATTGATTTCCGGACGGTGTTTGTCTGTAAACAACGGAGTGCCGGCAAGTACCGTATCTCCTTCTTTAACCGTGAGTTTTGGTGTGATCCCCTGAAAGTCGTCGGGTTTGACCGCATAAACGGCGGCGCCGGAGATCTTTGTCAATACTTTCTCGGCCTTGCCTTTCAGCGAAATGTCTAGCCCTTTGCGTATTTGAATAACGTTTGACATGGTACTTTATTTAAAAAGAGCCACAAAAGTAGTGATTTGTTTTGAAAGAGCAAAAAATTAGAACAGTAAAAATTAACTTAATTATACTATCAATTCTAAATATTATATGTACATTTGTAAATGTATTAACTTTTCACTCAATTAATATGATAAGTACCATCACAGATGCCGGATCACGCACATTGTTAACCGGTTATAAAAAAAACATCAGAAAAAAAATGCTAAAGAAGCAATGGGGAAATTGACTGTTCCGGCTCACACTGTCAGTGTTGAGGAATTTATTGCTTGCTTAGACGATGCTATAGACCGCCACTATGCAGAGAAAAACAAGAATCACTGATTCCGCATTAGCTGATATTCAGGATGATATTGCCTTCCATGTTAATTAAAGGCTGATTTTGTTTTTTGTGTAATCTTGTGTATCTTTACCTGATTAACATCAAGTTTATGCGGAAGATTTTTTTATTGACTGTCACGTTGTTGTGCGCTGAAATAGCCTCGGCGCAGTACGTGCCACCTGAAGACATCGGCATTCCACAGGCCAAGCTGCAGGCGGTAGATGCGTTGATGCAGGAGGCGATAGTCCGGCACGCCACGCCCGGCGGACAGATTATAGCCGTATATAAAGGGCAGGTGTTTTATAACAAGTGCTTTGGCCGCCATACCTATGATGAAACGTCGCCGGTGGTGCAATGGAATGATGTATACGATCTGGCTTCGCTTACCAAAATAATCGCCACGTTGCCTGTGCTTATGCACTTGGTAGAAACGAAGAAAATAGACATCACCAAAACTTTGGGCGACTACCTGCCATTGGAGGATGCGAAGGACAGAAAACAATTGCGCATTGACGATATATTAGCACACCGCTCCGGATTACCGGCTTATCTTCCTTTCCATGAGTTATTTTTGAAAGACGGGAGCCTGGAGGCGCAGTACTTTTCCCGTGTTTCAAATGAACAGTTTAATGTGCCGGTGGCCGACAGTCTTTACACTTCCGGCGAAGTCGGTAAATATATCTACAGGCAAATAAATACCACGCCTTTGATGAGCAAAAGCTATCGCTACAGCGATTGGGGCTTTATCTATCTTCAACAGTTGGTGGAAACAGTGGCAGGGAAGCCGCTTGACCGGCTGGCCGACAGCTTATTTTACGCTCCGCTGGGCATGGAGCACACCGGCTATCTTCCCTTGCGGCGAGTAGCGAAACAGCATATCGTGCCTGCCGAAAACGATAGCGTTTTCCGCCGGCAGTTATTGCAGGGTTATGTGCACGACCCTACGGCTTCGCTCCTTGGCGGCGTGGCAGGACATGCAGGGCTTTTCGGCAATGCCGGCGACCTGGTGAAAATCCTGCAAATGTACCTGAACCGCGGCGTGTATGGCGGCCAACGCTACCTCGACAGCACGGTGATTGATACTTTCACGGGCTGTCCTTTCTGTGATAAAGGCCTGCGCCGCGGCTTAGGTTTCGACAAGCCCGAACCCGACCCGAAAAAGCAAAGTCCCGTGGGGCGCGATGCTTCTCTGTCAAGCTACGGACATTTCGGTTATACCGGCGTTTTTTGCTGGGTTGATCCGGACAGGGAGTTGATATACATATTTTTATCGAACAGGGTCTATCCCAATGACGGCAAGAAATTGAACGCTTTGCATACCCGCACCCGTATCCTGTCGGTGTTTAATCAATTAATTGATGAATTGTAAATTACTCTATTGTACAATAATTATTGAATATGCGATTGACAAAAGCGTCGGGTATTAACCAGTCATAACAGGCATACCATGTTGTCCGCGCATTGCGTTTGTATTGACATACATGTTGACCATATTGCTTGTGAAGATTGTAAAAAGCTTTATGGTGGTAGAGTAGGGTGTCAATCCTGTCGAATGTACGCTTTATATCATGCATGTATGTATACACTTGTGTGCGTGTTAAATATTTTTGCCCGTTAGTTGTCTGCCAGTTAATCAACCCATCAATAATATTTGATAAGTCGCTTCGGGCACGACCTCTATAATATACCATATTTCTGGCAAATTTTATCAATATCTTCTTCAACTTTTTTCCAAAATTCCTCGCTGGTCATGTATCCATCGGGAATGGTATTCGTTGATTGCTGTGATAAAACAGGTCGGGTATCAGTACTACGTTTCCTGCGAATAGTTGTTTTTTGAACTTGTGGAGTGATGTTTGACATAAGAGTGACGTTAAATTTTTACAAAGGTAAAGATTATTTTTCAATGCTGCAAATATATATTTGCAAATTCCCGGAAAATTGTGTAATATTGTACGATGAATGATAAACAAATAAATAAGCTTGAAGCGCTTATATTGAAGTATAAGCAGGCGATGCAGGGGCAGGTTGATTTGGAAAAATTGACCTGGTATGCTACTACCTATCATTCAACAGCTATAGAGGGTAGCACACTTACAGAGGGACAGGTGTATAATTTGCTTGACCTGGATATTCCTGCCAAAAATAAGCCTTTTACAGAGCAGCAAATGGTCATTGACCACCAGAAAGCACTTGTGTTCACGTTGAACAAAGCTAAAGAATGCACACCAATAACAGAAACCTTAATAAAGGAAATCGGTGCATTGGTAGTAAAAAATACAGGCAGCAGCTACAGTACGGCATTAGGAGCGTTTGACAGTACAAAAGGCGATTACCGCTTATTGAATGTGTTTGCAGGGGCGCGGCGTTTTCCCGATAGCAGTAAGGTGCCGGTCTTGATGAAAACGCTTGTTAATGAAATAAACGAGAAAATAGCAGCAGCAAAAACATTCAGTCAACAATGTGAATTGGCTTTTGACGTACACTACCGGTTTGTGAGCATACATCCCTTTGCGGACGGCAATGGGCGCACAAGTCGCTTGTTGATGAACTATATATTGACAATATTTGATTTGCCGATATTTTATGTTTTCAAAAGTAGTCGTATATCCTACATTCAGGCATTGGAGCGGGCAAGAGAAACCGATAACCCTGCCGTTTTCTACAATTTTATGTGCCGGCAATATCAAAAAATCCTTGAAAAGGAATTAAAGAATAGATGACGTTTGATTGATGAATTGTAATTATTTGCAAATTCCCGGAAAATTGCTTATAATTGTAGTTTAATTTGCCGGGATTACTGCCATGCGTTATTATTTATTATTCTTTAACTTGTGTTTTGCGGCTGTGGCGCTGCAGGCGCAAGTGTGTCCGCTACACGGCAATATGATTAAATCCGTATCTACCGAATATAACGCCGGAACCTATGGTACTCTTATCAGTTGGACAGCATCAGACAATCCCGCTGCCACCGGCTATGTGATTTATGAATATTTGGGCGGTAACAGTTGCACACAGGAAATAGCCCGTATCCATGATGTGTCGGTCACGACCTACTTTGTCGATAAGATTGCGTCTAAGGGGTACACCATGACGGTAATTACCGGCCGGCAGGAGCCGCTTACGCAGCAACACAAACAGCCGGAAATTGTATCGGTGGATTTTGATCCCTGTGATTACACCGCTACCATTCGTTGGTCGCCTTATACCGGTTGGGACGCCGATAATACGGAATATACCGTGTATGCGGCTGTGAATGGAGCGTCAACCTATACCTTGTTGGCCGAACACCTTGCCGATGTGTCCTGCCGCTGGGTGAATGCGCCTACACGTGTACCCATATCCATTTTGGTGCAGGCGGTGAATAAGTCCGATGCGTCGGCCATAGGGAAAGCACAGCCTTATGATGTCTCTTTTGATTTTCCGCGCTTGCCGGATTATATCAACCTTGCTGCATTGGATTATGCAGAGGGCAGGGCGGCGCTCACTTTCGATATTGATCCCTCTACTGAGTTGACTAAATTTGAAGTGCAACGCGCTACTGCCGGAACGGCTTTTACACCGGTCAACTCATTTGATAATAAAAGCACCGTTACTTATACCGATGAGCCCGGCGCCTCGGATTATCTTTACAGGATTGCAGCAAAAAACGCCTGCGACAGCGTAGCCGCCGTTAGCGATACTTTATCTAATATTGTAGTGACCATGTTGCAGGAAGGCAATAGTTGGCAATTGCAGTGGGACAACGCTGCCCTCCCTTCCATGCGCTATACGTTGAACAGGGAACAGCCGCAGCCGGCAGGTTTATTATCGGGCAGTCCGCTGACCGCCTTTACCGACAATATTCCGCCCATGTTGAATGAACCCTCGTTGCTTTTTTGTTATGCGTTGGAAGGTGGTACGCCGAAAGCCAAGAGCCGCTCGCGTGCTTGTGCTGCCTACACACCCACCGTGGTGATGCCCGATGCGATTGATCCTTTGAGCACGGCGGCGAATGTGCAAACCGGCAGGGCGCGTAACCAATTTGGGCCGGTAATCAACGTAAATCCGCAGACTTATAGCTACCGCTTAACCATTCTAAACCGCAACGGTGCAGTGGTAGCCGACATCAATAAGACAACAGCCGATAATCAGCTCGATAAATCATGGGACGGGCGGTTGCGTGACGGAAATCCGGCGCCCGAAGAAGTCTTCACCTATCATTTGTCGGTGGAATTCGCCGGAGGATATCAACAAACAATGACAGGGATAGTCACTGTAATGTATGGGAATTAAATTATGGAACAAGAAGTAGACGAAAGAATAATTGAAGATGCTTTTGCCGAATTGGAGCGGTTAATCTACGACCGTTGCAGCGACAACGAGCGGGCTGATATCCGTAAGGCTTTTGAATTGGCGAATGCGGCGCACCGGGGTATGCGTAGGAAATCGGGGGAACCTTACATTCTTCACCCCATTGCCGTGGCAAAAATTGTGGTGCAGGATATAGGATTATCTTATAAGTCAATTATGGCGTCCTTGCTGCATGATGTGGTGGAGGATACCAGTTACACGATTGAAGACATCAGCAATATGTTTGGCGAAAAAATTGCTTCCATTGTCGATGGTCTTACCAAGATTGAAGGGGTGTTTGACGGCGATACTTCATTACAGGCCGAGAATTTTAAACGTATTTTACATACCCTTACCGATGATCTCCGGGTAATTTTAATTAAAATGGCCGACCGCCTGCACAACATGCGCACGTTGGAATCAATGCCTGAACACAAGCGTACAAAGATTATCGGCGAAACCATGTATTTCTTTGTTCCGTTGGCGCACCGGCTGGGTTTATATAACATTAAAACCGAACTTGAAAATCTTTGTCTGCGCAATTCCATGCCCGATGAATATAACGCCATTCAACGTAAATTGGAAGAAGGGGAAGAAGCCCGGCAGGAATTTATTCAGCGTTTTGTACGTCCCATAAGGGAAAAATTTGAACAGGAAAAAGTAAACGTCGCTATTAAGGGCTACACCCGTTCCGTATATTCGGTGTGGCGGAAGATGAACAGTAAGAATGTGCCATTTGAAGAAGTCAGCGACTTGTTTGCCGTGCGGCTGATTTTTGAATTACATCCGGGAATAACCGAGCGGGCGCAGTGTTGGAATATTTATCAATTGTTGACGGAAGTTTACCGTTCGCGTTCCGACAGGTTACGCGACTGGACAAATAATCCGAAAGTCAATGGCTACGAGGCGTTGCACTGTACCGTAGTAGGCCCTCTGGGTACCTGGGTCGAAGTGCAAATCCGTTCTCAACGCATGGAAGAAATTGCTTCGCACGGTGTGGTGGCTTATTGGAAATATAAGAAAGGTAAAGATCAGGAAAACGAATTGGACAAATGGCTCGGACAGGTGAAAGATATGTTTGACAACCCGGCCGAAGAAGATACTACCATGGCTTTTCTCGACCGTTTTCAGTCGGGACTGCTGGCTTTTGAAGTCTACGTGTACACGCCTAAAGGCGACTCCAAGGCCCTGCCTAAAGGGGCTACGGCGCTTGATTTTGCTTATTCCCTGCACACCGGCATAGGCAATAAAGCCATTGCCGCCAAGGTGAACCATAAATTGCAACCCTTGAGTTACCAGCTTCGCAGCGGCGACCAGATAGAAATATTGACCGCCGAAACCCAGCATCCGCAACCGGAATGGCTGGATATGGTAGTAACGCTCAAGGCTAAAACCCAGATTGTGGAATCGCTGAAAACGGAGGAGCAGGGGATATATAAGCAAGGGCATGACCTGCTGGAAAGGGAGTTGAAAAGATTGGGCATTACTATGCATTTGCGGGTGCTCAATAAATTGGCGCAGGCCTACAAGGCAAGCAACAAGCATGAGCTGATGAGCAAAATAGGAGCGGGGTTGGTTGATTTATCCAACCTTGAAAATATCCTTCGCCGGAATACGCCGAAAAAGCAGGTGCGTTATTGGGGGTTGCAGTTCCTGCCTTTTGTCGGCGGCGATAAAAAAGAAGAAACGGAGGAGAAAGTCGATAAGAAAAATACGTATATGTTGCAGGAAGTGGCGGAAGGGAAGAAAAAACTTTCTTATACGGCGGCTCCCTGCTGCAAGCCCATTCCCGGCGATGATATTATATGCTTTTTAGATGAAGATGAAGCCGGCGTAACCATTCATAAAAAGAAGTGCCGTGTGGCGTTGCGCCTGGCAGCCCAGCACGGCGACCATATTATTAGGGCGCGCTGGGCCAAGCATATGGCCATGTCGTTTTTGGTGCGGTTGGAAATGCGCGGCATCGACCGCATAGGCGTGTTGCAGGATGTAGCTAATTTAATCACCGGCGAATTGAGTGTAAATATCCGCAAGGTGTCTATGGAGGCACACGATGGAATTTTCGAATCCTATGTAGATCTTTATGTGCACGACACCAATGACTTGGAGTTATTGGTTGAGAAGGTGAAAAAGATCAAAGGCATGGAAAGTGTGAAGCGCGTGGATAAGGTAGACGATTAACGCCGTAGCTTATTCAAACCCTGCCGTTTCGCCGGTTATGAACACCTTGCCCCACATTTTTTCCAATTTTTGGAAACGTTGCCTGTTGATACTGTAAAGTACCCGCGGCGGTTGAATTTCATATTTGATGAGGCCTACCAGACGTAGCTCTTTGAGGTGTTGTGATACAGTTGGTTGTGCAATGGGGAGCACTTTGACAATGTCGCCGCAGGTATGTACTTCACCCGACAATAGTATGCGCAGGATAGACAGGCGGGCAGGATGTGATAAAGCCCGTGCCAGCGCTGAAAATTCAACGTCATTTTTGCTAAATTCTTCTTGTTTTTTGTAAGCCATGATGGTTTATTTATTTCGATTACAAATATACGATACTATTTTGATAAAAGCAAATTTTTTCGTACATTTGCCAAAATATATTCTAAATTTATGAATTTGATTGAACAAGACGCAATACCTTTCACCGATTATAATACGCAGCGGAAAAAGCTGGTGTTGCCCGAGTATGGCCGCCATATTCAGCGAATGATACAGAAAATAGCTGAAATACCTGATCGCGAAAGGCGTAATGAGCAGATAATGACCGCTGTGGCATTAATGGGTGATTTGAATCCGCACCTGCGCGATGTGAATGACTTCAAGCATAAACTGTGGGATCACGTGCATATTATTTCCGATTTCGGCATTGATATTGATGCGCCGTATCCCAAACCTTCCCGCGAATCGTTTCAGGAAAAGCCCCAGCGGTTGCCGTATCCCGGCTCTCCGGTGAAAATTATGCACTACGGACGCGCCATTCAGGTAATGATAGACGTGTTGTCTGATCGCCCCGACAATGATGAGCGCACTGCCATTGCCTTGAGAATTGCCGGCTACATGAAGCGCGATTACCTGTTGTGGAATAAAGATACGGTGACGGACGAAATTATTATTCGCGATTTGACCGCTATGTCCAAAGGGCGCATTGTGTTGCCCGCAGGAACAGTGTTGCCCGATGTGCAGGCCGATATCGATGCCGAAAAGGCCATGATGCGGAGAGATGCCGGCAGCAAGAAAAAGAAGAAAAAGAAAAAGAAGAAGAAAAAAGGCGGACCGGGACAGGTGTAAGGGAGTTGAGAATTGAAAATGAAAAAAGAGACTAAGAGACTAGGTGACTAAGAGATTTGCTGATTTGTTTATTTGGTGATTTGCTGATGAAAATCGCTTCACGCTTAACTTGTAATTTGTAATTCGTAATTTTATTTCATGTCTACTTTCAGCGTGGAAGGCGGGTGCCGCCTAAAAGGAGAAATCGTGCCTCAGGGTGCGAAAAATGAAGTGCTGCAAATTTTGTGCGCCACTTTGCTTACTTCGGAAGCGGTTACCGTGTCTAATGTCCCGGAAATCGTAGACGTGCTTTGCCTGATAGCACTGTTGAAAGATATGGGCGTGGAGGTGGAACGGCGCGGTGAAGGCGTATACACTTTCTGCGCAGCGAATGTCAGGCTTGATTTCCTGAAAACACCTGAATTTTGCAAAAGGGCAGCGGCCTTGCGCGGCTCGGTGATGATTGTGGGACCCTTGCTGGCGCGCTTTGGCGTGGGCTACATTCCGCGCCCCGGTGGCGACCAGATAGGCCGTCGCCGTTTGGATACTCACTTTATCGGGTTTGAAAAATTAGGCGCTAAATTCACCTATGATACGCATTCCGGCTTCTACCACGTGGAAGCTAAAAAATTAAA
>QMCD01002269.1_pt1 | contig 10821 bp, 7 predicted proteins | sample 1821841 | NCBI WGS metagenome assembly QMCD01 (sample SAMN01991225, study PRJNA193472) | Termite gut metagenome, whole genome shotgun sequencing project. | isolation source: worker | host: Macrotermes natalensis | reverse complement strand
GAGCTGTTGCTCAATATCCTTTCAGTCTTATTTTCGCAACACATGGTTCCTTTACAATTCGCTTAATTAACTCTCCCTTTTCGGAGGGGACTCAATTTCCAAAGTCTCATCGTTTTCGGGTGCCGCAAAGGTTATTGTAGCAAGCGCAGTACAATTATTAAAAGCTCCGCCCTCAATTTTAGTAATTGTCGCCGCAATAACTATCGACGCCATGTTAGTGTTACCTGCAAAGGCATTTGAAAGAATGCTTCGCACAGTTCCGCCGCCAATGCTTACGGGAATAACAACATTATTCAAGGTTTTTCCATAATTGGTAAGTCCGCTTATGGCAAGATTTCCCGCCGCAGCTTGGGCGGCCCGAATATTTTGGGTATTTTCCTCTTCTTCATCATATTCAAAAATATACTCCGGCGGTTCTATTTCAATTGCATCTGAATAAGCCGAATCGGTAAACTGACTGCTGCTGCCGGCAAGCGCTTTAACTTCAATTTTATATACTCCCGATTTAGCCGCAAGTTTTTCTTCAAGCGAGTAATAATTATTACGTGTTATTATTGCCTGTTCGCTGTCAATATCAACGCGGTACTCCACGGCATCATTTACCTCAGCCCAAGTCAGCGTAAAGTCGTTTTCCCTTACCTGCACGTTTCTTGGTGCGGCTAAAGCAGTCTTAGTACCTGGACCGTTTGGATCAGGACAAGCGGTAAAAACCAACGTACACAAAACCAAAACCGCACAAAAAATATGTCCGGTTTTCACTTTTTGTTTCATAAAACCTATCATTTTACAACTCCTTTTTTGCCGCAAAGCGGCACACTATTATAACGACACTGCTATGCAGGTTCGCTGTTCCCGTTTTTTGAGACAAATATTTTATTACGTTTGAGAAAATCGTTAAGGAGAATATTTATTTTTGACAAGGCTGTTTTTAAAATAAGGTTCCAATACATCCTTAGATTGTACAATAGAAAAGTCAAAAAGGGAATAGTACTTTTGAGAGAAAATGGTGCTGTTTTAGTACTGTCTCAGTAAAAAATCCTAATATGTTCAATATTTGTTTTATGTTTCATTTTAACGAGCAGCGTCTGTTCTGACGGAGAATATGACCAGCCGGAAGAATCATAGCGTTCAAACTGAGCATCGGTGCGGTAGTCCATATCGTAAAGCTGGATTTTTGCGAAAGGTTTCACTCCGCGGATAATCATGTAATGGGTTTCGCCTGATGGAAAACCGACAGAAATATCCAGAACATTGTTTTCCATAACGCTTGTAATGGTCGATGCCGCAGTCCAGGTCCACATTCCCGGAACAGATTTTATAGAAACAGCGCGGGGATAATATTCATCATGACGAAAAATTGTATATAGATGAGAGGAACTTACCCTGTTTCCCTCGGGCTTTTGAAGGCTTCCGTCTTTCGCAATGGTTACATAAAGAGGAATCGTCCCCTCCTGGTCAGTCAGATTTAAAACGGAAAGTATGATGGAACGGCCTATAGCAGCCCGTTCATACATACCGGAAGCATCTCCGTATTCAATTAAGGTTCTTCCTAGAATTGCATTATACAATACATCGACTTCGCCATTTTGATGAACGAAAACAGCATCGCTGTCTATTTTTGTAAGATTCTGAGAGATGATGAAAAAAGACTGTTCCAAAAGCCGTTCAAAGGGATTTTCTCCGCCGCTTCTCATAATTTCCCAATCTCTCCAACCATCAAAAACTCCCGCCGCCGAATGAATCTGTAATGTTGCCGGGTCAATGGTACTGATGAATGAGGCTGCATCGTTAATAAACGCTGTCATGTTTCTCGTGGATAAATGATCAAAAATATGGGGTTCCCGGAATAAATCTTCGGATTTTTCATTTATCAGACGGGATATTCCGGCAAGATATTCCCGTTCACGGGAAGAAATCGACCGCAGCCCCCAATCCAGCCTGCCCAAAAACACTGATAACATAAAGGAACGCTGCTGATTGTTTGAAAATGATTGAGGAATGGCTGCGACAGCAGACTTGTAATTTCCCCTTTTTACGGATTCCGCTAAATAAGCCGCCGCCAACTCTTCGGTAGGATTTGTCCGGACGGTCCTGCTCCAGTCAAGATAAGATCCATCCTTCCATCTTTGAACTGCTTCATCATAATCCTTAATCGATTCGGTTCTGGCAAGAATGTAATCCGCGGGATTAAAATTCGCTTCATTGGGAATGACGGCATAATGGGCGTTGGGATTATCCCTGGTAAGGATTAACGCTTTTCTTTTAGCATTCACGGAAGTTTTATTAAAACCGTACATAAGACCATTATTTACGACAAACAAAGTCTTATGTTCATTAATTCCGGAAGAACGGGGAGTTTTAAAAGGCAGTTCGATGGACGCTGTGTTTCCGCCAAGACTGCCAATGATACGGAGCTCCCGGTTCCCTCCGGTAAAATAAGGACTGAATGCGATAACGGTATCATCGGAAAGGACAAAATCGATCTTTTCACCGGAAATTATCATTTTTTCCAGCGTGATTTCTATTTCCGCTCCCTGATCATCCTTTATAACAAAGCCGCGTTCCGGGGCAAGCATGAATTCGATTCCTTGAAAGAAAACACCGGCATCACCCGAAAGAAGAAATTCGGTGTCTGAAAGAATGGGCTGTTCAATATCTTCCCTGTAAAAACCTGAAACAACAAGATTGCCGTTCCTGTGGGTAAATGAGGTCCGTTTGGTAAATTGAAGCAGCACAAGGCCTGCAAAAACCACAATGTAAAGCGCAAGTAAAGCTATAATCCGCGGAAAAACCGGTTTTTTCATAGTAACACATCACCTTAATTTCGATTTCGTCTGTAATGATGTTTTATCGATTGGAACAGCATACCTGTTATTGCGGCCTTTTTCAACAGTGTTTTTACGAAGTGTGAAAGATGCTGAACATGACAAAATATGACATTTTTATCGGATTAAACGATTAGCTCTATAGACCGGTCGGTATACAATGCGCGTTATACATCGCCAGGGCGGATGCGAGGCTCATAGTAACTTGTCTATCTTCCGATGTTTATATAATATGGTAACGATGATACAGTTTATAAGACAATCCAGACCGGCAGCCCGTCTGACTGCTGTCCTTGCGGGAATATTGATATTTGCGGCGGTTTCTTTCTTCATTTCCTGCGGGTCAACTCCGCCCGTAGAAGATGTACCGAAAACGGCAGAGCTTCCGGAGGATGTTCCTGTTACGGAAGACACAAGTCCTGTAGATGCAACACCCGTGGATACGAGTTCCGAGGAATATATTCTTACGGAAATATCGCGGGCTCTTTCAAACGGTGAACAGGAACGGGCTTTAGCTCTTTTCGATACCTTAAAACCCGAAGACGCGGAAAAAACCGGAATCAAGTTGTTGAAGGCCTCGGTGCTGGTTTCCGCGGGAAAGCTGGATGATGCCCGGAACATTGTAACAGACATTGCCGCGGCGGAACCTGATAACGCCGAGGCTTTCTTTTCGCTTTCTTTTATCGAAGGCGCTTCCGGCAATGAACGGGCGCAAAGGGCCGCGCTGGAAAAAATCATCAGCATCGATCCCGATAACGCGGAAGCGTATGCGTCTTTGGGAAATATCGCTATGGGGAACCGGTCTTACCGTAACGCGAAAAATTATTTTAACCAGGCGCTCCAGGCGGAAAGCGGGAATCCCGACGCGCTTGTGGGGATGGCCGCTTTGTATTTCCGCGAAGATAATCCCAAAAATGCCGAAGCCCTGCTTAACCGGGCAATCCGTTTATATCCTGCCTGGTCCCGGCCGCTCGTCGAACGGGCGAAACTTTACGATAAATATGGGTATCCCGAAGACGCTCTCAAAGATTTTGATAAAGCAAAAGAATTGAGTCCTAACGATTATTACATTGCCGTAGACCGCGGAAATCTTTTAATCGATTTGCGGCGGATGGATGAAGCCTTAGCGGAATTTAACCGGGCGATTGAAATCAATCCGGATAATTTTCTTGCCTATGTATTCAGCGCCGGGATAAAAGATGACCGGGGCGATTATGAGGGAGCGGAAAAAGATTATGCCGCGCTGATCAAATTACGGCCCGATTATTATTTCGCGTTTGAAGGTTACGGAATTTTAAAAATGCGGAACAGTCAATGGACTGAAGCGCGTGACGCTTTCGCCAAAGCATCCAGCTATGTTCCAAAAGACTATAGTTACGCGCTTCTTACCGCGGCGAATTCCATGAGAGCCGGAAGAATGTCCGATCCCAAAACGTTTCTCGCCAGAGCGCTTCCAAACTTTACGCGTGACACTATTGAGTGGTACATGCTTCGATTGTATCACGATCTAAACGGTGACAGCGATGTAGCTATGAGAATAGACCGTGAAAGAGATCAGGATAAAAAAGCGCAGATGCTCTATCATCTTGCCTCGTATTATGACATTCGGGGAAATAAAAATCTGGCGGATACGTATTATCTTGCAATGCGCGATTTGGACCGGAAAGGAATCCTCGAATGGAAGCTGAACGAGATTGCGTTGGGAAACCGGGGGATAATAAACTAAATGGGCGCGGCCGATGCATTTGCCAGATTGATTGAATTATTGGAAGGCGTTGTTTCTGAACGTGAAGTGACAGCGGCGGATGGGACTGTCTCCTTACAAAAACCGGTGCTTATCCAAACCCATGATTTTCCCGATCACGACGCGATGGCGGCGGCTTACGGCTTGCAGCAGTTATTGCTGCGTTTTAATGTTCATCCGCGGATTGTATACCGGGGAATCATTCAAAGCCATTCCCTTTGGACCATGATCACAGAACTGAACATTTCCCTTATGAGAGTGGATAAAAATATTCCGGAAGATTTGATGGATGTTCCTTGTATCGTGATAGACGGAAATCCTAATAACACAAACGCCAGGCTGGTTAATCAAAATCTTTTTGGAGTGATTGATCATCATGTTGATTCAAAAGCGCCGGAATGTCTTTTCACCGATATCCGTACCAGTTACGGTTCATGTTCCGCGATTATTGCCGACTACTGGGAAGATTCCGGCATGATTCCTAACAAGTATACCGCCACGGCTCTTCTTATGGGCATTGAAATGGATACGGATTTTCTCAGCCGCAGTATAAGTCCATCGGACCTTGACGCGCTGCATCGGCTTTTTTTTCGGGCGGATTGGGAGTTTGGAACACGTATTCTTAAATCATCGCTTTCCGTAAAAGATATTCCGATTTTTGCTCTCGCTTCGGCAAACGTAAAGATCAGCGGGAATCTGTTTTTTACCGTGATAAAAGCCGAATCGTCAAAAGAGCTTATTTCTATATTAGCCGATTTTTTCCTCCGCTTGAGAGAGATCGCCGTTACTGTTATTATAAAAGATCAGCCGAACAGCCGCCATGTATCGGTGAGAAGTAAATCGAGTGATATTTCCGCGTCCGTAACTATCCGCAAAGCCTTAAGCGGTATCGGAAGCGGCGGCGGTCACGATCATATGGCCGGCGGCGTTATTGACACATCGATAGAAATCAGCGACGAAGATATATTCCGGCGCTTTATTGATGCTGTAACATTTGCACAGGAGATACAATGAACGATACCCGTATGAACATCACGCTGAATGACAGGGAAATCATCCTTATTGGAACAGCCCATATTTCAAAGGAAAGCATCGATGAAGTGAGTGAGGTAATCCGCGATTCAAATCCCGACATGGTTTGCGTTGAGCTTGATGAAGGCCGTTATGCTTCGATAACACAGCCGGAAAATTGGCAGAAACTTGACATCATCAAAGTGTTGAAAGAGGGGAAGGGCTTTCTTCTTATGGCGAATTTGGTTCTTTCCAGTTTTCAGCGGCGGCTGGGGAATGAACTGGGAGTGAAACCGGGAGACGAAATGCGGAAAGCTATTGAGCTTGCGAAAGAGTTGAACATTCCGTATTCGCTTTGCGACCGGGAAATCCAAACAACGCTCAGAAGGGCTTGGGCGCGCTGCGGATTCTGGAGCAAATCGAAACTGCTGGCATCACTGCTTTCGAGCGCGGTTACTACCGAAAAACTGAGCGAAGAAGAACTGGAAAATCTGAAAAAGCAAAATGAACTTGATGATATGATGGGCGAACTTTCAAAGTTCCTTCCGTCGGTAAAGGAAACATTAATTGATGAACGCGACCAATATCTTGCGGCAAAGATTTGGGCAAGCGGCGGAAAAAAATCCGTTGCGGTAGTCGGCGCGGGCCACATGAGCGGAATCAAAGCTCATCTTGAAAAGATTGCCGCGAATAAAGAAAGCGATGATGTGTCCGCGTTGAATATCATCCCGCCTTCCGGGGGCATTGGGAAAATAGCCGGGTGGATTATTCCCGTGCTGATTGTCGCGCTTATTGTGTTCGGCTTTTTTCAAGCCGGAGCCGATGTAAGTTTGCATATGCTGCTTCGCTGGGTTCTGCTTAACGGGTCCCTTGCGGCGCTTGGAACACTCATCTGCTTGGGGCATCCTTTATCAATTTTGGTGTCGTTTATCGGCGCGCCAATCGCCACGATAAATCCGTTCATCGGCGTCGGGCTTTTTGCGGGAATTACCGAAGCGTCAATCCGGAAACCCCGCGTGCAGGACGCTCAGAATCTTTCAAACGATGTTTCCAGCATTAAAGGCGTGTACCGGAACCGGATCACGAAGGCGCTGCTCATTTTCTTGCTTTCTTCTGTGGGGGGAATGCTGGGGAACTTTATTTCGATCCCGTCTTTGGCCGGAACCTTGTTCGGTTAAAAAGCCGGACTGGAATAGTAAAATCTTGCACTAAAATATTCCTCATCTCTTTCATATTGGCGGATAATCGGTATGAAAAACAAAAATGACCATCATTTAGTAAAAATTTTACGATATGCAAATATCCCCATCCGCCTGTAAAATAATCTAAAGATTCAAATATGGAGGTCTTTTTATGAAAAAGATGATGTGTTTAGTGTTGGGACTCTTGATAATCGGTTCCTTTGCATTTGCAGGCGGCGGTGCTCAGCAGTCCACTTCTTCTCAAGCTGCATTGATCGGTTTAGCTATGCCCGAAACCCACGTTGAACGCTGGGTGCAGGATGGTGCAAATCTTAAAGCTGAAGCTGAAGCGAAAGGCTACCGGGCTGAAGTTGCTTTCGGTAATGCCGATCAGAATCAGCAGAATCAGCAGATTGACAGCTTCCTCACCAACGGTGCAAAGCTGCTTATCATTGGTTCCGTTAATGAAGGCGTTATTTCCGCGGTTGCAAACGCAGCCCGCGACAACGCAATTGTTATTGCTTATGACAGGCTTATCACCGGTTCAGGCGACTATAATTATTATATCACCTTTGACAACTTCAAAGTTGGTCAGTTCCAGGGAATGGGCATTGAAGCGGGCCTTGATCTCAAAAACGCTACTTCCGCAAATCCCAAGTATATCACCCTGTTTGCCGGTTCACCCACCGACAACAACGCTTTCTATTTCTTTGACGGCGCTATGGATATTCTTAATCCTTACATCGATGCCGGCGTACTGAATGTTGTTGGTCCTTATCCCAGAACTTCCGTCGACAGAAGCGCTTTCATGCAGATCGCTACTGAAAACTGGATGCCCAATATCGCGAAAGCAAGAATGGAAAACCTGTTGAGCAACGCTGCCGCTAACGTAACGCTTGACGCGGTTCTCGCTCCTAACGATACTTTGGCTCGTGCTATACTTGAAGCTTGCGATGCTGATGCAAAGTATAACGGAAAACTTCCTGTCGTTTCCGGTCAGGACGCTGAAGTTGCTTCCGTTCAGTCTATCAAAGACGGCCGCCAGTACATGACAGTATTCAAGGACACCCGCGCTCTTGCAAGAGGTGCTATCATATTGGCTGACGCTCTCCTCAAGGGACAGACTCCCAACGTCCCCGGCGCACGCCTTGACACCACCACTTACAACACTGGTGTAAAAACTGTTCAGTCCTATCTTCTTGAACCTGTTATTGTAACCAGAGATAACTATCAGCAGATTTTGATTACCAGCGGAGCTATCGACGCTTCTCTCATTCGGTAATATTGTTTGATGAAACCGCCGGAACTTGTTTTCGGCGGTTCCCTTTCGGGATTATCTATGTAATAGTGAAGAGTCCCAATTTTTTAGAGAATTTCTAAAGGCGCGGTGAGAACCTTGCTTTTGGATTTTTCTTTTCTTACCCTCTGGAACAATTAGGAAGTCCGATGAGCGAATACATTCTTGAGATAGAGAACCTTACAAAAACATTTCCCGGTGTTAAAGCTCTGGATAATGTCAGTGTGAAAATCAAAAAAGGGGAGATTCATTCTTTGTGCGGGGAAAATGGCGCCGGTAAATCAACCTTGATGAATGTCATCAGCGGCGTATATCCCAAAGGCACTTACGAAGGAAAGGTAATTTATAAAGGACATGAAACCGGCTATCACAATGTAAAAGATAGCGAAAAAGAAGGGATTGCCATTATTCATCAGGAATTGGCGTTAAGTCCGTATTTGTCAATTTACGAAAATATTTTTCTTGGGCACATGAAAACCCGCGCCGGTATTATCCGGTGGGATGATTATATAAAAGAATCGCAAAAATATCTTGATCAGGTTGGTTTGGATGAGAAACCTTCTACCATTGTAAGCAGGCTTGGATTGGGAAAACAGCAGCTCGTGGAAATAGCGAGAGCTTTATCGAAAAAGATTGAACTCCTCATTCTTGACGAGCCCACCTCTTCTTTGAACGACGAAGAAAGTGAAAAGCTGCTCGATCTCATTTTGGAGCTGAAAAAGCAGGGGCTTACCTGCGTAATGATTTCTCACAAACTGGGTGAAGTTTTGAAGATTGCCGATTCCGTAACGATTCTCCGCGACGGCATGTCTATTTCCAGTTACGACGTAAAAGCTGATAATCTTACCGAAACGATGATTATCAAGGATATGGTCGGGCGCGATCTTACCGCGCGTTTTCCGGAGCGGCACACGGTTCCCGGCGATACCATTATGGAAGTGAAGAACTGGACTGTCTACCACGAAGATTATCACTCGATTAAAGTGGTAACTGACGCTTCATTCTATCTGCGGAAAGGAGAGATTCTTGCTTTCTGCGGCCACATGGGCGCGGGGCGTACCGAACTTATGATGAGCATTTTCGGTCAGTCTTACGGTTCCCGCTGTGAAGGAGAAGTGTTTATTCACGGCGAAAAGGTGAATACCAAAACGACGCAATTGGCGATGCAGGCAGGGCTTGGTTATGTTTCCGAGGACCGGAAGAATCTTGGACTCATTCTTATTCAGGATGTCAAGACGAATATTTCCGTTTCCAGTATGAAGAAATTGTCCCGCATGGGGATTGTTTCCGATCAAAAGGAAATTGAAGAAGCCGAACGGTATCGGAGAGAACTGCGGATTAAAACGCCGTCCATCAATCAGATTACCCGGAATCTTTCAGGGGGAAATCAGCAGAAGGTTGTTTTAAGCCGCACCCTGCTCGCGGATCCCGAAATCCTCATTGTTGATGAACCGACCCGCGGTATCGATGTTGGTGCAAAGTGGGAAATCTACAATATTCTGAATGAGCTTGTGGCGCAGGGAAAAAGCGTTATCATGGTTACTTCGGAACTGCCGGAAGCACTTGGAATGGCCGACCGGATATATGTCATGGCTGATGGAAAAATCAAGGGAATGTTTATGCGTGAAGAAGCCACTCAGGAAAAAATCATGCACATAGCATCGATTGATTAACGATAAGATTTTGTTTGAGGAGTGTTTATATGAGTCAAAATTCCAAGAAGATAGGCGGCGGTAAAAACATCTTTGGTGTCATTAAAGATTATTCGATGTTTATTATTCTGGCGCTCATCATGATTGTTTTTTCGTTTCTGACGAACGGCGTCAACCTTGGTTCCAGAAACTTTACCAATATTTTCCTGCAGAACAGTTATGTTCTTCTTTTGGCTGTTGGTATGGTGCAGGTAATCATTATCGGAGGAATCGATCTTTCGGTTGGTTCTGTTTGTGCGTTCACCGGCGCGATCAGCGCGATGGTATACAATGCCGGTTATGGAATGGTTGCGGCGCTTATTGTGAGCATTCTTGTAGGAATTGCTATCGGTGCTTTTCAGGGAGCCTGGATTGCCTACTTAAAGATACCAGCCTTCATCGTTACTTTAGCGGGGATGCTCTTATTCAGGGGACTTACCTACATTATTACCAATGTAACGCCGATTACGCCGCGCGGTGCGAGTTACCGGGATCTTGCGTCGGGAATGTTTGATATTCCCCAGCTTAATATTGGGAATGTGTACTACACCGCTATCCTCGTGGGGGCGATTATCTGTATCGTTTTTATCGCGAGCGAGGTTCTGACCCGGACAAGAAGGATGAAGAACGGTTCCGAGGTAACGGCTTTTCCCTTTTTTATACTTAAATTGGCGGTAATCTCCATTTTGGTGATGGCGTTGAGTCAGCGTTTCGCCACGTACCGCGGGCTTCCGCGCGTTGTTGTGCTTCTTGGAATCTGCGTCTTTATCTTCCACTTTATGATGAAGAACACGATACTGGGCCGCTACATTTATGCTGTTGGAGGCAATTCGAGGTCTGCAAAACTTTCCGGTATCAATTCGGAACTGGTTACCTTTGTTGTCTTCTGCATTATGGGGGGCTTAAGCGGATTGGCCGGGGTTGTATTTACCGGCTACATGAACTCCGCTCTGCCTCAGGCCGGTAATATGTTTGAGATGGATGCGATTGCCTCTTGTTATATCGGCGGTGTTTCCGCGTCGGGCGGAATAGGAACCGTAATCGGCGTTATTGTCGGAGGTCTCGTCATGGC
>QMCD01002266.1_pt1 | contig 10826 bp, 8 predicted proteins | sample 1821841 | NCBI WGS metagenome assembly QMCD01 (sample SAMN01991225, study PRJNA193472) | Termite gut metagenome, whole genome shotgun sequencing project. | isolation source: worker | host: Macrotermes natalensis | reverse complement strand
TGGAAAACAGAAGAGCGTCTGAGATTTTTTCTCCGGAAACAACATCTATAAATTCGCTGCTGACAATCAGCTTGTTGTTTTCTATTGAAAGCGTGATAAGGCAAATATAAGTAGCGCCTGTCTGGTCTGAGATTCTTTTTACCTGCTCGTTGGATATGCTGCCGTTTTGTTGAAATTCCATTTCGGCAGTAACCAGCGCTTGACTTTGACCGTTAAATGCCTTATAACCGGCTATTTTGGCAAATGCGTTCTTCATATTTGCCAAAATAAACAGCTTGTCTCCGTCTGAAATTGCGCCTTGAGCCACATTGGGACTTAAAATTACCACCTCTTTGGCTTTTTGCCCATAGACTGTGCCTGTACAAAACAATATAAATGATAAAATGATTAGCTTCCTCATCCTTAATATATTAACATTGTAAAATTGTGATTCAAATTGATTTGTTCATTCCACCGGTTTGAGCAAAAATAAAAAGAATTTCACTACAAACGTCTGATAGAGTAACTATTTTCTTGCCAAATACTCGCTATTTTTCCACTTCTTCAGCTCCCAATAAAGCAATATGCCTGCCGTAAGCGTAGAGGCGACATCCGAAATGGGCATACTTACCCACACGCCGTTTACGCCCCAATAAGCAGGAAGAATAAAAAGTAGCGGTATCAGAAAAAGAATCTGCCGCGTAGTCGAGATAAAGATAGCGCTCCAAGCCTTCCCGACAGATTGGAAAAAGTTAGATGTAACCATTTGAAAACCGACAATAGGAAAAGCCGCCAGAATAATACGCATTCCATTGATTGACAAATCAATCAGCGTTTCATCGGAAGTAAACATCATCGTCAGTTGGCGCGGAAATAATTCTCCTAAAAAGAAAGCAAAGGTAGTCAGAGAAACAACATAGATAATTGTCAGTTTCAAAACGCGGAGTACCCGGTCATACTGCCTGGCTCCAAAATTGTACCCGGCAATCGGCTGCATTCCCTGCGTAAAGCCCATTACGGTCATAACAACCAGCATAACAAGCCGGTTTATAATCCCATAAGCACCGATAGCCAAATCACCTCCATACTTGTAAAGAGATTGATTGATCAGTATGACAACAAAACAGGCGCAGGCATTCAATATGAACGGAGCCATTCCGATTGCGAAAATTTCCTTTACAATCTGTTTTTGCAATTTAAAGATTCCGGGTTGAAAATGAACAACACTCTTCTTTCCTTTAAAATGCGCAATTACCCATAAAAGAGCTGTTAATTGAGCCAAAACGGTAGCAGTTGCAGCTCCCCGCATTCCCCATTCAAACCCGAAAATGAAGATTGGGGCGAGGATTATATTAACAGATACGGCTAACAGGGTTGTAATCATAGCTTTGTATGGATGACCGGAAGAGCGCATTACATTATTCAGCCCAAAATACAAATGTGTAATCACGTTTCCGTAAAGAATGATTTCCATAAAATCGCGCGTGTAGTCAATCGTGTTGTGGCTTGCACCGAAAAAAAAGAGAATTTCATCTATAAAAAACAGTCCGAAAAGCGAGAAAAGAACGCCGATGATGATACTCAGTACCACCACATTACCCAATACGTTGGAAGCTCCTTTATGATCCCGCTGTCCCAGTTTGATGGAAACCAGCGTAGATCCGCCAATCCCAACCAGCGTACCGAATGCCGCCGCCAGATTCATCAACGGAAAAGCAACGGCAAGACCGGCAATAGCCAATGCTCCTACACCATGTCCGATAAAGATACTGTCTATAATGTTATAAAGCGAAATGGCTACCATACCGATGATAGCCGGAAAGGAATATTGAAGCAGTAATTTTTTTATATCTGCCGTTCCTAATGCAGCAGCCGAGGAAGAACTTTGTGACGACATATCATATTTATTTTTGCCGTTTTTTTACTATTTTTAAAACGTGCAAAGATAGGTTGGGATTTTTAATTTCTACGTTAAAAAACATTTTTTTTGAACGTTTCCTGTTATTACGTGTATAACATTACAAACGAACACAATTTTAAATTTATCAGTTATGAAGAAGTATTTCAAATTTATCCTATTGGCAGCGTTTTTTGCTGCAGGCACATCTGTTTTGGCACAAAAACCTCAACCGGTTTATTCCATCATCAGGCAAGTACACGATTTCAAGTGGTACGAGTCGCAGGCAAAGGCATGGAAGCAGGAAATCGACAATGGCACGACCAACCAGATGGCGTGGGTCTACTGGAACGAGGCAAATCGTATGGCTGCTATTTTTGACCGGGAAAAATGGGACAGTAACATTAGAGCCTATTTTGTACCGCAAGAGACTATCCTGAAATCTGCCGAAACACATATCCCCAACACGTTTGAATACTATTATTTGAATGCCAAAGCGGTAGAGAGAACAGCGATAAGAAGCGGTAAAATAGACGGGGATTTTAAATATTATTTGTTTAAAGCACAGGAAATCAAACCTTACGACAATTTTCTTTTTCCTTTTTTAGCCAATTATTATGTATTGAAAAACGACAAGGCAAATTTCAATCTTGTCTGTAAAAAATGGTATGAGAGCAACGAAATCCCGCAGGATATATTGACAACATTGTATAATATGCTGATTTCGCTTGATAAAAACGCCGTTTTGCTGGTAAACGGCGACAATACAACCTATCCTGCGTGGGTATTGCAACAGGCAAAAAACATTCGTCCCGATGTGTTGGTATTAAACATTTCTTTTACATGTTACGCAGATGCGTATCGAACAGCCATTTTTAAAGAAAACGGAATTAAACCGTTGAATGACAAAGAGATTTCAGATCAGCAACTTCTCAAACATTTGGTTGAAAATCTAAAAAACCGTCCGCTTTATGTGTCGGCTTTTGAAGGGGAAGAGATGTACAAGGAATATAGCGACAAAATGTATTTCACGGGGTTAGCTTTTAAATACAGCGCAAAACCGTTTAATAATTTAGCTGCATTGCGCGACAACGTGGAAAATAAGTTTATGCTCGATTTTTTGAAACAAAATTTCCATCATTCTTACGCTCAAAGTGCCGTAAATCAAATGAATAAAGGTTATCTTTCAGGATTTTTACAACTATACAATCATTACAAACAAACGGGAGAAAATGATAAGGCAAAAAAAATCAGGGAATTGGCAACCACTGTGGCGCAAAATTCGGAAGTAACGGAATGGTTAAACTATTTTGAGAAATAACGATGAGGCTGTTCCGGAAAAATTACGAAGGAAAAACCGATGAAGAACTAATGTCTCTGCTCGCCAAAAGCGAGCAGCCGGCATTTGACGAGCTGTACAAGCGATATTCAAAGCCGTTGCTCAATTTTTTCTTCCGTATGCTGAATTGCGAATACGAAAAAGCAGAGGATTTTTTACACGACTTATTCCTGAAGATCATAGAAAAACCTGAAAATTTCGATCGTTCACACCGTTTCAGCACGTGGTTTTATACCTTGGCAACCAATATGGTAAAAAACGAATATCGAAACCTGCAAGTGCGCAACGAACATAAACTTTTTTTAAGCGACCGGCAAGAAGATATTGTCGATTCAGATGAACAAGCTATTGATAAACAGAAGTTTGAACTTCGATTACAGATAGAAATAGACAAACTCGATGCCGAAACAAAAACGCTGTTCAACCTGCGTTTTATAGAAGAAATGAGTATAAAAGAAATTGCCGGAATGATGGAACGTCCCGAAGGAACGGTCAAATCGCGATTACATTATCTGACCAAGGATTTATCAAAAAAATTATCCATTTTTGGGGATTTACGATTTTAGATTTATGACTTATAAAAATTCAAATATATGACTGCAAATTCAGATAAAAAAACGGAAGAAATCCTGTTTCAAACAATGCGCAAGCATAAAAAGGAGACAATAACGCCCAACGATGCCCTAAAGAACAAACTTGACAAAGCGTTGGCAAACAAACGGCGTGAGAAATCTTTCTTTACATGGCGGATTCCTGTATATCAATCGGCTGCCGCAGCGGCGATATTTTTCATGCTCGGTATTGGAACAAATTTCCTGCGACTTGACACCGTACCGCCTCAAATCGTACACGTTCCTACCGAAGTCATAAAATACGTGGAAAAGCCTGTCGTAACCGAAGTAGTAAAATACGTGGATAGACCGATGGTTGAAATCCGTTACATAAAAGAGCCTGAGCCGCAACAACAGGCAATAGCGCAAAATGTAACCGACAATAACGAAGAAAATTGGGGTGTCAGTTTGCACGAAGATACTATTTTGCAAAAAATGCTGGTAACAATATATTAGCGGAAGATTTTTTATCGTCCAAAACCGGAGGAACAAATGGGGAATTTATTGAAATCAAAAACGCTAATAATCTTACAAATTGATTATTAGCGTTTTGTACGTGACCCAGCAGGGGATCGAACCCTGGACCCACAGATTAAGAGTCTGTTGCTCTACCAGCTGAGCTACTGAGTCGCATTTAACGGGTGCAAAAGTATAAAAACGATTTTAAAAATTCGCATAAATTGAAAAAAAATATTGCACTTTTTTCTTTTTTTTGTATTTTTGCAGTAAACCTTTGCCTAAGAAGTACTTTACTCTATGGTTTCTGACTGTTGTCAGAGTTGTTGTCTGTAAAGTTTGCAATCACAGACAAATGTAAAGAGATTGATTCGTTTTGAGTCAATCTCTTTTATTTTATTTCAAATTGCAAAACATAAAACTGTCATTTTGTCACATATTTTTTTGTGGTACAGTTATTGACAATGAATAATATAGACATTTAATATTGTATAACTCAAAATATATTGACACTATTACGAATAATCGTATATTTGCAGTATAATAGGGTTAAATCACTAATAAAACAAGGAACAATATGAACACAAGTTTTTCGCAGAGAGTCAAAGACGTTTTGATTTACAGCAGAGAAGAAGCGGAAAGGCTCGGTAATAATTATATCGGACCGGAACATCTCCTGTTGGGAATCATACGAAACGGCGAAGGTCCCGCAATGGATGCCTTACTTACGCTAAATGTGGACATACGAAAAGTAAAACAAATTGTGGAAGCAAGTTTGCGTACTGATAACATAATACGTCCGGGACAGGAAATACCGCTGATAAAATCAACAGAGAAAATTCTAAAAATCATTTACTTAGAGGCAAGAGCCTTGCGTAGTGAACTGATGGATACGGATCATTTATTGCTTGCCATTATGAAAGATAATTCAAATATTGCAGCAGAAACCCTTCTAAATGAGAATGTAACCTATGCCGGACTTCTTTCCGTAATCGGAAAAAAAGATATACGGATGGGAACGGGATTTCAAGAAGATGAAGAGGAAGACGAAGCATACCACAATAAATCAAAAGGAAAACCTGCATCGGGAGTAATCGGAACAGGAGCCGCTGCCACATCTCAAAAAACGGATAATCAAACACCTGTTTTGGACAATTTCGGTTCGGATATGACAAAAGCTGCCGAAGAAGGTAAGTTAGACCCGATTATCGGACGCGACAAGGAGATTGAACGTCTGGCACAGATTCTCAGCCGTAGGAAAAAAAATAATCCGGTACTGATTGGAGAACCGGGTGTAGGAAAGTCTGCCATTGTTGAAGGACTTGCCTTACGCATCGTGCAAAGGAAAGTGTCGCGCGTGCTGTTCGGCAAACGGGTCATTTCACTGGATATGGCTTCGATCGTTGCCGGCACTAAGTATCGCGGACAGTTTGAAGAACGTATCAAAGCGATATTAAACGAATTGTCTAAAAATCCGAACATCATCCTCTTTGTCGACGAAATTCATACGATTGTCGGAGCAGGCGGAGCAGCCGGTTCGCTCGACGCGGCAAATATGCTGAAACCGGCATTGGCACGCGGAGAAATTCAGTGTATCGGCGCTACAACGTTGGATGAATACCGTCAAAATATTGAAAAAGACGGTGCATTGGAACGTCGTTTTCAGAAAATTATCGTGGATCCGACCACGCCGGAAGAGACGTTGCAGATACTGAAAAACATCAAAGAACGCTACGAAGACCACCACAGTGTCATCTATACGGATGATGCACTGGAAGCTTGCGTGAAATATACGGAACGATACGTCAGCGACCGCTACTTTCCTGATAAAGCGATTGACGCATTGGACGAGGCTGGTTCCCGCACCCATATTTCCAACATTACGGTTCCCGAAAACATTGCCAAATTAGAAAGCGAAATCGAAACCATCAAGGAAGAAAAGCAAGTGGCGGTTAAATCGCAAAACTACGAGCTGGCAGCTGGCTACCGCGACAAAGAACGCACAATGATGAACCAGTTGGAAGCCGCCAAAATGCGGTGGGATGAAGAACAGCGCACTCACCGCCAAATTGTAGATGAAGGAAAAGTGGCAGAGGTGGTTGCGATGATGTCCGGCGTGCCTATCCAGCGGATTGCACAAGCAGAAGGTCTTCAATTGCTCAATATGAAGCAACTGTTGAAAAGTAAAATAATTGGTCAGGACGAGGCGGTGGAAAAAGTCGTAAAAGCCATTCAACGAAACCGCATCGGGTTGAAAGACCCAAATCGCCCAATTGGCTCGTTTATCTTCCTCGGACCTACCGGAGTGGGTAAAACTCACTTGGCAAAAATATTGGCAAAGGAGATGTTTAACTCCATCGACGCGCTAATCCGGATTGATATGAGTGAATACATGGAAAAATTCTCCGTTTCCCGGCTGATTGGAGCGCCTCCGGGATATGTCGGCTACGAAGAGGGCGGGCAATTGACCGAAAAAGTGCGCCGGAAACCGTATTCCATCATCTTGTTAGACGAAATAGAGAAAGCGCATCCGGATGTCTTCAACCTCTTGTTGCAAGTATTGGACGAAGGTCGCTTGACCGACAGCCTCGGTAGACGGATTGACTTCAAAAATACAGTTATCATCATGACTTCTAACGTCGGAACACGCCAACTGAAAGATTTCGGAAGAGGTATCGGATTTGCGCCTGCATCGAAGGCTGACGATAAACAATTTGCCAACAGTGTAATTCAAAAAGCGTTGAACAAAGCATTTTCACCGGAATTTCTCAATCGTATTGACGATGTCATTACATTTGACCAACTTTCCAAAGAGTCAATCAATTCAATCATTGATTTGGAATTGAAAGATGTCTATAACCGTATCGAAACGCTTGGCTACAAGCTAATGTTATCCGAAGAGGCAAAAAATTACATTGCCGAAAAAGGATACGATGTGCAGTACGGCGCAAGACCGCTAAAACGAGCCATTCAGAAATACGTGGAAGATGAAGTGGCAGAAATTCTTTTGGCAGGAGAAATAAAAGCAGGTGATATACTCCAGATCACATACAACAAGGAAGAAGATAAAGTTCGCTGCTCGGTAATTGCCGCCTCGCAACAGGAGAAAAAAGAAGAGGTGGAGGTAAAATAAAATAATTCTTCTTGAAGCACAATTTTCATAAGATTTACAAAATTCCCCCAATTAAAATCTTGCTAATTTTGTAAATTTTATAAAAATTGTGCTTCAAGACAATGACAACTCTTTCACCAGCGTCTCCATCCCCACAATCTCCGCACAGGTAAAAACAGCAGTCATCGAAACGCCTAAAACACCGTGCAGATTTAGATTTTGTCCGGTCAAAAACAAATTAGGAACGGGGGTTCGAGGGGTTAATATGGTGTACATCAGTGCGCTGTAATCCTTTTGAATACCATACGCCGAACCGTTCACCGTGGCAGTATAATCGCGGTAAGAGAGTGGCGTACTTGTATAAATTTTTTGAATACCGTTTTTCAATTCGGGAATATAGCGCGATGCCAATTCGATGCATTCCTCTGCCTTTTGGAGTTTCAATTCCTCGTAATCCCCGCCTCGCTTACCAATGCGGGTATCCTGCCACTTTTCGATCTCTTCCCAATACATCGGAGTTAGAATATCCAAATTATGTGCATGGGCTTTTTCTGCCTCCGGTACTTGATAACTCACGAGTGCACAAGAGGTTTTTCGCCCTGGTTCGTAGCGATAATAAGACCAGACATCGTCCGTGTTATAAATATACTGATTGCGATTCAGATACGAAACAACATCTTCTTTCAACCCAATATTGACGGTAAACATACCGTAAGTATTCGGCAATCCGTCAATTCTTTTCCGGTAAATCTTACGAATTTGCTTACTTTCCGTAATCAAATCCAACGTTCGCGCCGGGTGAATATTGGAAATAAAGTGCGTGGCTGAAATTTGTTCTTCATTATTTATCTCAACAGATGCAATTTTTCCGTTTTCTTCGATCAGGCGCGTTACTTTGGCTTTGGTTAAAACAGTTCCACCCATCGTCCTGATTTTTTTTGCCAGCGCATCGGCAATCTGCGAACCACCGCCGTCAAGCCGCCAAGCACTCTGTATAAACGAATTGTTTATCTGCGCAAAAATATAAAGCGGAAGTTTATACGGGTTCAACTCCATTTTTAGCGAAGCGCCCGAAAGCACATTTCGTAGAACCGGGTCTGTAACAGTTTCATTCAGAAAGTCAAAAGCCGGTTTGGAGAAAACAGAAGCAGAGTAAAAATCTTCCTCATTTTTCTTTTCAAAACTACGATATAAATCATCCCCTACCCGTTTGAGGAAAGAGGCGTATTTTTTCAAGTTTTCGCGCTGAGCAGGAAATTCGGCAGCCAATGTTTCTATAAAACGCTCATGTCCAGTAGCGAAGGAATAGGATTTTCCATTGAGGATTACCTCATCAAAACACGCCTCGTCCAGCTTATGCCACGGAAGATCCAACAAGTCAAAATACCGGAACAGCTTGTGTAGCGATTGCCCTTCTTCCAATCCGCCAACATAATGAAAACCGGTATCGAAAACCGTCTTACCTCTTTTAAATGTTTGCAGGCAACCGCCTATTTGTGGATTTTGTTCTAAAACACAGACGTTTAATCCTTTTTTACTCAAGATATAACCACACTCCAATCCGCCGAGACCACTGCCGACAATGATAACATCGAAGTTTTTTGGGGTTCTTTCTTCAAGGGTATTATGAGATGTTTCGTTATTTTGGTGCACCATATATTATACTTGTTCTATTATTTCAAGATATTTCAAATTACTGGGACTGGCTTAAAAGTCCACGAATTACACGAATTAACACAAATTGTTCAATTTACAAAAACATAAACTACAACAGATAATTCAGCTATTAAACTGAATTACATATTGGACGTAGCCCCAATAAACTTAATTTTCATAATCTTATAAACACTACTTGAAAGATGCTGTTTGTTTTGTCTTTTTTTCCCTTCAGGTTGCATTTTATCGGAGATTATGAAAATAAAGCTTTTAACCAGTTGCTTATTCCAAACTCAGGTTATTAATTTCGTGTTAATTCGTGTAATTCGTGGATAATTTTACCAGACAATTCCTTAACGGGAATAAAAAAGGCTGCCCAAATTTGAACAGCCTTTTTTCTGTAAATTTTATATTACTCCTGATTCAACGTAACACGTTTGAATGAAGTAACGGTCAACCCTTTGCTTGCACTATTCAAGTATTGAGCAACGGAAACTTTTCCATCCTTGATGAATGCTTGCTCCAACAAAGTGTTTTCCTGGAAATACTTAACCATAGCGCCTTCGGCAATTCTATCTAAGATATTTTCCGGTTTTCCGGCTTGACGGGCTTTGTCTTTTGCAATCTCTTTTTCCTTTTCAAGAATATCTGCAGGAACGTTTTCTTTTGCAACGGCTACCGGATTCATTGCGGCTACTTGCATCGCAACGTCTTTTGCTACCTGTGCATCTACATCTGCCTGGTTAAATGCAACAATAGTTGCCAACTTATTTCCCGGATGAATGTATGCAACGGTAGTCGGACCTGTAACAAATTCATACATATCCAATTCCATTTTTTCCCCGGTAATACCTGTGCGATCTACTATCAATTGCTCAACTGTCGAACCGCTCAAGTTAGATGCTTTTAAATCATATAGATTTGCGGCTTTGGTTTCAATAGCCAAATCCAGTATATCTTTTGTCAACGCAACAAAGTCGGTGTTTTTTGCAACAAAGTCGGTTTCGCATTTCAACGCCAGCACGGCAGCAAAATCGCCTTTTGCAGCAGCTAATACGCAACCTTCGGATGCTTCACGGTCGCTTCTTTTTGCTGCTACCGCCTGTCCTTTTTTGCGAATAATTTCAATTGCCTTGTCAAAGTCTCCGTTTGATTCGGTTAACGCATTTTTACAATCCATCATCCCGGCACCGGTCATTGTACGCAATTTGCTGATATCAGCCATTGTAATAGCCATAATTCGTATGTTTTTTCTTAATTAAACAATCAATTTTACTCTTCGTCCTCTGTTTTGAATTTGCTTACCACATTAGCGTTTAAAGCAGCTTCATCCAGATTGTTCTTTGCTTTTTTCGCAGCTCTCGCTTTTCCCTTTTTTTGCTCAGGCGCTTCGGCTGATTCATTTTCCTGTTTCTCTACTTTCCGTTCTTCCAAACCTTCTTTGATAGAACCAACAAGAGCCGACAGGATTATTTCAACCGATTTTGTTGCATCATCGTTTGCTGGGATTACGAAATCAATATTATCCGGATTAGAGTTTGTATCTACGATACCGAAAACAGGAATACCCAAACGAATAGCCTCTTTTACGGCGATTTGTTCTTTCATCACGTCAACCACAAATAATGCGGAAGGAAGGCGTGTCAAATCGGCGATACTACCCAATGTTTTTTCCAACTTGGCTCTTTGGCGCGAAACTTGCAATTTTTCTCTTTTAGAAAGATTGTCAAAAGTTCCATCGGTAGTCAACTTGTCGATAGTAGTCATTTTTTTGAT
>QMCD01006718.1_pt1 | contig 10831 bp, 6 predicted proteins | sample 1821841 | NCBI WGS metagenome assembly QMCD01 (sample SAMN01991225, study PRJNA193472) | Termite gut metagenome, whole genome shotgun sequencing project. | isolation source: worker | host: Macrotermes natalensis | reverse complement strand
ATTGAGCTACTGTATTTTTGTTCTCATGTTGAAGACTCGTACGAAAGGTGAGGCTGTTTGTAGCCAACCGGACCGACCGGGGCTGCCGGGACGGGAACGGCTCCGGTGTTTGACTTTGGCCAGTCTCATGATTATAAGAAAGGTCAGCTAGTCACCTTAGACGGCGTTCTTTATGTTGCCAACAAGGATGATCCGTCCGGTTTCCCGGGCTCGTCTGCTGACTATACCGCAATCGCCGGACCGATCGGAAGAACCTCTACAGATGTTTATGATCCTGCCCAGGCCAGCGGGTATATTAAGGGACAATTGATTTTTTATAATGGTGATCTCTATGTTGCCGATATCGATAACCCCGCCGGAACACCGGGCACTGCGGGTTCAAATTACACACAAGTCACTTCCAATTCCCGTGGCGTCCGTGATCTCGGCGGCGCTATCGTGCCGATCTACAATCCCATCGAGGCTCCTTCCTATTTACAAGGGGAATTGGTCATATATAATGGTCAGCTTTATCAGGTTACTAACAGCTCGCCGACCGGAACACCGGGCAGTTCTCCTGATTTCATTTCACTCTCCGGCGCCGGGGCAACCGGACCGACTGGGCCTGCCGGAACACCGGGCAGCACCGGGGCGACGGGACCTACCGGACCAACCGGACCTACGGGGACACAAGGCAGTACCGGAGCGACAGGCAGTACCGGGGCAACCGGACCGACCGGGGCCGCCGGGTCGGGAACAGCTCCCGTGTTTGATGCCAGCCAGTCCCAAGATTATAAGAAAGGCCAGCTAGTCACCTTGAACGGCGTTCTCTACGTTGCCAATAAGGATAATCCGGCTGGTATCCCGGGCACTTCTGCTGACTATACCGCAATCGCCGGACCGGTCGGGAGAACCTCTACGGATGTTTATGATCCTGCACAGGCCAGCGGATATATTAAGGGTCAGTTGATTTTCTATAATGGTGACCTCTATGTTGCCGACATTGATAACCCTGCCGGAATACCAGGCACAGCCGGTTCAAATTATACGCAAGTAACTTCCAATTCCCGAGGTGTCCGCGATCTCGGCGGTGCTATCGTGCCAATTTACAATCCGATCGAGGCACCCTCCTATTTGGAAGGGGAGTTGGTTATTTATAATGGCCAGCTTTATCAGGTTACAAACAGCTCACCGACTGGAACACCCGGCAGTTCACCTGATTTCATCTCGCTTTCAGGCGCCGGACCGACTGGTGCTACAGGGGCTACTGGCTACACTGGGCCTACCGGTGCCACTGGTGCTACGGGAGCTACTGGTGCTACAGGAGCCACTGGCTATACTGGGGCAACCGGAGCCACCGGCTACACTGGGTCAACCGGAGCCACCGGCTACACTGGGCCTACCGGAGCCACTGGTTACACTGGTGCTACTGGTGCTACGGGAGCCACCGGCTACACTGGGGCAACCGGAGCCACTGGTTACACTGGGTCTACCGGAGCTACTGGTTACACTGGGCCTACCGGAGCTACTGGTTACACTGGGTCTACCGGAGCCACCGGCTATACTGGGCCTACCGGAGCTACTGGTTACACTGGGTCTACCGGAGCTACTGGTTACACTGGGTCTACCGGAGCCACCGGCTACACTGGGCCTACCGGAGCTACCGGCTACACTGGGGCAACCGGAGCCACCGGCTACACTGGGTCTACCGGAGCCACCGGCTACACTGGGCCTACCGGAGCCACCGGCTACACTGGGCCTACCGGAGCCACTGGTGCTACCGGGGTCACGGGTGCTACCGGAGCTACGGGCTACACTGGGTCAACCGGAGCCACGGGTTACACCGGAGCACATTTAATAGGAAAACTAATCTACTTTGTTCAAACTTCTTGTTTATAACCTAAACAATAGCAGTGGCCAGACAGAACCTGTGGATAATTTATTTTGGGGAGGTATCAATGACGTGTTGGAGATTATTCTTTCTTTTATTCTTCAGTTTGGGCTTTTGTATGCCGTGTTCATTTTTAACCAACATTTTTTAATGGATTTTCCGCTCGTAACAAGAATGGTAATAATGTTCCTATGCCAATGGGTCTTTCTCATTGTCCCTGCTCTGCTTATGCACAAGAACAAGGGTAAATTATGCGATGTTGGATTTCAAAAAAGCCGGATTGCTATGCAGATTGTAGTTGGCCTCACAATAGCAGCAATAATGTCTCTTGTGCTTACAATCATACCTATTCTTTTCGGGCAAAAAGATATGGTTTCCAGCACACGTTATTCGCAGACATGGCAGTTTGTTTTCCATTTCTTCTACACCGTATTTGGCGTAGGATTAGTCGAGGAGTTCTACTTCAGGGGATACTTGTACAAAAAACTTCTTGATTTTAAGCCATCCAAACTATTTACCATATTAATTTCGTCGGTCGCTTTTGGGTTATTTCATATGTTTTCAGGGAACTTGATTCAAGTTATTATAACAACGCTAATTGGTGTGTTTTACTGTGTGTGCAGGGAGAAGATCAAACATTGTACTTTGCTGTCATTGATTATTGCGCATGGTGTTTACGATTCTTTAATCGTTTTATGCGTATCACTCATGTGACCATCAGGCATATCTCACGACGAAGTTTTATTCTTTTATATATTCATATAATAGATTTTTCTCCGTATCGAAGTGACGTTCGATAATCTTATCCCCCTTATCATCATACTCTGCCTCCCAGATCGCATAGCCGGTATCCGGATGGAGAATTAACTGGCTATCCGTTCCTTTGTAACGGACAATAATCTGATTTCCACGCTCATCATATTCTTCTTCTAGTATTGCATAGCCAGTATCTGATCGCAGGATCAGTTCACCGTCCGTTCCTTTAAAGCGGGTGACCGTCTGGTTTCCGCGCTCATCATACTCCGCCTCCCAGACCGCATAGCCATGATCAGAGCGCAGGATCAGTTCGCCATCCGTTCCTTTATGGCGAACGATAATTTCATTTCCCAGCTCATCATATTCCGTCTCCCAGATGGCACATCCGATACCTGAAAGAAGAATCAGTTCGCCGTCCGTTCCTTTATAACGGGTGACCGTCTGGTTTCCACGCTCATCATATTCCATCTCCAAGATGGCACATCCGATATCTGAACGAAGAATCAGTTTACCGTCTGTTCCCTTATAACGGGTCACCGTCAAATTTCCACGCTCATCATATTCAGATTCTAAGATTGCACAGCCAAAGTCGGGCTCAAGAATCAGTTCACTGTCTATTCCTTTATAGCGGCTTATTATTCGCCTTCCTCGCTCATCATATTCTCTCTCCCAGATAGCATAGCCAGTGTCTGACTGTAGAGTCAGTTCGCCGTCCGTTCCTTTATAGCGAGTGACCGTCTGGTTTCCACGCTCATCATACTCCGCCTCCCAGACTGCATAGCCAGTATCTGATCGCAAGATCAGTTCGCCGTCCGTTCCCATATAACGAGTCACTGTCTGGTTTCCACGCTCATCATATTCAGATTCTGAGATTGCATAGCCAAAGACGGATTCAAGAATCAGCTCACTGTCTGTTCCTTTATAGCGGCTTATTGTTTGCCTTCCTCGCTTATCATATTCTCTCTCCCAGATAGCATAGCCAGTGTCTGACCGTAGAATCAGTTCACCGTCCGTTCCTTTATGGCGGGTAATAATTTCATTCCCCCGCTCATCATATTCCGACTCCCAGATGGCACATCCGATATCTGAACGAAGAATCAGATTACCGTCTGTTCCCTTATAACGGGTCACCGTCAAATTTCCACGCTCATCATATTCAGATTCTGAGATTGCACAGCCAAAGTCGGACTCAAGAATCAGTTCACTGTCTATTCCTTTAAAGCGGCTTATTGTTCGCCTTCCTCGCTCATCATATTCTCTCTCCCAGATAGCATAGCCAGTGTCTGACCGTAGGGTCAGTTCGCCGTCCGTTCCTTTATAACGGGTGACCGTCTGGTTTCCACGCTCATCATACTCCGCCTCCATGACCGCATAGTCATAATCAGAGCGCAGGATCAGTTCGCCGTCCGTTCCTTTATGGCGGGGAATAATTTCATTCCCCCGCTCATCATATTCCGACTCCCAGATGGCACATCCAATATCTAAACGAAGAATCAGTTCATTGTCTGTTCCTTTATAGCGGCTTATTGTTCGTCTTCCTCGCTCATCATATTCTCTCTCCCAGATAGCATAGCCAGTGTCTGACCGTAGGACCAGTTCGCCGTCCGTTCCTTTATGGCGGATAATAATTTCATTCCCTCGCTCATCATATTCTGTCTCCCAGATGGCACATCCGATATCTTTACGAAGAATCAGTTCGCCGTCTGTTCCCTTATAACGGGTCACTGTCTGGTTTCCGCGCTCATCATATTCAGATTCTGAGATTGCGACGGATTCAAGAATCAGCTCACTGTCTGTTCCTTTATGGCGGATTACTGTTAGCCTTCCCCGCTCATCATATTCTCTTTCCTGAATCGCATAACCAGTATCTGACAGAAGTGTCAGTTCACCGTCCGTTCCTTTGTAGCGAGCTGTTGTTTGGTTTCCGTTCTCATCATACTCCGCCTCCCAGAACGCATAGCCATGATCAGAGCGCAGGATCAGTTCGCCGTCTGTTCCCTTATAACGGGTTACTGTCTGGTTTCCATGCTCATCGTATTCCGATTCTGAGATTGGACGGATTCAAGAATCAGCTCACTGTCTGTTCCTTTATGGCGGATTACTGTTAGCCTTCCCCGCTCATCATATTCTCTTTCCTGAATCGCATAACCAGCATCTGACCGCAAGATCAGTTCGCCGTCCGTTCCTTTATGGCGGGCTAACGTCTGGTTTCCACGTTCGTCATATTCTGCCTCCCAGACCGCATAGCCATAATCAGAGCGCAGGATCAGTTCGCCGTCCGTTCCTTTATAGCGGGCTAACGTCTGGTTTCCACGTTCGTCATATTCTGCCTCCCAGATCGCATGGCCATAGTGATCAATTCGCCGTCCGTTCCCTTAAAGAGAGTTTCTGTTTTGTTTCCACGCTCATCGAATTCCGATTCTTCGATTGCATAGCCTGTATCTGTCCGCAGAATCAGTTCGCCATCCGTTCCTTTATAGAGAGCTTCGGTTTTGTTTCCACGCTCATCGAATTCCGATTCTTCGATTGCATAGCCTGCATCTGTCCGCAGGATCAGTTCGCCGTCCGTTCCTTTATAGCAGGCTAACGTCTGGTTTCCATTCTCATCATACTCCCCCTCCCAGACCGCATAGCCATAATCAGAGCGCAAGATCAGTTCGCCGTCCGTTCCTTTATAGCGGGCTAACGTCTGGTTTCCACGTTCGTCATATTCTGCCTCCCAGATCGCATGGGATCAATTCGCCGTCCGTTCCCTTAAAGAGAGTTTCTGTTTTGTTTCCACGCTCATCGAATTCCGATTCTTCGATTGCATAGCCTGTATCTGTCCGCAAGATCAGTTCGCCGTCCGTTCCTTCATAGCGGACTTCCGTCTGGTTTCCGTTCTCATCATACTCCGCCTCCCAGACCGCATAGCCATAATCTGAGCGCAGGATTAGTTCGCCGTCCGTTCCTTCATAGCGGACTTTCGTCTGGTTTCCACGCTCATCATATTCTGCCTCCCAGACCGCATAGCCATAATCTGAGCGCAGGATCAGTTCGCCGTCCGTTCCTTTATAGTTGGCTTCCGTCTGGTTTCCACGCTCATCATATTCTGCCTCCCAGACCGCATAGCCATAATCTGAGCGCAGGATCGGTTCACCGTCCGTTCCTTTATAGCGGACTTCCGTCTGATTTCCACGCTCGTCATATTCTGCTTCCCAGATCGCACAGCCTAAATCTGTACGAAGTACCAGCTCATTGTCCGTTCCTTTATAGTGACATGCTGTCTGATTTCCACGCTCATCATATTCAATCTCCATGATTGCAAACCCGTGATTCAACCGCAGGGTCAGTTCGCCGTCCGTTCCTTTGTAACGCCTAACTGTCTGATTTCCACGCTCATCATATTCTGCCTCCCACATTGCATAACCGGTGTCAAGCCGCAAGACCGGCTTTTGAGAGCTGTCAAAATACTGCTCCCGGGAAATATTCATTCCATAATAATCATATTCGCATAGGGCGTAGCCCCTTTCTTTATGCAATACCGGATTACGCTCCTGATCCAAATAATAAGTTTCAATCAGGCGGTGCTGTGAGTCATATAGCTTCATGACATAGGAATAGCCGCCCTGATGATCCACAATCGGTTTATTGTCCCTGTTATAAAAAGATTCCTCAATATAATAATAATCACCGGAATCCGTGCTATAATAAGCAGTTTTCATTGCAGCATAACCATAATCTCCGGGAACGGTGAGCTCGCCTTGTGCATCCAGATAGCCTTCCCATATCTTGGCTCCGATTTCGTTGTACTGATACTCGACAGCAGCGTAACCTTTGTCGCAGAAAGTTATGTTTCCATTACTGTCATAGTAAGTTTCATTGATTATGTTTTTATTTTTATCATAGGTATAGCGGCGTTCCGCATAGTGATATTCATTTAGAATACTTTTACCGTCTGTTCCTAAATATACTACTTTTATTACGGTTCCGCTATTATCTAATACATGGCTGATGGTAACATATCTGCTTGTTAAAGAGTCAATGGTATTAGCCGCCTCAGATGCGCTAGGGCTGTCAGTATCTATGTTGTCAGTATCTATGTTCTCAGGCACTGGATTCATATCAGCAATTTCATTGTCATTTACCTTTGCCGGCAATTGCGGCGATAGGGCGAGATTCTCCAGGCTCAGGCGTTGCCTGTCGTTATAAATGATATTAAAAGTCTTACCGGTTACATCATATTCTTTGGAAGTGCAGCCATCTGTTTTATGATAGACGGGACTGCCGTCTATTCCGAAAAAAGTTTCTTTAACTATCATGTTATTGTTGCTGTTTTGCACATATTGATAGTTATGCACTCCGTTATTATCATAAATATTACTGCCGCTTTCATCCACAAAGTATATGCTTTCTATGTTATGATTCCCGTCATATATAATCCTTTCTTTATGAGCCCCGTTGTATCCGCTGGCCGCTATATTCATATCTGGGTCTGCATAATAACTGACCGAAATCATATCATTGTCACTATATTCAAACTTTACAGTGGCAATGCCGGCTTCGTTCGCAATAACGCTCATATTATCGTTTAAGTCGCTTCCTATATACTGTAACTCAGATAAACGATAATTGTCATCATAACTATACTGTTCTCCGTATACGCTGCCGATGGATATGCTTTGCAAAGCTTTAAGCGTTCTTCTTGCTACCAAGCCAGAAGAATCATACTCCTGCTTCATGGAATAAGGCAATGACTTACCTGCATTATTAATTAACCGGTGTATGGTAGAATGAAACAGCTGAGGGGTATCGTTAAAATCAAAATAAGTTATTGTCAGGTCATTACGGCTGCTATAGGCTATATCCAAAAGTTTTTTGCCGTCACTTCGATAATGCGTCGCGGATAAGACTTCTTTCGCCTTGTCATCGCCAATCGTATATTTATACGAAATCAAAGACGAGGGATGAAAAAAGGACAGTGAAAATGAAGAAATGCTTTCTGCCGCCAAGTCAATATTCTGATACCCAGTAATATAAGAAAGTCTTATCGTCCTCGTCAGGGCATTGTCTGATATCTTCCAGTATCCGACCCTGTTGTCCCGTGACTGCTTCGTCAATTCACTTCCTATGCCCTCTGGCAAGCCATATATTTCATTGATGTCACCATAGTATCGAACTGTGAAATTCAGGTTATAAATCACAATGCCAAGGCCAATTACCGAAATGACGGCGGTGATTATGATCAGTCCGGTTCTGTATCCCACCAGCAGCATCCTTGCTTTGTTGGCCAGACGGATGAGTCTTTTACGTTGTCGAATAAGTAAGATGACAAGGACAACAACGATTAACACTGCAACAGTGGGGATGATTTTTCCTGTCGTCAAGAGTGCGATCAAGGTCAGAAACAGGCCTGACACAGTTTGAGCCAGTCCTGCTAATTTTATCTTATGGTCTAGCGGGTCTTCAGCATGATTGCTTTTCTGTTCCAGCTCGGCATTACTGCTATTCTGTTCCAGCTCGGCATTACTGCTATTCTGTTCCAGTTCGACAGCAAGTGATGTTTCAGAAAAAGCGATGCCTGGAAAAGACGGATGTGGCTGTTTTGCGCTATTGGCTCCCGGATAAAAAGGTCGCCGAGCGGCGGCATGATTAACATTAACGGCACTCAGCAACATATTTTCAGCAATATGTTCGTCGACACCAAATAAACAGAGACATTCTTCCGTTCCTGTCGTGCCTGAATCATCGCATTTCGACACATATACAGGCAGAAAATGATAATCGGGATCCTGTTTCATTCTATTAACGATCTCTGACTGTTCAAGCCGCCAATAAGGCGAACTGACAGACTCATCGGAAATAATCGGTATAAAATTGGGGAAATATTTCAGATGGTCTTTTAGCTTTGTTTTATTTAAATTGGAATTCTTATTGTTATGTATATAAATATAAGTGGTATATCCCTGTTCTTCGAGGATGCCTGAAACCCATCGCGCCCAATCCCTGTCCGTCTTACTGCAACTTATTAAAAAATCCCCTCTTGCCACTGAATACCTCCTTAAATGTCTGCACTCTTAACTATGATATCGGGAAATAATGATTAGAAAGCAGTGACTGATCTTCCATATTATAGTAATCAATAATAATATATTACAATAGTTAAGATTAATATGCAACAATATACAGACTTCTGTTTCGTGAGTTTTGCAGCATGAAATAAAAAAACCAGCCCGGAGTTATTGGATTTGTCAATAATTCTGGGATTTTTTGGATTATTTTTGTGTCGTTTGCTAATAGCGCATTATGGCGAATTATGGTATGATTATCTTAATTACATCCATAGGGAGCAACAGTATGTATCTTAAACAGACACCTCAAAAATCTGGTCGTATTTATCTTTCTATCGTTGACAACTACTATGATCGGGATAAAAAATACTCGCGCCAGTATACTGTGGAAAAAATTGGCTATCTTGATGCTTTGGAAAAAGATTTCCCCGACCCCATTGCTCATTTTTCCCAAAGAGTCGAGCTTCTTAAAAAGCTGAAGGCTGAAAAAACAGCCCCCATTCTTTTTGAGTTCTTCCCGGATGAATCTATCGAAACCGAAATCCAGCTCCGGAAAAATTTTGGCAGCGCCGCTATCAGCAAAATCTATCACCAACTCGGTATCCACTCCTTCATAATCAACAGACAGCGTCATTCCAAGGAACAGTTTGACGCCAATGCCATTCTTAAGATGATTGTCTTTGGTAGACTTCTTTTTCCTGCTTCCAAGAAAAAAACTTTTGAGGACAGGGAAATTTTCTTTGAAAACTTTGACTTCTCCCTTGACGATGTGTACCGCTGTCTTTCCTTTCTTGCCAAACATAAGGATACGCTCCTTATCCGCATCCATGACACAATCAAGGGATTGTATGGCCGTGATACTTCCCTGGTCTACTATGACGTCACCAACTATCACTTCGAAATTGATGGCCCGGAGGGATATATTCATAACAAGAAGGGGAAAGATACCCATATCCCTGACGGACTCCGCAAAAAGGGAGTGGCAAAGAACCATGTCCCTGATCCGATTGTCCAGATGGGACTGTTCATGGATAATAACGGCATCCCCATCACCTACCGGCTTTTCCCCGGCAACACCAATGACTGCCTGACCTATCGCCCCAATCTTTCGGAGATCAAAAGGGAATTCGGCATCGGCAGGTCTATTGTCGTGGCTGACAAGGGCATGACCACCGGCGACAATATCTGGTATACCCTTTCTGCCAAAGACGGATACGTGTTCAGCATGTCGGTGCGGGGAGCAGAAAAAGCCATTAAGGATTATGTCCTTTCAGACGAAGGATATGAATGGCTCGGCACGGAATATAAGCGGAAATCAAGGCTCTCCCCCCGGACTATCCATGTGACTGCCACAAACGGGAAGAAAATACTGAAAACTGTCCATGAGAAACAGGTGGTTTTTTACAGTGAAAAATACGACCGCCGGGCCAAAGCCGAGCGGGCAGCGGTCATCGCCAAGGCCAAGGACATGCTCAGCCACCCTGGCCGTTATACCCGCGCTTCTTCCCATGGTGCTGCCGGCTACATAAAAAACATCCAGTTTGACAAGGATACCGGAGAGATCATGGACACCGGAAAAATGCTGGAACTGGATTACGATAAATTAAGGGAAGAAGAAAAATTCGACGGCTATTACATGATCATTACCAGTGAACAGCAGGAAAAAGACGACCGTATCATTGAAATGTACCGCGGGCTGTGGAAAATCGAAGAGTCTTTCCGCATTATCAAGAGCGATCTTGAGGCACGGCCGGTCTATGTTTCCACAAAGGAGCATATCGAGGCCCACTTTTTGACCTGTTTTCTGGCCTTGATCATTGTCAGGATTCTTGAACTGTATACATCTAACAAGTACAGTGCCGCCCGCATTCTGGAAAGTCTTTCAAAGGCCGAGTGTACGCTGCTAAAACAGAATTACTATTTATTTGATTATTGCAATGAAATACTGAAAGAATTAGGTATCATGCTGGAGATAGATTTTACTAAACGAATCAGGAGTATCAGTGAGATAAAAAAAGTTTTTGCAGACACAAAAAAGTAAAAATACGCTATGACATACCGACAAAATGACAAACCCGCCAATCCGCATTTTATCTGGACTGGCGGGTGTTTTTACTTGCTTTGTACTGCAAAACTCAGGATATATGCATCATAT
>QMCD01003053.1_pt1 | contig 10832 bp, 12 predicted proteins | sample 1821841 | NCBI WGS metagenome assembly QMCD01 (sample SAMN01991225, study PRJNA193472) | Termite gut metagenome, whole genome shotgun sequencing project. | isolation source: worker | host: Macrotermes natalensis | reverse complement strand
GCTGTGGGTGTAAACGGAGAAACCGTTGACCTGAACCGCCCGGTTACCGCCGACGCGCACATCAAATTGTATAAATGGGATGATCCCGAAGGCCGTCACGCTTTTTGGCATTCATCATCGCACTTGCTGGCCGAAGCCTTGCAGGAACTTTATCCTGACGTGAAGTTCGGTATAGGGCCTGCCATTGAGAATGGTTTTTATTATGATGTGGATTTCGGCGAACATTCGCTTACGGAAGCCGAATTGCCGGCCATCGAAGCAAAAATGCTTGAATTTGCCCGTGAAAAACAAACATTCGTGCGCCGTGACGTGAGCAAGGAAGAAGCGCTGAAAACCTACACAGAAAAGGGCGACCCCTATAAATGCGAGTTGATCGAAGACCTGCAGGACGGTACGATCACTTTTTATACTTTGGGAAAATTCACCGACCTCTGTCGCGGTCCGCACCTGGCGGATACGAGCGTAATCAAAGCGATCAAACTGACCGCCATTGCCGGAGCATACTGGCGCGGCAATGAAAAAAATAAAATGTTGACGCGTATTTACGGCATCACTTTTCCGCAAAAGAAACTGCTGGACGAATATTTGCAAATGCTGGAAGAGGCCAAAAAGCGCGACCATCGCAAGATCGGCAAGGAACTGGAATTATTTGCTTTCTCGCAGCATGTGGGACAGGGCTTGCCTTTGTGGCTGCCCAAAGGTGCGGCATTGCGCGAGCGATTGGAAAATTTTCTTAAAAAAGTACAAAAATCACATGGCTACCAGCAAGTGATCACACCGCATATAGGACAAAAAGAACTGTATGTGACTTCCGGACACTATGCCAAATACGGCGCCGACTCGTTCCGTCCGATTAAAACACCGGTGGAAGGAGAGGAGTTCCTGCTGAAACCCATGAACTGTCCGCATCACTGCGAAATTTATAAAACAAAACCCCGTTCCTACAAAGACCTGCCTTTGCGCCTGGCGGAGTTCGGCGCCGTGTACCGCTATGAACAAAGCGGCGAATTGCACGGATTGACCCGTGTGCGCGGGTTTACGCAGGACGATGCGCATATTTTCTGTCGCCCCGACCAGTTGAAAGACGAGTTTTGCAAGGTCATCGACATTGTGTTGTATATCTTTAGAACGCTTGATTTTAAAGACTTCGTGGCGCAGGTGTCGTTGCGTGATCCGAGTAACACTGAAAAGTACATTGGTTCCGATGAAAACTGGGACAAGGCCGAGCGCGCCATTATCGAGGCTGCTGCCGAGAGAGGACTGAAAACCGTAGTGGAAACGGGTGAAGCCGCCTTCTATGGCCCCAAGCTCGACTTTATGGTGCGTGATGCTATCGGCCGCAAGTGGCAACTGGGCACTATTCAGGTGGACTACAATCTGCCTGAACGTTTTGGTCTTGAGTATATTGGCGCAGATGATAAGCGCCACCGCCCGGTGATGATCCACCGCGCGCCTTTCGGTTCTATGGAACGTTTTGTGGCGGTATTGATCGAGCATACCGGCGGTAAGTTCCCGTTGTGGTTGACGCCGGAGCAGGTGGCTGTGCTGCCGCTCAGCGAAAAATATAACGACTACGCTGTTGCCGTGCAACAAGTGCTGGAACAGCAAGACATCCGCGCTTTTGTGGACGACCGCAACGAAACCATAGGCAAGAAGATCCGTGAAAATGAATTAAAGCGTATCCCTTACCTGCTGGTGGTGGGCGAAAAAGAAGCTGCCGACAATAAAGTGGCCGTGCGTAAGCAGGGTGAAGGCGATAAAGGAGTGATGAGTACCGATGAGTTTGCGCAGCTGTTTAATGAGGAAGTGAATAAGCAGTTGACAATTGATAATTAACAGTTGATAATGAATGGTTATGTGTTTAATTATCCATTATCAATTATCCATTATCAATTAAATTTGTTTGTTTCGCGGAAAATGTGTACTTTTGCCCGCTATTTTGTAAAATTGTATAGATTTTTTTGATTGTTTAATTTAATTGGAGGACCCAAACTATAGCAACCCCTTACAGACCGCAACGTCCGGCTTTTAGACCGGGAGGCCAAAACAACAATGCTGCGAGAGATCGCAACTTTAACAGGTCCCGGAATAATAAGAAAGAAGATGAACACCGTACAAATACGGGCATCAGGGGCGTGAACACTGTTCGTGTGGTGGGCGACAATGTTCCCAATCCCGGCTCCATCTATCCCATAACCGAAGCCTTACGTATGGCGGAGGATCTGGAACTCGACCTGGTGGAAATTTCCCCGAATGCCGATCCTCCCGTTTGTAAGATCGTTGATTACCAGAAGTTCCTGTATCAACAGCGCAAAAAGGCCAAAGAAATGAAGTCGCATGCGCAGAAGGTGGTCATCAAAGAGATCCGTTTCGGTCCGCAGACCGATGAGCATGACTACCAGTTCAAATTGAAACATGCTCAGAATTTTTTAGACGAAGGGGCTAAGGTGAAAGCTTATGTGTTCTTTAAAGGCCGTTCGATCATGTTTTCGGAACAGGGGGAAAAGCTCTTATTGCGTTTCGCCGTTGACCTTGAGGACTACGGAAAGGCCGAACAGTTGCCGAAATTGGAAGGAAAGCGCATGATCATGATGATCGCGCCCGCGAAGAAGAAATAGACCGTGAGATGTTGAGATGATTGCTTCGTCCTGCTTCGTTCCTCGCAGTCCTCGCAATGACGGGTGCAACGTGTAAACAAAGGTTGAATAATAAATAGTGAATAATAAATAGTAAATAATAAATTCTACTTGTATGCCTAAAATTAAGACGAACTCCGGTGCCAAAAAGCGTTTTCAGCTTACCGGATCGGGAAAAGTAAAACGCAAACATGCGTACAAAAGTCACATTCTGACGAAGAAGACTACCAAACAGAAACGCAATCTCACCTATTCGGCTGTAGTGGCTAAAGCAGATGAGAAACGCATCAAAGACTTGTTAGTTGCTTAACTTATTTTATTAACCGAATGTTCAGCAACAAAGACCTGTAACAGGGCGCTGACTTTCACAAAACCATTTTAATTATGCCTCGTGCTACAAATGCGGTCGCCTCACGCGCCCGCCGCAAAAAACTGCTCAAACTGACTAAAGGTAACTTTTTGGCCCGCGCCAATGTGTGGACGGTAGCTAAAAATACCTATGAAAAAGGTTTAACCTACGCTTATCGTGACCGCAAAACGAAAAAACGCCTGTTCCGCTCATTGTGGATCCAGCGTATCAATGCCGCCGTGCGTCCCTACGGAATGACCTATTCCGAATTTATAGGCAAGGTGGCTAAAAATAATATCGCATTAAACCGCAAGGTACTGGCCGATTTAGCCATGAACCACCCGAAAGCTTTCGAGGCTGTAGTAAAATCCTTGAAGTAGCTGGTAGTGCTCTACGCAAGGCGCCGGCGAAAGAAAGCACGCACCTTGTGAAAAGCGATCTTGCCAAGACTTATTATTGTAAGCGACGATACAAATACGGAATAATCATTCCGTATTTTTTTTTCCGTGCGCCTGACTTCATGGCTTAATTCCCGCCTTTTCCGGCGTAGCGCTTTCACCGAAGAAATGTCCCTGTAATTAATCGTTTTCATCATCGTTATCTTTTTCTTCGAAAAATAGTTGCACCAATGCCGACACAAACCTGTCGGTAATTAATTTCCTGCGAAAGACGAATAATAACAACGCCAGCAGCAGGAAAAACCCGCCGGTGATCAATAATGCCCAGGGTAAGGAACCAATCCATACGGATATCCACACGGCCACTGCACCGAAGATGAACAGCAACGCTATATTTAACAGCAAAATGCACACCAGCGCGCTAAACAACAAGCTCAAAAAAGACGATAACCCGTCGATGGTACGGAGCTTGAATTCATTGAGCCGCAGGTTGACGTAATGGTAGACGTCTGTCAACAGCATTCCCAAATTTGAAGAGTTGTTTTCCATTGTATTTAGGTGATTAAGTGACTAAGTTGCTAAGTGACTAAGTGACTAAGTTGCTAAGTGACTAAGATTTAGTCTCTCATCTCTCATCTCTCATCTCTTAGTCTCATTTTTACACATCATGCTGTTTGTACACAATATCCTCAATTTTATCGGTCAGGCGGTCGATGCCTTTGTCGAAGGTCTCCTTAACGGCATTGCGGGCTTTTTTGCCTTCTTCGGTAGTGAACAACAGGGCTATAGCGGCACCGATCGCAGCGCCTCCCAGAAACGTTAATAAGGTAGAAGTTTTCATAATTTCATAATTTAAAGTTCAATAATTTTCAAATTTGACGATTTTCATGTAAATTTGCAATTCATGGAAACAATTTCTTTCATCGGTAGCGGCAATGTAGCCACCCATTTGGCTAAGTTTTTCTTTGCCCGCGGGCACCGTATCATCAATGTGTTCAGCCTTACCCCGGAGCATGCCCGGCGGTTGGCGCAAGATGTACGCGCTAAGCCTGTCAATGATTGGAAAGAACTCTCGGCAGCAGATATTTATATAATTGCTGTGGAAGATAACGCTATATCTACTGTTGCAAAAAACATGCCAAATACCCGGAGCCTGGTCCTGCATACGGCCGGCGCTGTGAATATGGACATACTCAGCTGCTTTGAGAACTACGGGGTACTGTACCCCTTGCAGGCTTTTCGTCGTGAACATGTCGCCGACCCGGCCACCGTACCTTTCTTTATCGAAGCAAATATACAAAAAAATCTGGATATTGTCCGCCGGTTGGCACTTTCTTTATCAAAAAATGTACGTGAAGCGGATTCGGCGACCCGTGCACGTTTACATTTGGCGGCGGTATTTGCCGGTAATTTTGTGAATGCAATGCTGGCCGAAGCGGCGGTTATAGCAGGTGGCGACTTTGATGTGTTGCAGCCGCTGGTGTGCGACACGATAGAACGTGCTTTCGCGGCCGGGCGCCCCTGGGAGGTGCAGACAGGCCCGGCGAGGCGGGGCGACACCATTACCATGGAAAAACACCTGCAACTGCTGGAAGGGCAGCCGGAACTGCAGGAGGTGTATCGGTTGCTGTCCGGACTAATTGGAACGAGATTGACGATTGAAAATTAATTTATATATATGTCAGATTACAAAGTGAAATTAGAAAAAATTAAAGCCTTTGCTTTCGATGTGGACGGAGTGTTCACCGACGGACGGGTGCTGGTCAGCGAATCCGGCGACCTGTTACGGTGCTATAACGCTAAAGACGGTCATGCTTTACGTGTGGCGGTAGAGCAGGGTTATCACGTGGGTATTATCACCGGCGCGGCGTCAGCTACCATTCATAAACGCTTTCATCCGTTCGGCGTATTTGATATTTACCTTAAATCATTTTATAAATTGCCTGATTTTCAGCATTTTTGTGAGAAATATAAATTGCAGCCCGATGAAGTGTTATTCATGGGCGATGATATTCCCGATATTGAAATTATGCGGTCATGCGGTGTAGCCACCTGTCCTGCCGATGCGGTGCCCGAAGTGAAAGAAGCGGCGCATTACATTTCCTCCTGCGTTGGCGGCGACGCCTGCGTACGCGACGTGATCATGCAGGTAATGAAAGTGCAGGGCAAGTGGAACATCAGCCCGAAGACGGTCTCTCAATAGACCTTGAGATCTTGAGATGAGAGACTAAGAGATTAAGAAATTAGGAGATTAGGGACTTATTCATTTTCAATTTTCAATTCTCCATTTTCAATTATTTAAACCCTTTCACCCTTCTACCTTTATGCTATTACACAAATTAAAAGATTATAAAGTCATCCTCGCGTCCGGGTCGCCGCGGCGCAAGGAATTGCTCAAAGGCATGGGCATTGACTATACCGTGGAACTGAACGAAGAGGTGGATGAAAGCTATCCGGCCGATATATCTTTAGAAGCGGTGCCGGCCTACTTGGCTAAGCTGAAATCACGGGCTTTCGGCCGTCCCCTGGCGAAGGATGAGCTCCTCATTACGGCCGATACGGTGGTGATCTGCAACGGGCAATTACTAGGTAAACCCCTTGATGCCGGTGCGGCCGTGCAAATGTTATCCGCTCTTTCGGGCAACAGACATGAGGTGCTTACAGGGGTTTGTGTGCGTACGTGCGACCGTGAACATGAATTTACCGCACGGTCATCCGTTTCGTTCCGCGCCCTGCTGTCCGAGGAGATCGCCTATTATGTGGAGACATACAAACCCTTTGATAAGGCGGGCGCTTACGGCGTGCAGGAATGGATCGGCTACATAGGCATTGAGCATATCGAAGGCTCCTACTTTAATGTGATGGGATTGCCCACGCAGCGGCTCTACGTGGAGCTTGATACTTTTTTATAGAACGCAGATGACACAGATAAAACGGATAGCCGCGGATATGTTTTCTGTAGGAAATTTTTGCATTTAATCCGTGTACATCAGCTAAATCAGCGTTATCCGCGTTCTATTTGACTTTTTTCATCGTCAATAATTTCAAATAAATTTCTCGGCAAACCCAGGCATCGGTGGCGGCATAGCGCTGTTGTGCCGCGGTGAGTGTTTCGCATTCCCAATTGGTGAGCCGTTGTCCTTTCGAAATATTAATATTCAGCACCAGTTCCGCCATTTTTTTCAGCCCTTTATGCTCAATGCCATAATCGGCCATCATCTTTTGCAGGTCGAGGAAGCCGGCGGGCGGGAGGGGTGCGAACTTATTTAATATACGGATATCATCGTGTGTAGCGACACCTATTTTTTTGATCCCGGTATTGGCTAAAAGGGTGTGAAGCTCCTTCGGGAGCCCCAGTTTATTCAGGCGGAAAAGATAGGCGCGATGCTCGTCGGCCAATTGCAGTAACGCCACCTGCCGCGTGCGGCTTTCGGCACTGTTGAATGCCGGCCGTGTTTCCGTGTCGAAACCCAGCAAGCATTGTTGCATTAAATAATCAACTGCCCCGGCCACATCACCGGGTTTGTCGACCACAATAATTTTTCCGCCGAAGGAAGTGGTGGTCTCATTTATTCCAGCGTATTTTTCCGTCTCTTGTTTCATGTGCTTTTCCATTTTCTATCAACCACCGTAATACTTTAACCGCTTTTTCATTATTCCCTTTTATGGCGTCTAAGCATTGCGCGATGGTGACATCGTTTTCGTTAATGATCTGTTTAATTTGAGTTAATATATAATCGAATTCATAAGTACTTAATTCAAGTTCATTGCGTGCGGTACACACATCGCAACGCCCGCAGCGGTAACTGTCGGTTTCGCCGAAATAATCGAGCAGCAGTTGACTGCGGCAGCGGGTAGTGCTGTTGGCATAGTGCAGCATGGCATTCATGCGTGATTCGTAGCGCTCCATGCGTGTCTGATAATTTTCCTGTGAGATTCGCAGGTTTTTTTCATCGAGTCGCTCTTCGTTGAAGATGATGAGTGGTGTGCGTTTACGTGGGATGTAGGCAATGAGGTGCATGCGCGAAAGTTGCATCAATTTCCCCGTCACTGCGGCTATGTCGGTACCGGTGATCTTAGCGATATACTGCTCGTCGATCCCTGCAAAGTTGTTGAATAGTCCGGCATAGAGGCGCAGCAGCAATTTAATGAAAATGTCCAATCCGGCATTCGCCACTTGCACTTTGTACAATTCGTCGCGTCCCACGGTGAACATAATCCGGGTGGGGTTGTTCAGTTCATCGGTGATTTCGAGATAACCTTCGCGTTCCAGGCATTGGAGCGCACTGTGCGCCGTGAGCGAATGGACATGGTACCGCACGGAAAAATCCACCAGGCTGAAATCGTGCGTAGTATTTTTGCCTGCGCCGTACGGAAGGTTATAGTAGCTGTAAATGTCCTGGTACACCTTGCGAATAATGTTCATAGGCGGGAAGGCCGTGCGGAAACGTTGTTGCAGATTGAGCTTGTCGGCCTCCTGATAGAGCAATACCGCGTAAGCTGTTTTTTCGTCGCGGCCGCCGCGGCCGGCTTCCTGGAAGTAGGCTTCTACACTTTCTGGCAGGTCTGTGTGTATCACAAATCGCACGTCGGGCTTATCTATTCCCATGCCGAAGGCGTTGGTGCACACCATCACGCGAATGGCGCCGCTTTTCCAGTCCGCCTGCCTGCGGTTCCGTTCTTCGGTGCTTAGCCCGGCGTGATAAAAGTCGGCGCTGATATTATTAAGCATCAAAAACTCGGCCATTTCCTGCGTGCTGCGCCGGTTACGTACATATACCACGCCCGTCCCCGGAATACTGTTGCAGATCTTTAACAATTGTTTCTGCTTGTCTTCGGTGCGCCGCACAACGTATACGAGATTACGCCGTTCAAAACTTTTTTGCAGTAAATTAGGTTTGGCGAACTTCAACTTCGCCATGATATCCTGCGCTACTTCCGGCGTTGCAGTGGCCGTGACGGCCAATACCGGCACGTTCGGCAGCAACTCGCGGATGGCGGCGATCTGCAGGTAGGAGGGGCGAAAATCGTAGCCCCATTGCGAAATGCAGTGCGCCTCGTCTACCGCTATCAGGTTTACGTTCATCTTTTGTACGCGGGCGCGGAACAGCTCTGTACCTAAGCGTTCGGGCGAAAGGTACAGGAATTTATAATCGCCGTAGGCCGCATTATCAAGCGCAATATCCATTTCCCGTGAAGTCATGCCCGAATAGACGGCTAACGCTTTAATATTCCGCTTATTAAGATTTTCCACCTGGTCTTTCATCAGGGCGATGAGCGGCGTGACTACTAAGCATATACCTTCCTTAGCCAGCGCCGGCACCTGGAAAGTAATGGATTTTCCGCCGCCGGTAGGCATCAAAGCTAAGGTGTCTTCGCCCCGGTACACTTTTTGTACGATCTCTTCCTGAAGAGGGCGAAATTCACTGTAACCCCAGTATTGTTGTAATATTTTATGGAACAGGTTCAATCGCTAAATTATGAAAATGTTAATATCAACAATTCGAAGGCCAAAATTACAAATAAATTTCATACCTTTGCGGAGTTTTCAATGGTATTAAGATAATTTTAATAATATATTTAAAATCAAATCGTTATGCAAAAAATCGATTTAAGCAAGTATGGTATTACCGGGGTTAAAGAGGTGATATACAACCCATCGTATGAGCAATTGTTTCAGGCTGAAACGGATCCGAAAAATGAAGGTTTCGAAAGGGGTGTATTGACCAATACCGGTGCTGTAGCTGTGAAAACGGGCGTATTTACCGGCCGTTCGCCCAAGGACCGTTACATTGTGAAGGATGCCGTATCGGAGAACACCATTTGGTGGGACGGTACCATCAACCGCCCTGTTTCCGGCGAAGTATGGAATGACCTGAAAGGCCTGGTGCAAAAAGAACTGTCGAATAAAGAGCGTTTATATGTAGTAGATACATTCTGCGGTACCAATCAGGATACCCGCATGAAAGTGCGTTTCATTATGGAAGTAGCCTGGCAGGCGCACTTTGTGACCAATATGTTTATTCGCCCTTCACACTACGAATTGGCTAACTACGGCGAACCTGACTTCGTGGTGATCAACGGTTCCAAATGCACGAACCCCAACTGGAAACAGCAGGGCTTGAACTCTGAGGTGTTCGTATTGTTCAACCTTACCGAAAGGGTACAGATTATCGGCGGCACCTGGTATGGCGGCGAAATGAAGAAAGGTATGTTCTCTATGATGAACTACTACCTGCCCCAAAAAGGTATGGCTTCCATGCACTGTTCGGCCAACGTGGGCGAAAAAGGTGATGTGGCCGTATTCTTCGGCTTGTCGGGAACGGGCAAGACTACCTTGTCGGCCGACCCCAAACGTTACCTTATAGGTGACGACGAGCACGGCTGGGACAATAACGGCGTGTTCAACTACGAAGGCGGATGTTATGCCAAAACCATTAATTTGAGTGAAGAAAATGAGCCCGATATCTGGCGCGCCATCAAACGCGACGCCCTGTTGGAAAACGTGACCGTGCGCCCCGACGGTTCGGTGGATTATGCCGACGGTTCGGTGACTGAAAATACCCGCGTGTCTTATCCTATCTATCACATCAACAAAATCGTGTTGCCTTCAAAGGCCGGACATGCCAGCAAGATCATCTACCTTTCGGCCGATGCTTTCGGTGTGTTGCCTCCGGTGTCCATCTTAGACGATAAACAGGCGCAGTACCATTTCCTTTGCGGTTATACCTCAAAATTAGCCGGAACGGAACGCGGCATTACCGAACCCCTGCCTTCGTTCTCACCCGCTTTCGGCGAGGCTTTCCTGACGTTGCACCCCACCATGTACGCCTCGACCTTGTCCAAAAAAATGAAAGAACACGGCGCCAAAGCCTACCTGGTAAACACCGGTTGGAACGGCACGGGCAAACGTATTTCCATTAAAGATACCCGCGCCATTATCGACGCCATCATCGACGGTTCTATCGAGAAAGCCGAAACCGTGCATATTCCCATCCTGAACCTCACGGCGCCCAAGAAATTGAATAATGTGTCGGACGGCATCCTCGACCCGCGTCAGACATATAAAGACGTAAAAGAATGGGAAGAAAAGGCCAAGAGTTTAGGTGCAAAATATGTTAAGAATTTCGAACAGTATTGCGACACTGAAGCCGGCAAGGCCTTGATCCCTGCAGGACCGCAGTTATAGATATTGAAACCTTGAGACCTTGAGGTGTTGAGAAGGAAGTCCCTGCGGCGTAAGTTCGCGGGGATTTTTTTATAGACTTTGAGATCGTGAGACTTTTTCTAATTAAAATAAAATACTATGAAACCTGAAAAAAAGCGAGAATTGCCCTACTTTATTTTATTCTGTTTTGATTCCTAAATATGAAATACATTATTTTTCCCATTCTTTTGCTTCTTGCAGTTTCCTGCTCGCCCGTTGAAGAAGGAGCTACCGACCCCTTC
>QMCD01008034.1_pt1 | contig 10833 bp, 10 predicted proteins | sample 1821841 | NCBI WGS metagenome assembly QMCD01 (sample SAMN01991225, study PRJNA193472) | Termite gut metagenome, whole genome shotgun sequencing project. | isolation source: worker | host: Macrotermes natalensis | reverse complement strand
GACGTACTTTTTTGACCAAAAATTGTGGGGACACCTTTGGTTTATAAATTTGCCGAAAACGCCGCCGGAGATCAAAAAAAACCTGCGGCAAGGCGACAGGTTTTAAAAATGAGTTTTCCCAAGTTTATTACGCTTTTCGCGCGCAGTCTTTCCGCAGCGCTTCAATATCGACTTTCATCATTTTTGTCCGCGGCAACGCGTCATAAAAAACGACTTCTTTCGGAATCGCGTTTTTCTGAAGCGACCCGGCCAGCGCGTTTTGAAGCGCGCGGTGCAAAGCGCTTTCCTCCGTCCCTTTTTCGGGCTCAACCGCCAGCATGACCCGACTGCCGGTTTTAACGTCCGCCGCCGCAAACGCCGCCGCCGCCTTTATCCCCGGTATACCCAAAGCAAGCGTTTCGATCTCGGCGGGGAAAACGCTTTCGCCAGACACCTTGATCACATGCTTCATGCGCTCTAAGAAATAAACGAATCCGTCTTGGTCGATAAACCCGAGATCTCCGGTCTTAAGCCAACGCGTCCCCTCGCCGTCCGTAAAAAACGTCGCCGCGGTCGCCGCGTCGTCTCCGTAATACCCGTTCATCAAAATTTTGCCCGACACGCACAGCTCGCCTATTTGTGCCGATTCGGGAACGACTCCCTTAAAATCCTTCCCGTCCAAAAATCCGGCGGCTTCCGGCGTCATAAACGCGCGTACGCAAGCGCCCTTAACGGGTTTGCCGACACTGCCCGTGCGAAACGCATAATGCACGTTGACGCATACTACCGAAAGCGTCTCGCTTAATCCGTAACCCTCGAACAGCCGCGCGCGCGCGCCGGCTTCCGACATTCTTTTGTTAAATTCAAGCCGGATAGGTTCCGGCAAATCGTCGCCGCCGACAAACACCGTATCGACGCCCCTCAAGATCGCCCCGTTAAATTCGGGACGCGAAAGCAACGCCTCATATACCGCCGGAACGCCGATCATGTAATTGATTTTACCTTTCTTTAAATAACGGATCGCGTCCTTGCGCGAAAAACGCGGCATAAAAACATTACAACCGCCGTGCATCACCATCGCGTGCAAGCCCATAGTCAAGCCGTACGAGTGAAAAATCGGAAGCGGCGACATCATGTAGCGGTACGAAAAAGCGTTTTGCGCCAAAATATCCGGCCCGTTTGCGGATAATAAATTGATCGACGCCGCCGACAAACACACCGTTTTCGGTATCCCGCTGGTTCCGCCGCTGTCAAGCAGTACCGCGGTTTCCGCCGTATCCCAACGGTAATAGGGCATCCCGAAATTTTGTGAAAACAGCGCTTCGTTCGCCTGTTCGCGCTTGATAAATTTGTTATAATCCGTATAATCTAAGCCGTTTTCCGGCAGCTTTTTTAAACCCTCGCGCCGGCGGTAAAACATACGGATCAAACCGCCCAGTTCGTCGGCCGGACAACACGAAATCAGCCGGATCCCGTGCTCCGCGCAAGCCTTTGCAAGCTTCGGCGCGACGGTATCCAACGCAAAAAACGCGCGCGCGCCCGTTTTTAAAAGCCCTTTGACCGTTTCGGCGGGCGCGTTCAGCGCGTGCTGAAAATACATGACCGCGCCGATCTTATTGACCGCGTACAACACGTACGCGGCTTTCGGCATGTTCGGCAAACCCGACGACACCACATCGCCCTGTTTGATCCCGATTTGGCGCAAAGCGGCCGCTAAAATATCGACGTTTTTTAAAAAATCGGCATAGTTGACCGTTTTTCCTTTATATAAGAACGCCGGAGCGCGGCCGTCGATCGCCGAGCCTGCCGAAAGTACCTCATATAAACCCTTCTCTTCTGCTTTCTTCATAAGAATTTCTGCCTTCTTCGTTCTAGAAAAACCGGTAACCGACCGCCATTGCCGCCAAAACGACCGCCGCGACCACGATCACCTGATGCGCTAAATAGATAATGATCCCGTGGCGGCCGACAAACGTATACGCGCGGTTCCAAGCGCCGTCCAATTTCGGTAAAAGCGAGCGTTTTTCCGGATATAATACCTCCGCGACCCCCGCTCCGAACAGGAAAAATCCGGTATAGGGAAATATCCCGTAGCTGTCGCCGCCAAACGACGCGATTCCCATAAAAACTTGCACAAAGCCGTCCCAATCCAGACGGGACCCGACGGAGCCGAACTCAAGCCAGCGCCAAAACGGGATCGTTCCGTTCCCGTGCGGCAAATACAGCCCGCCGATGATCAAAAGCGCGCCCACGGCCATATAAAACTCACGGCGCGGACAAAACAGCTTCATCACCATATACAATAACAAACTGAACGCTAAAATATGCAGGATCCCGAACGCGATCGAGATGCCCAAATTCGCGACCGCGTCGACGGAATAGGTCACGATCGTCACAAGCCCCGCCGCGATCGCCATTTTACGCAAGCGTCCGGCGTTAGAGCGCGTAAACGCGCAGCTGATCCCGCTCAAAAACAAAAATAAGAATACGACGATCGACCGGACGACCATCCGGAGCGTACCCTCCCAGTAATCAAAGGAAAAACGCGCCATCTGCGTAAAAAACGGATGCTTGACCGCATTAAAATTGACCGCTTGCGGCACGAGCCATGCAAAGTTAAACATTAAATGGTCAAACACCATTAAAAGAATGCAAATTCCGCGTATAAAATCCAGCTCCCATACGCGCTTTTTCTTACGCCCGAGCAAATTCTCGGCCGGTTTTATCGTTTTTGCGGCATGGCTCACTGTCTCAGTATACCCGTTTTTCGTGCGGCAGTCAAGATTTTAAAAGACAATCGGCAATTAATGCGATCGGTAATTGCAAAAGGCTGATAAAACATTTGACAGAGCACAACTCTGTCGTTTATAATTCCATTAACAGAGCACCGCTCTGTCAGTAAAAATCAGGAAATTCTGAATCATGCGCGTTGTGAAAAAACCCGCGGAACGCAGACAAGAGCTGGCCGCGATCGCGGCCCGTCTGTTCTTTGAAAAGGGCTATGAAAAAACCTCCGTACGGGACATTTATACGGAGGCGAACGGCTCGTTCGGTATGTTTTATCACCACTTTAAGTCTAAAGAGGAGATTTTTACGGCGGCTATGAGCGGTTTTACCGACCGTTTTGTCGAAAAGCTGGCCGGAATTCTTTCAAACCGGAAGGTTCCTTACACGGTGCGCTACCGGTCGGCGATCGCACACTGGCACGCTTTTTTGGTCAAACGCGATAAGGTTTCGGATTTTGAGCGCGACGTTCCGGTTTTTCGGAATTTATCCGCGCGCATACTCGGCGCAAGTGTCGAACCCTTGCGGCTTTACTTAGAGGAAGGCGCGGAAGAGGGATTGCTTGAGATCGGAGACAGTCGGGAAACGGCAATTTTTTTACTTTACGGTATCTACGGATTGATGAAAGAGGAGCGGCTTTTGCTTGCGTCTAACGAAAACGCGCCGGAAGTTTTTAAAAGCATGGAAAAGCTGATCGCACGGCTGCTAAACGCAGACGAAGCGTTTTTTACGGTGTAAATTTTTGTTCCGCCGGCCGTACGCCCACACAAAAAGGAGAAGTTTTGATGAAAAAGCGACCGGCATTATCTTTGGGGAGAAAAATCGCCATGATTGCAACCATAACTGCGGTCGTAATAATCGTTACGCTGCTGCTTGCGATGTTTATCGGCTACGCGAACGAAAAATCTAAGTTCACGCCCGCCGGCACCGGAGAGGTTACCGACGGAATTTATGTGATACGAACGGATTTTGTCAGCTTTTACGCATTTGAAACGGACGGAAAATACGTTTTATTTGATACCGGAACCGATCAAACGCTTGCAAAAGCGGGCTTGGATCAATTAAACATAGATCCCGTAGACGTCATCGCGGTTTTTTTAACGCACGGCCACCATGATCATACCGGTTCGGTCGGGCTGTATACGAACGCCGAACATTATATATACGACGGCCGCGCCGTCAAGAATATAAATACCAATCCGCTCGCAGACGGGCAAACCGTTACCGTAGGCAACCTTACGGTCAAAAGCGTTTTAACACCGGGGCATACTGATTTATCGACCTGCTTTTTAGTAAATAGCACGCATTTGCTTGTCGGGGACACACTCAGCTTAAAAGACGGAAAGGCGGAGCTGTTTAATTCGTGGTTTTGGTTTTTTAATAAAAGCAACGCAAAACAGCGGGTAAGCTTACACGAGCTTGCACAAATTGACTCCGTTACACATATTTTATCGGCGCATTACGGCTATACCGGCAACGCCGCCGCGCTGAAAGCGTGGAAATAAGAGACCGATTGGAAAAAAAGTCTCATAAAAATATCTAAAAAACACGTTTTCTTAATGAATTTTTAATGTTTATGATGTATAATAACCAAATAATGTATTCTGCATATACTTTTGAAGGAGAACCCGATGCTTGAACTAAGGGACATCAAAAAAGACTACAAGTCCGGCGATACGGTCGTTCACGCGCTGAAGGGCATCAATTTAGCCTTTCGCGACAATGAATTTGTTTCCGTGCTGGGGCCGTCCGGTTGCGGTAAAACGACGCTTTTGAACTTGATCGGCGGGTTAGACAGTTGTACGTCCGGCGATTTGATCATTAACGGCCGTTCGACCAAAAAATTTAAGGACCGCGACTGGGACGTTTACCGCAACCACCGGATCGGCTTTGTTTTTCAAAGCTACAACCTGATCCCGCACCAAACGGTACTCGGCAACGTCGAGCTTGCGCTGACGATCGCCGGCATGGAGAAAAAAGAGCGCGTCGCAAAGGCAAAAGCCGCGCTCGACAAGGTCGGGCTTGCCGATCAGTATTATAAAAAACCGAACCAGCTGTCCGGCGGACAAAGCCAGCGCGTCGCGATCGCCCGCGCGCTGGTCAACGACCCCGAAATCCTTTTGGCCGACGAACCGNNNGACACCAAAACCAGCGTTCAAATTATGGATTTGATACGTGAAATCGCGCAAGACCGGCTGGTGATCATGGTTACGCATAATCCGGATTTAGCCGAACAGTATTCAACGCGTATCATTCAGCTGCTCGACGGCAACTTGGTCAGCGATACCAACGCCTTTACGCCGAGCCCCGCGGAATACGCCGCGCACGCAAATGCGGACGAGAGCGCGCAAAGCGCGTCCGATCCCGCCGAAAACGGCAAAAAACCGAAAAAAGAACGCGCCAAAATGTCGTTTTGGACGGCTTTAAAGCTATCCGTCCAAAATCTCTTGACCAAAAAGCGGCGTACGATCATGATCAGCGTCGCGGGCTCTATCGGCATCATCGGCGTTTCGCTCGTTTTGGCGGTGTCTTACGGCGTACAGATGTTTATCGGCAATATGCAAAACGATATGCTTTCGGGCAACCCGATAACGATCTCCGAATCCGCGCTCGACCTAACGGCTTTAATGCAATCAGGCGACGTCGATATCAGCGACATAGAGTGGCAGGACGGTAAAATCAATGTCGATTCCACCATTTCCAACTTAGTACAGCGAAGCGAAAGCATGACTAATATCATGCAGACGAACGAAATCACGCAGGATTATATCGATTACGTACTAAGCCTGCCGCCGGAACAGGTTTCGGCAATCATGCTGGGGTACGGGCTAAGCCTGGGTAACAATCTTTACACGGAGTTTCGGGCGCCGAAAGCCGGCGGCGTGCCCGGCGACGACAAAAAAGTCATGTCGATCGCCGCGATCAAAGCGATTTACGAGGCGATACTGAACGACACAAAGGACTACGCGCAATATGCGGCGTTTATCGGCGGCTTGGACGATCCGTTTCAGCAGCTTCCCGTCGAGCAGGATTACATTTTGGGCAACGAAGATAAAGGGGTCGCAGGGCAATACGATTTAGTGAATATCCCCGGCGTCGAGTCAAAATACGCCACCGAAGCGGACGAAATTATGCTGGTACTGCGTAAAGACCACTGGCTCAGCGACCTTCTGTTGGCACAACTCGGATTCTACTCGCAAAACGAGTTTATGAACATGGTCGCCCGCGCCGTTCAAAAGCCGGGCGAGGAAAGTTCGTTGCCGTACGATCCGGATCTGGACAAATTCCATTTTGATTACAGCGAAATTATCGGCCATGAATTTATCTATTACCCGAATTCCGTCGCTTTTGAAATGGCGGACGGGCGGTATAACTCCGCCGACGGAACGCTTTTAGACGGATCGGACTTCTATCACCGCCCGTTTGAAAGTGAATTTCTACCGGAAGAGAAGGAACAGGGGATACGGTTAAGGGTTTCGGGTATACTGGAACCGAAAGAGGATCTGTCTTACGGAACGTTAAACGCGGGTTTCTTTTATACCGCGGCGTTACGCGACGAAATTTTTTCGTTTGAAGAAGAAACCAAGTCCGATATCGTACGGTACTTGATTTTAAACGAAAGCATTTCAAGTTCCTAACAAAAAAATCAACGGATTCCGGGGCAAAGCGAAACGCGCGACGTACTGCAAGGCGCTACTTTCCGATACGATTATATTTATCCGTACGACGGCGATTTGATGCCCAAAACCACCTACGCCGCGGTCGGCGCCTCTAACCCGTTTTTAGGTTTGGCTTCAAGCTTCGGCGAAATGGCGGCAAGCAGCATTCCGGGCTTCGGCTCCGGAGGGCTTGACACGATCATGTCCGGCCTCAACGCGAAAACCCTGACATTGCGCGACCTTTCGGGCAGAAAAGCCGAACGCGCGCTACTGGATACAGCCGCGATTTTAAAGCAACTCGATCCGGACGCCGTCAGCGCGGCACAAGCGCAAGCCACCGCGCTCACTGCGATCAAAACCGCGGAAGCGGAGCTTTCCGAAGCGCAAAAAACCTTGAGCGCGATCCAGATAAAAGTAATAGACGCGATCCAAGGAGTTTTCCCGCCGGAAGTAACAAACCCGTTGGCTTATCTTATGGACCTACTCACCGATTTTAATAACGCGAGCGACGTTGTCCAAGACAAGGAAAGAGATGTTCAAACGCTTTGGGACGGCGTAAGCGGCGATTTCCAATACGCGTTTACGGACAACCGGCACATTGTCACCTACACGGTCATAAGGAGCGGATCAGAAATAACCGTTACGCTGACCTTTGACCGCGCGGGCAAGGTTGTCGGCTATACTTGCAACGACTCGGATGTTTACACGGCGCTCGCGGTGCTGTACTTCGACGCGGCTTCGGCCTCCGGCTATTCGGCGCTCACCGCGGAGCCGATCGTCGACAGTCCGGCTATCGCCAACAGCATCTCTGTTTACCCCGTCGATTTTGACCAAAAGGAACTGGTTTTAGCGTATTTAGACGCATGGAACGGGGACGACGCGGTCACATTTACACGGCCGGACGGATCGGCCGTCACGATTGAAAGGGACGACCGTTCCGACATAACTTATTCCGATATCTTGTCCCTGATTTTTGAGATCATCGGCATTTTTATCGACATGATCACGATCGCGCTGATTTGCTTTACGTCGCTCTCGCTCGTCGTTTCCACCGTTATGATCGCAATCATCACCTATGTATCGGTGGTAGAACGCATTAAAGAAATCGGTGTGATCCGCTCGCTGGGCGGCCGCAAAAGAGATGTTTCGCGCCTGTTTAACGCCGAAACGATCATTATCGGGCTGATCGCGGGTATTATCGGTATCTTGTTCACCTTGTTCGCGTCTTGGATCATTAATTTGATCGTCAACAGCTTCCAACCCGGGCTCGGCGCGATCGCGGTATTCCCGTGGTTCTACGCGCTGCTCATGCTCGGCGTCAGCGTCGCGTTGACCTTGATTTCCGGCCTGCTCCCGTCGCGCTCCGCCGCTAAAAAAGACCCCGTGATCGCGTTGCGGTCGGAGTAGTTTCCGAACAAACGTGACAGGGCCGCTATGGCTTGCGGCTGCTAAAGCAGTCTTGCTTGACCCGTGTCAGCCAGACGTCCTCATATGATTTTATTACGAAAAACGAAGAACGAATGAAAACTCCGGCTTTTTTCCGTTCTTCGTTTTTCGTTATTCGTTTGATTTGACAAATCTTTTAAAAAGTACTATGATAGAAGCATGATTTTGACCCCTCAGCAATTATGGAAAGACTACGACCGGAAAAGCTTGCCGCTTGCAGTCAGTGTTGTTTCGGGTGAAAACACCGGAGCGTATCTCGTCCGGTACGTTTATTTTAACGGCGAAAAAACGGCGGACGGCGTCGCAAGGGTTTACGCTAAGCTGTACGAGCCGGACGGCGCGCCGAAAACCGCGGCAACGGTCGTTTTTGACGATCCGGACAAAGCGGTCGACGCGTTCGACCCTTCGGAATATCTAACGCGCGGCATCGCCGTTTTAGTCATCGATTACACGGGCGACGCGCCGGATAAAACGCGCTATACGCTTTACCCGAAATCGCTTTCCTATGCGAATTTTTCCAAGGCTGATCTTTTCGGCGAAAAAGGTTCGGAGCCCGACCGTTGCTGCTGGCACACATGGGCAATCAGCGGCATGAGAGCCGTTACCTTTTTAGAAAGCGAAGGGTATTCCGATATTTTTGCGCTGGGCGTCGGATACGGCGGGTTACAAGTTTGGAAAATGTGTTATTTAGAGGGAACTGTGCGCGCGGGCGCGGTCATTTTTTCCGGCCCTTTTGCGCAGGACGCCAGCCTTTCTTATAAAGCGTCGGTCGCCGCCGCTGCCTACGCGGGGCTTATTAAATCGCCCGTCTATATCCAAATTACCTCCAACGAGCAAAACGGATCGCTCGACTATATGAACGAGCTGTACGAGCTGTCGGCCGCAAACGGCGCGTATTTTTCTATTTGCGCGCGCGCGAACCGCGTCATCGACCCCGACCGCGCCGATAACATCGCAAAATGGTTTTGCACGCATTTAAACGGCGAACGCCTGCCCGCCCCGCCCGAAATTACCGCAAAAGGCAGTCAAAATCAGTTATGAGCTCAAGACGCCCCGTCCCGATCAAATTGCCGAAACGGAGCTTTTTATCGCGCACGCGCAAAAGAACAGCGCGTTCCGTAATTGGCGAAAAGTCCCGATCGAAAGCGTCGGTGAGGACGAGTATCTGGCAAAGGTTTCCGTTTTAAGCCCGCAAGAACCCGTCTATACGTTTGCGAACATAAAATATAAAAACGGTTTGTATATTTCAAGCGCGGTCAAACGCGTGATTCCGTCCGCGTTAAACGTTTCGGCGGCGGCGCTGACGTTTAAGCGCCTGATTTACGACAGTTCTATGGCGTTATCGGATTGGCTGGTATTATATAATCCCGGCGGAAAAAGCGTCGATCTGTCTATGGAAAAAGGGCCGTTCGATTTAGAAGGGATCACCAGCCCCTCGCACGTTCTTTCTACCTTCCGGCTTGCCGATCCGCAGTACCGCGGAAAATCCGATTCCGTTTTGCAGGTTACGGTTTACTCTCCGAAAGCGCAAACGGTTCTGTTTCATATCACCGCGTCTGAAAAACCGGTCAAGTATTCCTGTAAAAAAGAGCTTACGCCGGAAAGCGCGTGGACAAAGCTTACGTTTTCACCGAACGATTTTAAAAGCGCGACGGGATCGCTTTCGGAATGGAACGACGTTTTGACCTTCGATATAGCAAGCAAGGATACGGTACTCGTCAGCTCGGTGCTATGGGTGTAAGAATTCCGGCCAAACGTAAAACGCCTGCGGCGTTTTAGCCGGACTTAAAGAGGAAACGAATGGAATTAAATATCGGTGATACCGTTAAATTAAAAAAGGCGCATCCTTGCGGCGGAAATTGCTTTCAAATCGTGCGCACCGGCGCGGATTATAAAATAGAGTGCTTAACGTGCGGGCGTATCCTTTTAGCCGAAAAGGATAAACTGATAAAAATGATAAAGGAAAAAATCTAAAATGGACCCGTTTCCGAAAAAATTATTCCCGAATACCGTTTTATACGATCAGCCTTCGGATGACGGCCCTGATTTTACTTGGATCTTATCCGTTCTTTTATTTATTATGATCTTATTTTTATCCTTTATCTCGTTTTTCGGGGTTTGTGAAATCGAAGGCGACAGCATGAACGACACGCTTTTTCACCAAAATATCGTTCTGACTTATAAATATCCGCTCAGTATTCAAAACGGCGATATCGTTACCTTAAAGGTCGGAGAGGACAACACAACGGCGGACGGAATATTGATTCGTCAAAAAGGAAAAACCTTGATAAAACGCGTGATCGCCACGGGCGGCGAAACGCTTAAATTTGAAAAAGGGCCTTCCTTAATCGACGGACGTTTTTCGGTCAAATTATACCGTAAAAGCAAAGGCGGGTCGGATTTTATTGAACTTAACGAACCGTACATTAAAGAGCCGATGCTTGCATTCGACGAATTGAACGGCCTATATTCCGCGGTACTCGGTAAAGAAACCATTGTGCCGGAAGATCATTATTTTGTTATGGGCGATAACCGTAACAACTCTACGGATTCACGCACCGTCGGCTGTTTTTCAAGAGACGAAATTATAGAAAAATTATGCGCGAATATAGAAAAAGACAGTTTTTTTGAATCCTTTTTACTGTGGCTCTACAGAAATCCCAAAAAATCCGAAGGCTTATCATAGAAACAATTACCGATAGCATCCAAAAATCTATCACATTTCTTTCCGAAACGATACAGAATCATCTATTTCTTATACACGTTTTATCCCGTATGTGAGTATTTATCAACCGCCACAAATAATAAACTTATCCACAGTGTGGATAATACTGTGGATAAGTTTGTATTGATATGTTTTATTTGATTTCAGTGCTTCAGCGGCATCTGTTCCTTACTGTATCAAATGTGCTTTTTTACGGGATTCCGCGTTTCTTTTTCCACAGTCCGTTCTTTTTCATTTTTC
>QMCD01002866.1_pt1 | contig 10835 bp, 6 predicted proteins | sample 1821841 | NCBI WGS metagenome assembly QMCD01 (sample SAMN01991225, study PRJNA193472) | Termite gut metagenome, whole genome shotgun sequencing project. | isolation source: worker | host: Macrotermes natalensis | reverse complement strand
CTCAACCATAGAAAGGTCGGATATCCATGTTCCGTCGAACGCAAAGGCCACTAATATGTATTCGCCGCTTATAGCGAGTCCGTAGAACTCATATCCTGCATCACCGGTATCGGCTGCGCTCTCCATAAGAGAACCGAATCGTGTTACGAGCGAGCTCATAAAGCCTTCGTCGGTACCGCCGCCCCTTGCGTAATCGGCTTTAGGGTAGAGGTCCCAATAATACTTCTGGTTCTTGTTGCTCGGGATCACTCTCACATTGAACGATGTTTGGGTCAGATTCGATATCTGTATATCGAAAGTCATATCCACCATACGCCTTTCGGTGGTCGTTGCCTCCTTGCAATCGACGCCGATCACCTCGCCGTCGGTGGTAAGCTCTACGACATAAGTCCAAAACTTCGATTCGGCATCGAGGTATTTGTATGTCTCCTGAAATATTCCGCGCTTCCACATACTTTCTATCTGTTCCAACCGCGTTATGCCGTATCCGGTGGCATAATAATCCACCTTTGCCTCGAAATAATCGACGAGAGCCTGAGTGTTGCCGCCATACTGCTGATATATATCGTCCGAGATCTGGTCGGGATAGTAGAGTACGTCCATACTTTCAGGAGTGATAGTTACATCTATCTCACTCATCCGAGTGGCATTTATCGTAATATCCACACGGGATTGGGATATGCCGCCCGGCTCGGTATCGAAATCGGATTTCGATACATCGCTCGTGTTATTGTCCTTGAGCGCATATCCGTAAACGACATAAGAGGTCTCCGGCGTAAGGTTCGAAAGGGTTTCGCTGACTGCTCCGAGAGATATTTTCTGAGCGATTATCTCGGAGACCGACTTTCCGGACTCTTCGGCGAGGCTCTCGAAGTACGCCATATCCTCTTGCTTAAGGGCTTCAGGAGTTGTGAATGACTCATATTTATCTGCCGTCATTACCGACCAATAGTATGGTATTTCGGCATCGGACGGAGTGATCTCTATTGCAGCCGAGGTGGCTGTTATGTCATCGGCCTCAAATGTGAGGGTCAGGACAAGCTTCTCGGGGACAGGGTCGGAACCGGGTTCGGGGTCACAAGCCGTAAACAGCAGACCCGCTGTCAATGTTGCGTAAAGCGCAAGTGAAACTAATTTTTTCATATTTGAATTTTGTATGATATTATGCCTCGCGCAAGCGACGGGGCTGTTTTAAGAGCTTGGCCGATTTCCCAGCCAAGCTCCGTTAATTTGTCTGCCGGTCAGTCCACGCGAACAAGCCTCAGATAGGCCGTATTTGTTCGGCTGTATGGCCAAACGGCTGTATTGATAGTACTAAAAAGGAGGCGGAACGCCTGATTGAGGTTGTTATCTACCGCTGTAGCTGTCCAATAATGGGTGTCGCCGTTTATGTTGGCTATAGGGAATGTAAATTCGATATAGCCGTCTGCCCAGAACGCTTCGTCGCATACCTCCTCCTGCGTCATAATCGCCATACCTGTGGCTTTGATGCGTATCGACATCAACGAATTGCTCTCGAATTTGTAACGGTAAGCGGCTGCCTGCATAGTGTTTTTAAACCTGACGGCATAGATGGTATGGTTAAGTCCGCCACCCGATACACCGTTCGGCACTATCCAGAAGTCGGAAGTACCCGCTCCACCTGAGCCTGCAACTCCGAACATGTCGGGGATTGTCTCAGGCTCGTTGAGCACTGTTTTCTCCTGGACGGTACCGAGAAGAAACTGTGTATCGACAGCAATAAGCCTCATTTCATCGAAAGTCGGAACACGGTATTTGTTACCTGCGGCATCGCTGTAAGTAGTCGTTGCAAAATCGGCACTCCACTGTGAAGAGTAACCAAACTCGTTGTTATCGTCACAGAACGTTACGAGACCTGTGCTCTGATCGAGCGTTTTCACGTTCGTCTCGGCGAAACGGTAAACGGCAAGGCGGCGGGATGGCAGGTCGTACGACGAGAAAGTAGCCGTCACAATACCGCCGTAGCCCCATGTATCAGCCTTGTAGTTCAGTTCCTCACCATGAAAAACGAATTGGATGCTGTACAAATTATTGCGCGTAAGCGGCTTGTCAAACGTTAACTCCTTGGAGAGTTCCTCGCCGAGATAGGTGTAATATACGACTACACTCGGAGCATCGGCGCCCGAAATATTCGGATTGTCATACGAATATAGGTCGCCTGCAAACACGGCAGGTTCATCGGAGTTACCCTCGATAGTAAGGTTGTTGAAAGCTTTATCTTCCATGTAACCTTCGAGATTACGGTCGGCAAGAGTTCCAGCCGTCACACGCGACTTCATGACTATTCGGGTTATGGTCAATCCGTTGACGGCGTTTACCACGTCGATGCGCGCCGCCATTCTCACCATCTCGATATCGCCGAGGGTGGTGGTCTTTTCGGGATTGTGGTAGAACTCAACGGCATGAGCCGAAACCATAGGTATCTTCCTGTCTTTAGCAACGGTACCGTTCACCGTCAGGTTGAGGAAATCGCTCTCCCTTGACGTTTCGGTCAGCAGCCCGGAGAGTGCCTCGGGAGTCTGGGCGTTAGCCAGGATCCACATCTTCCAGTTACCCTCTTCTATCTCGAAAGTATAGTCCTCGCCGTCGAATTTCGGGGTGAACACACTGTGGAAAGAGCCGCCCTTTTCAAATACGGCGATCGAGATATTGGATATCTTCGATTCGTTGTCGAACAACTCCGCATCGCCTGTCGATGTCCCGAAACCGAGGCCGAACGATACGGCGCAGTTGGTTTCATCGACAGGAGCGGGAGTGGTTTCGTTTTCGGTACAGGAGACGGCAGACATTATCGTCGCCAATATTATTGTTGTAATGAACAATTTTTTCATATCTGTTTTCTTTTAACGCCCCCTCCCCGCAAGAGAGGGGGCGATTATTTTATATTTTAAACCTATGATGCCTTCTTAACACAACGCAATCCCAACGCCCAATTGGATGTGGCTGTAACATTGAGGCCTCTGTTCATAGTGGAGTTATCTATTGTGGTTTCTTTGTAGAAGCCTACATACCCTCTTGTAGTCGCCGTCCAAGCAGCGGTGCTGCCGCCGAACCACAACCGAGCCATTTCTGATGTAACGCCCGAAACGGTTTCTTCTCGCACGATAGCCGTACCGTTCCAATATCCGCCATACTCAAGACCCCACTGATCTACCCATAGCTGTGAACCGTTACGCTGCGGGGCCATACCCATGCTGAATGAGCGGCCGTTTTGGCCTATGGGATAGAGACTCGTATCTGTATCGTTAAAAGCCGTCGCCCACGGATTGCTCCAACCTTCCGTACAGAAAGCCGACATATTGTCCCTGACGGCGTAGTAAGAGAACAGGTCGTAATATGTGTCGTTCTTCAGACAGTCTCCACCTTCGGCTGTAGGATTAAAATCCGCTGCATCGGTCTTACATCTGCTTGCAGTCACATAGTCGCTCCATATCCAACCGCCGACTTCCCATGTCTGATCGGACTCGAACCCTATCGCACCGAATATCGGGTGTGGCGCTTTGACAAATATCGTGCAGGTTCCCTTAGTATCGCTACCGTCTTTAGCAGTTGCGGTAATGGTAGTCTCGCCGCCTGCCACGGCAGTAACGACGCCTGCACTGGAGACGGTTGCGATACTGGTGTCGCTGCTCGACCATGTAACTTCAGTATTGAATGCGTTGTTCGGTGCAACAGTCATGGTCGGGGCCAAATTAATCTGATCTTCAGGGTTGATAATGTACGAAGCAGGATCGAACGTAATAGAGGTAACGACAGTGGTAACCTCTATGGTAACATAAAACTCTATCGGCGAAGTGCCGTTGCGTGCCTCGGCCCGAATCATAAGAGAGGCTGTGCCCGCTCTATTACCTGTAACATAGACCACATTCTTGTTATCTTCATCTATTTCATAAGAGAACACTGCGCTGCCACCGCCGCTTCCGACTATATTTAACGAATAGTTTTGGTTAAGCGCGTCCTCTGGTGTGAAAGATACGGTTATAGGAACCGTCTGGCCCGGAATGATGGATACTTCCTTGTCGGGGCCTATTTCGTCCGGAGTGGCTGAAATATTCATGAGCGGAACATTGACCGTAATTACGCACTCTGCCGTGAGGCCGCCGTCTTGAGTCGTGGCCCTGACAGTGGTAATACCGCCCGTGAGGCCCTTAACAATGCCGTCATCCGAAACGGATGCAATAGCCGGATCGGCGCTAACCCATGTAACCCCTGGTTCGGTGGCCTCTTCGGGATTGATCACAGGTATGAGTTGGAACTCTTCGTTCCTCGCAAGCTCCTTTTCTGTGGCGTTAAGCGATATGCTTACCACATCGATAACCTCTGCGGCAACACTGATCTCGCATGTGGCTTCGAAGTTACCCTCTTCGGTCTTCACCGTTATGGTTGCGGTACCTTCCGCAATACCCCTGACAACACCGGAATCGCTTACCGTGGCGATCGCGTCGTCACTACTCGTCCATGTGACATTTTCGTTGGTCGCACCGGAAGGGGCAATAACAGGAATAAGCACAACATCCTCCCCTATCTCTATTAGGTCGGACTTGATATTAAGGGTGACACCCGTCACATTGACTGCCGGAGTCGGATTCTCCGGGTCACCGGAATTGCACGCGCTCAGGCAAAATATTGCAAGTGCGGTCGTAATGAGAGATAACTTTTTCATAGGCTCAAAATGTTTGTGATATTTTTGCGAAGTTACCTATCGGCCAAATAAAATACAAATCTTAATTTTCCTGATTCGTAAATTTTACATTTTGACTAATGCCCGCAAGCTCGACCGCCTATGTTTTACAGAAGCAAAAAAAACTCTAATTCAATCCGTTGTGTCGTATTTTGCACGAAGCACCCATTAGAGGTACTTGAGGGCGGAACACCCATTTATTCCGCCCAATCAAGAAGTGTTTGCTTTACTGTCCGGAGTATCTTTTCGCTTATTCGTTTATTTTCCATCGAACAACAGCGGTTCATGGAGAAAGTGGTCGTTCCCCTGAACGTGCCAACGATCAGCTGCAAATAGGGCGCCTGAAAGAACGAACTCGTGCCGTAGAGCCCTGTAACTTCGTTGTCGTCAAACACCAGACCCCGGTGGTCCAATATCCCGATGTTACTGAAAAACTCGGGCAGTAGTCCGGCGTTTTTGGCCAATAACTTTTCGAGAGTCTTGAGAGGAAGGAAACGGGAAAGCGTGTACAATAACTTCATTACTCCTAAAAATGCGCTCGACTCTTTACGCTCCTTCATAGTCTTGTTAATGGATAACACCATAGAATCGAAAGATGTGTCATCGGCGCGTTCAGCATATACGACATACACGCTGGAAAAGTTGGTGATGGTCGTTTTGCCTTCGAGATACTTGCCGAAGAATTGGCGCATATCAACCGGGGTGTCTATGCGTGATTGATCCTTATCCGACATTGCGAAAATAGTATGGAACCACGCGGCGAGAAAAATATCGTTCAGTGTAACGCCGATAGTTTTACCCCTCTTTTTAATTTTGGCCACCTGCTCCTCCGACAGTTCTATGGTGCTGACATTGGGCACGGGGGTGCCGCCCTCAATATAGGGGATGTGCCCCATGGGGCGCGGAATGGCGTTCACATCCTTGAGCGTTTGCATCATACCGCGAGTCTCTTTCGTTTTGCGAACACCCGAAAAGCGCGAAGTGGCACGATACATATCGCGATAGTTCTTCACGACCACATCAGACGCAGGGTTGTTGTAGGTGTTGCAGAGCAGGTAGAGATACTCCATAAACCCGCGCCCGTCCACCAGAGTGTGATCGATACAGAATTTGACTATTTGACCATCTCCGTCGTCGAAAATATGTATGTTCATCGACTGCGACTCGGAGTCGAGACACGGCTCGCGCTCTTCACTGTAAGGCTCCCCGTGCACGAACACCATATCTTCAGCCGTGTAACCTGCTTCGACAAAGCGAAGTTTTTCGGCGTCGAACCGGCAGCCGAAAATGGGAACGGACAGCAGGGTTTTGTCAACGGCCTCTTTCAGCCTCCCTGTATCGAGTTTCCCGGCGGTACGGAGTGTGAAGCCTATCTGCAGGCGGGCGTAATCTTTGAGCGCCACTGTGAACAGGTCAATGGGTTGAAGTTTCAGATCTCTCCTTTTCATAGTTTTGGTAAGTTATTCGGTCTGTTAATAGGGGATTTTCTCATCTTCGGCCGAAAGCGTCTCTTGTATTATTCGTACTATATTCTCAAATTCATAAAAGATGAAGAAATGGTTGCCCTCGAAGTAGTGCATCCGGAATGTTCCGGAGGTAACGGTTGCCCATTTTTCGACACTTTTTTGCCTGATGCACGGATCGTCCGGTGAGAAGAAGCAACTGATATTAACCGGCAGCAGGCTATCCCTTTTGGGGTGGCGGTATGTCTCGACTATCTTCATATCCGCCCTCATGATCGGAACGTAGAGTTTTACCAACACAGGATTGTCAAAGAACTCCGGATTGGTACCTCCGAACTTTAAGATCCTGTCGATAAAATGCTGCCCACTGAGCTTGTGTATGCGGGTTAGCTGCGGGACACTCGGGGAATTCCTGCCCGAGATGAAGATGTGGGAGGGAAGCCTGATCCCGTCCCTCATCATCTCGTGCAGCAGTTCGTATGTAAGAAGCGCCCCCATACTGTGTCCGTAAAATGAGAAATCGTCCCCCGGAGATATGTGTGAGATCAACTGTGCTTTGAGGTCTGTCACCATCTCTTCGATCGTTTCGCACATAGGTTCTGACATTCTCCGGCCGCGTCCCGGGGGATCGAGCGGAATTATCTCGCCGCCGTCGAAATATTTCTGACATTGCAGGTAAAGTGTGGCTGATGCTCCTGCGTGGGGAAGACAGAACAGCTTGATCTTTTTCATTTTTGTGTCCATCCTACTATGTAGTGTTCTCTATGTCTGGTTGTTGTAATGACAGAACCACGAATCGTCAACTCCTCTCCGTCGATCGACTCCACCTCATACTGCTTGGGATTACCCTCGAGTCCTCTTCCCGTCATCTTACCATATGCCTCTTTGGCCACCCAGAAACGGGCGATCCATTCGTGATCGCAGTTCCGCTCCGAGAGCAGTTCCAACTCGTGCGGCGTGAACGAAAGATCCATAAATTCGCGACTGCGCTCCTCGATCTTTTCGATGTCGATGCCGACGGGCTCTTCACCCACTATCGCTACCGCCTCACTGCCTTTGTGGGCTATCGAAACTTCGAGTCCTTTAAGACGCTCGTGCCCGTAAAGCAGGGGTTTTCCCAGCTCGTCGTGCTGCACGCCAATATCGATCGGATAGATCAGATCTTCGCGCGGGTCATTTTGCAGATAGAGCCTGACACCATCTTTAAGGGCTATGCGGCTGATAAGGTAGTCGCGCGCCTGATTGGGATAGAGTGAGCGGTAGTGGCGGCGCTCCTCGAGGTCGAGGAATCGTTCGTGCAGAAAGTCGAGCACGGAACTGCTCGTCTGCCTGTCGTGGAAGTGGTAGAACACGCGGCTGTTGAGCCGGCCGGCCAGAAAAGAGTCATTAGGATTCATTATCGTATCCATCTCATCGCGCCCGTAGTTCATGCGCCCGTTGCGCCACCCTTTGGCCATACACCACAGTTTGCCGCCACGACGGATTATCACGTTCGAGACGATCTCGTGGTCTTTGGCCTCTTTCACCACAAACGTGTAGTCGAACACTCCCTCCTGATCGCGATAGTCCTGAAAGAAGATGAGTTCGTCCACCTGTTTAGGCAGCGTGATCTGGTTCTTTTCGAAGGCGAGGTGTGTATAGAAGCCGAGCAGTTGGCCGAAGCTGTCCATAAGCGACCCTTTACCTTCTGTCTTTCGAATTTGGGCATCAAGTCCTTTTCTGGTCAGCTTCGTTACGTTTATTAGAGACTGGTATCGCGGGCCGTGGAACAGCATGTATTTATATATCTTGTCCCTGCCCTGTATCGTTGGCAGCAGATTTTCGTTCCCGGGGTCGAAATCCTTGAGATAGTCTTCGGGCTCCGCAGGGAATTCGTCTCCCATAACGATGTCGCCGAATGCGTATCCCGGCAGCAGCCACGAAACACAATCTGGGTCCTTCCAATGCCCTGTGAGGGTCGCTTCGAACGGTTCGCGCACGGAGACCTGTTTAATCACACTCACATTGCAGGCGCGAAGCACCTTCCGTCCCGGAGCCAACTCCAGAGCATGGTCACACAGCGTCTCGAGCATCATGGTGAACGGAACGATAGGGTTTAACTCCTCGATCGGCCGGTGTGCCGGCTGGCGGATAACGCAGTGATCGGCCAGATATGGGTTGCGCTCCAGATCGAAGCGGACACTCATTTCGATTGTGCCTTCCGTATGCGGCGGAACCATCGCAGTACCGCGCACCTGAGATCTATCCGATGCGACCGGTGGTGCGGATATCGGCGCGTGACGGGGTGTCCGTCCCGCCTTTTGTGCGCGGTACCATTTGAGCATACTCTGTTGCATCGCCGCCATTTCGAGCAGATTGCCGTTCACCTGTCTCAGGACGGGATCGGCAAACTCTTCCGGCGAGATGGCATCAAGGGCTGCCGGCACCGATCCGTTCACCTGCGTGCGGCTGTCGATGCACTCTTTTAACGTATGGTATTCGCGAACCGTCTTGACGGCAAAATCGAGGCTCACCGTCATTTTAGGCGTTTTTTTCTCCTCTTGTTTCGGCGCTGCGTCTGCACTGTTTTCCTCACCTGCCACCGCCTCGGGAGAGTAGGGTTCGAGAATGGCGTGCGAGTTGATGCCGCCGAATCCGAAAGCGTTCACGGCGGCCACAAGCGGATAGTTATCACCGTTCCACTCTACAAGTTGCCGGGCAGGCCGGAAGCGCGACCCCGACATCGCCGCCATAGGTTTGTGGCAATTAAGCGTGGGCGGGATCTTTTTGTGATAGAGCGCCAAAACGGTTTTTATGAGTCCTGCGATCCCGGCCGCCGGCATAGCATGGCCTATGTTCGACTTCACCGAACCCAACAGCGCCGGTGCGGCGGTGTTGTCGCCGAAGAAGTTGGTGAGCGTCTCGATCTCCGCCCTGTCTCCAGCAATGGTGGCCGTTCCGTGGGTTTCGACGTAACCTATATTTCGTGGATCCATTCCCGCCTTCTCCCATGTCCGCTTCAGCGTGGCGACCTGTCCCGGTGACGAGGGTGCCATGATGGAAACATCACTTCCGTCGCTGCTCGAGCCGCAGGCCTTGATGACGGCGTAGATCCTGTCTCCATCGGCGATCGCTTTTTCATCACGACTATACCAGCTCCCTCACCTATCAGCAGACCGTCGGCATTCTCGTCGAAAGGAGACATCTCTCCCTTGTGCGAAGCGGCTCCAACAATATTGAAAACGCTCCAGAAGGGCGCTCCCTGACCCAGGTGCATCCCACCGGCAAGGGCTATGTCGCACTGACCACTAAGAAGTAAACCTATCGCCTGCTCAACTGCGATCAGTGAGGATGCACAGGCGGCATCGAGCGTGTAGGCCGGCCCCTTCATATCAAAGTGATTGGCAGCCTGCGAAACGACAAGGTTGGGCATGGCTCCCGCCACCGTATCCGACTGGTAACGCGTCAGTTTCGCCTGGTACTCTTTCCGTATCTTATCCAGATCGTCCTCTCCTATGCCGGGGCACAGGCTTTCGGCAATGGTTTCGAGCATCGCCGACATATATATGTGCTGGGCGAGGGTGTATGAGGTCGTGCCTGCGTAGTTTCCTTTGCCAAGTATGAAGCAACTGTTTTGCAACGGCGTGTTTTTCTCGAAAACCCCTGCGTCGGCCAGCGCCTCCTGAACAAGATGTAGAGCCGTGAGCTGCTCCTGATCGTACCCATTGGCTGCGATCGGAAGGATGCCGTACTGCAAAGGATCGATCTCAATGGGCGAGACGAAACCGCCGCGCCGGAAGTAGAAGCGGTCGACCCCTTTGGAGCGGTCGGAGAAGAAACGCGCGTCGATCCGGTAGTCGGGAGGATCGGTGATCGAACAGACCCCGCCGGTGAGGTTGTGCCAGAACTCTGCGATGTTTGCCGCTCCGGGGAAGTAACACGACATCCCCACTACGGCTATATCCCTGTTATCTGCCATCTGCGCCTGCGGTTTTAAGGAATTGTTCGACCTTTTCACCTCCGCCCATAATTATGGCTCGGGAGGCGTTCCCGTATTTCAACTCCTGCACGAATTTGGCGCCTCCCTCCACAAGCGGGATCATCGAGACACCCCGGCGCAGGAATTCGGCCTCCAGAGAGTCGGAGACCATTCCCGCCCCTTTCCATGGCCCCCAGTTGAATACCACGGTGCGCATCTGCGGCTTCAAGCGGTCGAGCACCGACGCAAAGTCGAGTACACTGTTGGCCGCCGCATAGTCGCTCTGACCACGACTACCATAGGACGAGGCGATGCTGCTGAACAGTACGAGCAGTTTCAGATTGTCGTCCATCTCGTCGATTATCACATGCAGTGGGTCGACCTTGGTGCGATAGACCTTCTCGAACGACTCCCGCGTCTTGTCTGCAAAGAGCTTGTCGTTCAGCAAACCTGCCGAGTGGATGATTCCGTCGAGGCGGCCGTACTTTTCGCGCACAGACCGCAGGAAGGCGCGAAATCCTTCCGTGTCGGTGATGTCGGTCGGAAGGTAGATCGCCTTCGCCCCCGTGGCTTCAATCTTCCGGATCGCCAGTGCTATTTGGTTAGATTTGAATATCTTTTCGATCTTCTTCTCTATCTCGGCGGGCGAACGCATCCCCTCCACACTCAACAGATGCCCGCGTATATCCGCCCTGGTCTCCAGCGCGGCATA
>QMCD01002262.1_pt1 | contig 10837 bp, 10 predicted proteins | sample 1821841 | NCBI WGS metagenome assembly QMCD01 (sample SAMN01991225, study PRJNA193472) | Termite gut metagenome, whole genome shotgun sequencing project. | isolation source: worker | host: Macrotermes natalensis | reverse complement strand
ACAGGGCGACGAGCCGGTGAAAGTTATCGGCGGCGGCCCGATGATGGGACGCGCCATGTCGAACCCCGACGCTCCCGTCACAAAAGGAACCTCGGGCGTGTTGATCCTGAGCGGAAAAGATGCCGCGCGCTGCGCCGAAACCGAGTGCATAAAGTGCGCCAGGTGCGTGACGGTCTGCCCGATGGGTCTCGAACCATGGCTGTTGAGCCGACAGACCCAAAAGCAGATGTGGGACGAGGCCGAAGCGGGCGTCATAGTCGACTGCATCGAGTGCGGCAGTTGCGCCTACACCTGTCCGGCGCGGATCCCGCTTCTGGACTGGATCAGGCTCGGCAAGACGGAGGTAAACAAGATAATTCGGGCAAGATTAAACTGCTAAACAGATGGATAACAAATTGATAATATCTCCCTCGCCGCACGTCTTCGCCAGGCGCGACACGACGCGCATAATGGGCGATGTGCTGCTCGCACTCGTGCCCGCACTCGCGGTGTCGGTGTGGATTTTCGGATGGGGCGTGCTGGCGGTGACGGTTGTGTCGGTTGCCTCGTGCGTTGTGTTCGAGTGGCTGATACAGAAATTTTTGCTGCGCGGCCCCGCGACGATCGGCAATCTTTCGGCGGTGGTTACGGGTGTGTTGCTTGCATTCAACCTGCCTTCGAGCATTCCGCTGTGGCTTGTGATGTTGGGGGCGCTTTTCGCGATAGGGATCGGCAAGATGACCTTCGGCGGCCTGGGCAGGAATCCGTTCAACCCCGCGCTGGTGGGTCGTGTGATGCTGTTGTTGGCCTATCCGGTGCAGATGACGAGTTTTCCGGCGGTGGCTACGCTTTCGGGAGTCGACGCGGTTTCGGGTGCGACGCCGTTGGCACTTGCGAAAGGTGTGCTGAAAGGCGGAGGTTCGGTCGGCGAAGTCATGTCGCAGCTCAACATGAACGACCTTTTGATCGGCTTCAAGGGCGGATCGTTCGGCGAGGTTGCAGCGGTGGCGCTGATCCTCGGCGGGGTCTATCTGCTTTTGCGCCGCGTGATCAGTTGGCACATTCCGGTGGCGGTGCTCGGCACGATGGCCCTGTTCTCGCTTATCATGTGGCTCGTTGCGCCAAACGCTTACATGCCGCCGATGTTCCATCTGCTGACGGGTGGCGCGCTGTTGGGTGCGCTGTTCATGGCGACCGACTACTCGACCTCGCCCATGACGCACAAGGGCGGCATCATTTTCGGTGTCGGCATAGGTCTGATTACGATCGTCATCCGTCTGTGGGGCGCCTATCCCGAGGGGATGTCGTTCGCGATCCTGATCATGAACGCCGTCGTGCCGCTGATCAACAAATATGTCAAACCGACCCACTTCGGTGCGGCCAAACGAAGGAGGGCGCGCGCATGAAGAATACACTTTTGAATATGGTGCTCGTTCTCGGGGGTATATCGCTGGTCGCCTCCGCCGGAGTGGGCTACGTCTACAAGATAACGGAGGAGCCGATCGCCGCGGCGGTCGAAGCCACGAAAACGGAGGCTCGGGGCGAGGTTCTGCCGGCGTTCGACGCGACGCAACCCGCCACGCTCACCCTCGACGGCATGGAAGTGACGGTGCACACCGCAACACAGGGCGGCGCCACGGTAGGTTACGCCGTCGAGACCGCCACCGGACGCGGATTCTCGGGCGAGTTCCGGCTGATGGTGGGTTTCACGCCCGATGGCAAAGTGCGCGGAGTGAAGGTTCTGCAACACGCCGAAACCCCGGGCCTGGGTGACAAAATGGCTGCACCGGGCAATCCGCTGTTCGCAAGCTTCGAGGGTCGCAATCCGGCGGAAATGAAACTCGCGGTCAAAAAAGACGGTGGCGATGTGGACGCCCTGACCGCTGCTACGATCACCTCGCGGGCCTATGTCGACGCCGTCGCCCGCGCATTCAACGCTATGATGGAGACGAGGGGTGGCGCCGGAGTGGACGCGAATACAGGAGCCACATCGACCGACGCGACAACAGGAGCCACAACACAAATGCAAGAAAAGGAGGCCGACAATGAATAAACTCAGAATCATACTTTCGGGGATATTCCAGAACAACCCCACTTTCGTGCTGATGCTAGGCATGTGCCCGACGTTGGGCACGACCACCTCGGCGATCAACGGTGCGGGGATGGGCGCGGCGACGATGGCCGTGCTCGTGATGTCGAACATAGTGATCGCACTCATCAAGAATCTCATACCGTCGAAGGTTCGCATTCCGGCCTACATAGTCGTGATCGCGGCGCTTGTGACGATAGTCGAGCTGTGCATGAAGGCGTGGCTGCCCGACCTCTACAAAACTCTCGGCGTGTTCATCCCGTTGATCGTCGTGAACTGCATCATTCTGGGGCGCGCCGAAGGTTTCGCCGCCAAAAACAGCGTGGGCGATTCGGCACTCGACGGCATCGGCATAGGCATCGGCTTCACTCTTGCACTCACGCTCGTCGGTGCAGCGCGCGAAATGCTGGGCAGTGGGGCGATCTTCGGCCACCGCTTCATCGAGGGCGACGGGATGCTTATCTTCGTGCTCGCTCCGGGAGCGTTTCTGGTGTTGGGCTACATGATGGTTCTGTTCAACAAGTTAACCGCTAAAATAAAGTGACGCTATGGAATATATACTGATAATAATTTCGGCCATATTCGTCAACAACGTAGTGTTGGCGCAGTTTCTGGGGGTTTGTCCGTTCCTGGGGGTTTCGAACAGGGTGTCGACCTCGCTGGGTATGGGTGCGGCGGTGATTTTCGTGATCACCATCGTTTCGCTTGTGGTCTATCTGTTGCAATATTATGTGCTCGTGCCGTTGGGTATCGAGTACATGCAGACCATCGTGTTCATCCTCGTGATCGCCGCGTTGGTTCAGATGGTGGAGATAGTTCTGAAGAAAGTGAGCCCCGCGTTGTATCAGGCGTTGGGAATTTTCCTGCCGCTCATCACCACCAACTGTGCGGTTCTCGGTGTGGCGATCCTGCTTGTGCAGAAACAGTACAGCCTGCTGCAATCGGTGACCTTCGCCTTCGCCACGGCCATCGGTTTCGCATTGGCGCTTGTGATCTTCGCCGGCATCCGCGAGAGGCTGGAACTCGAAGATGTCCCCCGCGGACTTCGCGGCACGCCGATCGCGTTGATCACCGCCGGCATCCTCGCCATGGCCTTCATGGGATTCTCCGGGTTGGTATAGCCGGAACGCCGGCGGCGGATTTGGTCTCACAAAAATCGGGTTTCGGCCCGTTTTTTTATCGGGTATAATGACGGGTTCGTCGGGTTCGCCGCACCCATTCGTCGGAAAGGGGTTGCAAATCGCCGCGGGAAAGCGTTACTTTGCAGCAAATCAAAATCGACAAAGATTATGGAGATCATCGAAAAGAACAACTCGACAAAAATCGGCCCGCTCGGAGTGATACTGTTGGCGGCGGGATTGGCAGCGCTGACGTGGTCGCTGTGGATGCTGCCCGTGCAGCCGGCTTATGGATTCCCGTGGGCGTTCACCTGCGCGGTGTTGTCGTTTTTGCCCATCGCGGCGGGGAGTTGGTGTCTGAACACATTGGTGCTTCGGCGCAGTGACCCGTCGTACCGTTACGGAAGCGACGGGCACAACGGCAACGGGGGTGCGATAGCGTTCGCCATGGTGGTGATCATCGCCGGGGCGATGTTGATCGGCTTCAACTCCGGAGTTCTCGTCCACGAGTGGCGGCGTGTGTTTTTCTCGTGGCAGATGCTGCTGTTGGTGGGGGCGATGAGCGAGTATGCACGAGGCAAGTTCACGTGGGCCTCGGTGATGCTTGCCGTGGGTGGGTTCTTTATTATAAGGCGTCTGGCGCCTTTGTATCCCGACATCGCGGCGAGCGGAGCTGGTGAAACATTCTGGCCGGTGCTGTTGGTGGTTGCGGGTGTGCTGATCCTCGGGAGCGTGTTTTTTCGTCCGCGGTACAGGAAGAGGTATGAGGGATGCCGCCACGGTTGCAGCCCGAAAGAGAGAAACGGCCAGAGAAGTATGCGCGCCTCGGGAGTGATCGACATCACCACGGTTTTCGGCAGTTGCGAGCAGGTCTATCTCGACCCCATTTTCCGCGGCGGCAGGATCGGTACGGTTTTCGGTGGCGTGAAGCTCGACCTGCGGCGCACCTCGCTTGCCGAGGGTGATACCTATCTCACGGTCGAATCGGTGTTCGGCGGCGTGGAGATCGACGCACCAGAGGATTGGGTGGTCGAGATCAAAAGCGAGTCGGTCTTCGGCGGATTCACCGACAAGCGTCTGCCGCCCGTCGACGGAAACTACGTCTCCGGACGAAAGCTGATCGTGAAAGCGGAAAGCGTCTTCGGCGGCGGAGAGATAAAATAAGCGGGAACGCCCGCGGCGGATTTAGAGCTACGCAAAAAAACGATTTAAAAAATTGAACCCGATAGCCGGTGCATCCGATAACAGAAAATAGATACAACCTGATGCGATACGTCGCGTTGTGGGTGCTCGTTTCGGCGGCATACGCGACTGCGTTCGGGGTGCTCGCAGCCATGCCCGCCTGGATGGCGGCTGTGGACGGAGCGGTTTTCGGAGTGGTGGCGGGTTTCGAAGGATTGATATTATGGAGCGTGTTGAAATATGGAACGGCGGAGATGGGATCGCCCTCGACAGCGGGAACGCCAACTGCGGTTTTTTTTCGGATCGGAAAACTATCGTTGGTCGTGGTGGCGGGACTGTTGTTCATCGTGGTGGCGGTGGGGGCAGAAGTGTTGGCGCTGTGGATCGTCGCCGAGAGGATGCCGGCGGCGTTCCCACCAACGATTCCGGCGCGGAGTCTGATCACTGCGGCGGTGTATGTCTGTTTTGTCCTCTGGTACTCGTCTGCCGCACGTTCTGATGCCGGAGCGCCGAGGGCGGATTCATATACCGGACGGGGGCAGGTCGAATCGACTTCTCCCACCGAACAGGACGGCGGAGTGCCCGAAACTTTGGAACGCATCACGGTGCGCGGGGCGGGCGGACGGATCGAGGTGATCGGCGTGGATGATATCGTCTGTCTTCCGGCCGAGGGCGACTACGTTGCGATCGTCACGGCAAACGGACGGCGGCTCAAAGAGGGAACGATGAAGTGGTTCGAGGGCGCACTGCCGCGCGACCGTTTCGTGCGCGTCCACCGTTCGTGCATCGTTGCGGTGGCCCACATCAGCCGCATCGAAACCTCGGGCCGCGACCACACCGTGATCATGCGCGGCGTTGGCTCCGTCCGCATGAGCGACACCGGCTACCGGCTGCTGAAACGGATGCTCGGGTTGTGAGTTAGTTAATATTTCAAACCCTTATGACTTTCTCCATGCAAAGTATTTGCTAAAATTATTCTGCATACATAAATCCCAGGATAAAGACTTGAAGTATCAACCTCTGCATATCCTTCATATATGTTACCGGACAATACTAACGCAGCTGAAATGTCATAGATATTATATATACCCCAATCTTCAGACGGGCCTACTATAGTTATATGATCGTCAAACGGATTCGGGAAAATAGTGTACCGATGAGCGGAAACGGTAGGGATCGCCCGAGTTGACAATTCTTCTCCATTTTCATCGACCTGAACCCAGGCGTTGTCTTCTGCGACAGGCTCAGAGGTTTCGAGGATTTCATTTTTCTGGCAGGCAATTGCAATGACAAATACCGCGATCAAGGAGAGTAATTTTTTCATAATCTAAATTATTATTAATGTTAGCTTTCGCATACACAAATATAGTTATTATTATTTATATATCAAAAAAATAGCAGTTATCATATTTAATGATAACTGCTATTTTTTGAATGCTCTCAATTACTGCATGGGAGTAGCGACTGCATCAGCGGCGATACCGAGTTCGGCTCTGACGGCAGCATTTATGTCTATCGCAGTGTCCTCATCAACGTAAACAACCTGAAGCGCCTGTAATACATTCGGGTCGGTAGTCTGGAAGACAGCAACAATCCCCTGTTCCTTACATACTTTCTTGACAGCCGCGTCAAGCTTAATCTTCAGCGGTCTTATTGACTCTGCTTCTGCTTGCTGTATTCCCTGTTCCGCGACATTATAATATTCACGGACACGCTGTTCAAGTTCATCGGCCTCACGTTGTTTCAACTGACGAGATGTCGTGGAAGTTGTCTCTGGAAGATTTGCTATCTCATCCCGTTTTTTATTGAGTTCGACCACCATACCTTCGATATGCTCCTGATAGTCGGCCTGCACCTTCTGGATATTGGTCTGAACCGTCGCAATCTCCGGCATCAAAAAAAGCACACCCTGATAGTCGATCCGTCCGAATTTCTGGGCAAAAAGGGCGGTCGACCCCAATGTGAGGGCCGCCACCATGAAAATTTTAATTGTTCTCTTCATTTTTTTATAGTTTAGATTATTTCACAATTGCAATGATCGCGTCGGTGTGGTCGACCGACGGTTTGTGGTAGAGGATCGTGGGATTCGACGCCACATCGAGCACAATGTCGTAGCCATGCTCGGCGGCATACTTTTCTATCGCCGCGAAGACCCGATCTTGAATAGGTTTGATCCGCTCGACGCGCTTCTTCATCAGCGATCCATCCTCGCCGAAGGTCTCCGCCTGGAACTTTTTGATCTCCTCCTCGCGGGCCACGATCCGCTGTTCCTCGGTGGCGCGTGCGGCTGCCGTCATCGACGCCTTGCGCTGCTGATAGCTGTTGAACGCCTCCTCCAGTTGGTTGAAAGCGTCGTCGATCTGCGTCTGGTACCTTTGGGAGTCTGCCTCGACCTCGGCCAGCGCGCTGTTGTAAGATGCGATCGAGCGGAAAACCTTCTCGCTGTCGACCACCATGTAGTTTTGGGCAAAGGCCGCGCCCGTGCCGAAAACCAATGCCGCTAAAATCAAAAATGCCTTTTTCATAAATTCGTAATTTATAAATTAGAATTCCGTTCCTATTGTAAAGTGTATCTGGCTGCCGCTTCGTTTTGTTCCGCCGGCGGGTTTGTCGAAGCCCCACGCCCAGTCGAAGCCCAGCATACCGACGATCGGCAGGAAAATGCGAACACCCGCACCGGCCGAACGCTTCAGCTGGAACGGGTCGAAAGTCTTCCACGATGCGTAACCGTTGCCCGCCTCCGCAAATACCAGACCGTAGATATTGGTCTGCCCCTGTTGCAGGAACGGGTAGCGCACCTCCATCGTGTATTTGGTGTATACTCTGGCGCGGTCACCGGCCTCCTGAACCGAGATGGGCACGAGTTCCATGTCTTTGTATCCCCTCATGGCGATGATATCCTCGCCGTACATCGTGTAGCCCTGCATGCCGTCGCCGCCGACGCGGAAACCTTCGAAAGGCGAGAGCTTGTCGGGATTGTAATGTCCCAGATAACCGAATTCGGCGCGGGCCATCAACACCAGCTTCTGGTTGTTGGTCAGCGGATGGAAATATCGTCCCTTGAACAACCACTTGTGGTACTCGATCATGTGCCAGCGATCCTGCATCGACAGGTTGGGGTCGGCGTAGTCCTTGCCGTCCATCATCGACCAGGGCGGAGTGAGGGTGAGCGACAGCGAGAAGTCGCTACCGTAACTCGGATAGAGCGGGTTGGAGATCGACGAGCGTCCGAAGACGGTCTTGAACGAGATCACGTTTCCGTTGCCCGTTCCCATCAGGAAATTACCCCAATTCTGGGGCATGTAGCGCTGATACCCCAACTCGGTGTAGAGCGTAAAGTACTGGTCTGGCCAACTGAGGCGGAAACCGATACCCGCAGCGACCCCCAACGTACGGAAGAACGAAGTGCCGGCCACGAACGGATTGTAGGAGTTGCTTTCGGCCGAGTAGTATCCGCTCACCGTCAGTGAGTGTGGTTTGCGTCCGCCGAGCCACGGCTCTGTGAAGCTCATCGAGAGCGCCTTGTAATATGTACCGTTCGACTGTCCGCGGATTGCCAGCTGTTGGTTCTGACCCTGCGGATATGGCCGCCATGCGTTTTTCTTGAAGAAGTTGCCGATCGACACGTTGTTCAACTGCACTCCGACCGAGCCGACGAACATGCCTGCCCCCCAACCGCCCGACACGTCCACCTTGTCCGAGGGCTGCTCTTCGAGGTTCCACGATATGTCCACCAGATTGTTCGACACCGGCTGAATGCCCGGAGCGATCTTGGCGGGATCGAAGTGGCCCATGCCCCCCAGACGATAGATGGTATTCATCACGAGTTGGCGGCTGTACAACTCGCCCGGATAGGTCGATACCTCGCGCCGGATCACCCCGTCGTTCACCCTCTGGTTGCCGGTGATGTCGACATTGTTGATGGTAAAGGGTTCGCCCTCGAATATCTTGATATCCAAGTCGAGCGAATCGGTTCCCACGACTATCTCCGCCGGCTCGATCGCCGACATCAGATAGCCCTGATTCTGGTAGAGCGCCGTGACTGTGGAGTTGTCCTCGATATTAGGTTCGCGCCCCACGCCGAGGCGTTTGTGCAGCGTCTTGCGATCGTACGTTGCCCCCTTTTCGACTCCCAGCAGATTGTTGAGGAACTCTGTCTCGTAGATCGTGTTGCCCGTCCACGACACGTTGCGGTAATAGAACTTGTTGCCCTCGTCCACGGTGATGTCGATGCCCAGACGTTTTTCGTTGATCACGTAGACGGAATCCTTCACCACATTGGCGTTGCGGTAGCCCTTCGAGTTATAGAAATCTATCAGGAAATCCTTGTCCTCGCCATACTCCTTCTCCTTGAATTTGTTGGACTGGAAGAATTTCCAACTCACGCGGTGTATCTTTTTGAACGTCCGCCTCAACCTTCCGTCGGTGAACTGTTCGTTGCCGATGAAATTGATCGCACCGACCCTGACCCTCGGTTTTTTGTCTATCACAAAGGCGACGTTCACCGTGTTCGTCACCACCGTGTCGTTTGAGATGCGCCAGGTCACTTCGGCATTGCGAAAACCCTTTTCCGAGAAAAATTTCTCGATGAAATACTTGTTCTTCTCAAGAATGTAATCGGAAAGCTCGCTTCCCCTCATCAGTTTGAGGTTCTTTTCGAGGTCGGTCGCCTCGGTTTTGCGCACCCCCTCGAACGTCCATGTGCGAACCCGGGGACGTTCAGTCAGATAGACGTCGAACTCCACTCCGTCGCCCTCCCTGTCGGGCGTGGTGACGATCTGCACATCGGAGTAGTAGCGCATGCCCCACACCCTGCGGATCGCCTCCGAAGCGTAGTCGCCCGGCAGGGTTATGCTGTCACCGGCTATGAGGCCCATAGCCGTCTTCATGAATTCGGGATCGTAGTAGCGGCTGCCGTGAACCCTCACCCCGCGCACAACATAGCGGCGCGGCGAGTCGTAGTTCATGAGCGGCAGATCGGCCGGAGGGGTTTCGATAGTGGCCACCGCCGTCGAATCGGGCGTCTGTGCTCTCAGCTGCCACACACCGGCCGCAAGTAATATGATCAGAAATATCCTCTTCATCGAGTTCGATTAATCGTTTTTAATTTTGCCGAAACGGCGCTCCCTGTTCGCATACTCCTCCAGCGCCGCGGCGAATTGCTCCTCGCCGAAATCGGGCCACATCACAGGGGTGAAATACAGCTCGGCATAGGCTGCCTGCCAAAGTAAAAAGTTGCTCAGCCGCTGCTCGCCACCGGTGCGGATCAACAGATCGGGATCGGGCATCGAGGCGGTGTAAAGTTCCTCGGAAAGTGTCTGTTGGGTCACCATCACCGGCGCCAACTCTCCGGCCAGCGCTTTTGCCGCGATCTGCGAGGCGGCGCGGGTGATCTCCGAACGCGACGAATAGTTGACGGCCAACACCACCGTAAGCTCCGTTCCGGCGGCGGTCAGCTCTTCGATCCTTTCTATGTGTCCCCTCACTTTTTCCGACAGCGCACCGCGGCCTCCGATCACCGTCACCCGGACACCCTCCCTGACAAGTTCGGGTGTTTCGCGTTCGATGCTGTCGCACAGCAGCTCCATCAACCCCTCAACCTCGGCCTCGGGACGTCCCCAATTTTCGGTCGAGAAGGCGTAGAATGTAACGTACCGGACTCCGGCCTGCCGCGCCGCACGGATGCACGCCCTCACACTCTCCGTTCCCTGCTCATGGCCCCACGAACGTTCCCTGCCCCGCGAGGCGGCCCATCGTCCGTTGCCGTCCATGATGACGGCAACGTGCCCGGGCACTTTCGCACCTTCGCCGCAGGCGGCTATTTTATCGTGTGGCTCCATTCGTTCTTTACGATTGCAAACTGCAAAGATAATATAAAATATTTAGATGTTGTCGCGCCTGTCCACTCCCCACATTATCCTATCTCTTAACGTGTCGTAGAACGATATATTTTGGATTTTCATCAAAAAAACGGAAAAATCGGACTTTTTGATCTTAAAGCGCGCCCCGTCACCCACGATGAACGATATGTTGTCGAGCGAAACCAACGCCTCACCGCCCCGTGTGCGCACTTCGAAGGTGAGCTCCGTGGTGTCGGGAAGAACCAGCGGACGGGTCGAAAAATTGTGCGGCGCGATGGCCGAATAGACGAAACACGAGCAGTCCGGCGCCACGATCGGCCCTCCCGCACTCAACGAGTAGGCCGTCGATCCGGTGGGGGTGGAGGCAATAACCCCGTCGCCGCGGATCACCGTCAGCAGCTTGCCCTCGGAGTATGTTGCCACCTCCACCATGTCGGCGGTATGACGGTGGATGGTGAACTCGTTGAGCGCGCAGGGAAACTCCGGGGCCGACGCTCCGAAATCGCCCTCCACCTCCAGCATCGTGCGCCGCTCGATCGTGTAGCGCCCCGCGCAGATGTCGGCAAAAGCTTCTCCGGCATTCTCGATCGAGATGTTGGCCAGAAATC